>ERZ802827.539-NODE-539-length-19979-cov-17.6354_pt1 | contig 19979 bp, 20 predicted proteins | sample MGYA00345652_ERZ802827 | MGnify/ENA primary metagenome ERZ802827 (study PRJEB30503, sample SAMEA104212372) | marine metagenome | biome: Westerlies Biome; feature: [SRF] surface water layer (ENVO:00010504) within the epipelagic zone...; material: water... | reverse complement strand
GTTTAAACAAGAAGAAAGACTTGTTAACTAAGCAGTTACAATTACTTCATGGTGACAACTACAAGGCTGACGAGGTTTTTTCTTTAAATAAACAGATGAATCTTAACGACGACTAAGAATAATTTATAATAACCGTTATGATGAAAAAAATTTTTTTGATTTTGTCTCTTATATTCATTTCAAATATTCAATGCCAAGAAAATTACAGAACGAATCTTATTGGAGAATGGGTGTTTAAACTAGATGTAAAAGATGTAATAAAAAACTCTGATGAATTAAGTGGGCTTGAGAAATTAGCTGCACGAGCTTTTTCTGGAGCTATCGAAAAAGCACTAGATAAAACTCAAATATTATTTGATTTTAAAGAAAATAATACTGCAGCAATAATTGTAATCACAGATAGCACAAAACAAAATAGAGTAGTGTTTAACTGGAAAATAAATGAAAAGGGACACTTAATATTAGAGGAAATATCTGAACAATCACAAGTTAGATTAGGTGATACTGCATATTGGATATTTGATGATGATAAATTAGTTCCTTATGATATAAAGGAAGATATCAATAAAGGAATGGTATTGATTAAAGTAAAATGAAAAATTTTTTAAACCAATTTAGGATTTAATGAGATACTGAAATTTTAAGAATAATTGTGTTTTATTAACCCTATAATGAGGTGAATTATAATCTTGAAATTCGTTAATCATATTTTGATTACCTCCAAAATAAAATATTGTATCCGAATTAGGTCTCCAAGATATTAAAGGCTGAAAAAATAATTCTTCAGAAAAATCATTATACTCAGATATTAATCTTACACCAAGAAAAGAAGTAAATTGATATTTCAAGTCAAGTCTTCCAATATATCCGTTAAAAAAATACTCATCTGATTCAAGATTTCTTAATTTAGAAAAATTAATGGAAGGAGTCATCGAAAGATTATCGTTTAATGTAAAGTCAAGTGTTAAGTTATAATTTAATCTTTGACCTAAGGCTGGTATCTCTTCTCTAAAGGCAATATCTTTTCCAAAAGACAAGCCTGAAACTACATTAACAAATTTAAAAGGTTTTAGACTTAGTGTAAATCTATGATTATCATACTTTTCAAATATTTTATCTAAAAAAGTATTTAAAAAATTATACTCATAATTGTAAAAAAAAGTTGAATCTAAAACAGAGGCAATAGTTAGATAACCCTCAATCTTACTATCAGTATAATTGTTAAAATAATCATATTCAAGTTCATATCTTGACGAGATTGAGAGTCTTTTAACTAATTCCTTATTTAAATAATTTGTATAACCTTGAAAAAATGAAATTCTTTTTAAGTTATTTTCAACTATAAACCCAAGATCAGATCTAAATTCTGGAGAAATACCATAATATCTGACTCTGGTTGACCAGTTTTCTGTATCTCTTCTAAGAGTTGTATATAATGCTGAACCATTAAATGACTCACCATTAAGGTTAACAGTAAAGTCTGAAAATTTTTCATCCGAGTCAATCCAGTCAGCAATTGCTTCTTTATTATAATTAAAGAATAATTCGTACTCAAATTTCCAAAACTTAGAAAAAGTAAAAAGACCATCCGTACCAAAAACATTATTGTACCCACCTTCATTAAATTTTCTATATAAAGACGTAGCCCCAATTTGTGCATTTTGATTAAACACATTCTGGTATCTAAGAACATTATTAAAACTTTTTGTTCCAACGCCTGAAAATGATTCATATTTTGTAGGAACTAGAATTGGAGTATCTTCATCAAGAGCTGTAAGAATAAAAAACCTAGATTTCTTCGCCTGAGCTATAACCTTTGACGCAAATATTGGGTTATTTATAGCCCTTGAGTAGAAAACATCAAGAGAAAAATCTAATGACCTAATTCCTCTGTTAAAAAATGGTCTTTGTTCGGGATAATTTATAGCAGTTGGAGAATTAACGTCAATCTCCGTAACATCTGCTTCTACTTGAGAAAAGTCAGGGTTTAGTGTTGCTTCCAATAAAACATTTTTAGTAATATCCAATTTTACACCCAACCCGTAATTTAAGTTTGGTTCTGAATAATCAACTTTTTGATTATAAAAATCTCTAGAACCTGAAATATTAGATGATAAATATGGAAGCAAATTGAATGATTTTTCAATATCAATATCATTCATGATAATTTCATCATCTAACTGACATAACTTACATGAGTTATCTCTATCAAGTATAGATGTATTTGATTCTACATAGACTCCTTGCCTATCATTTTCTATATACCTTGTCGTAAGCCTAATTTTCCATTTTTGAGTTTTTGAGTTTGGAAAAGAAATAGATGAAAAAGGTATTTTAAACTCAACTTCATAACCAAAGTCGGTTATTCTTCCCGCAGTTTCATAATCGTAATTTGACTCTGCTGACCACCCCTCAGCACCTGGCCCGCCTTGTTGAACTCCTCTAGGTTCTATTCTAGATGCATCTAATTGACTTCCGAGAGCATTAGCAACTAGGCCTACCCAAATTCTTGCATCCCCGTATGCATCGATTTGAATACTCACCATATCCTGTCCTGTACCGAACATTCTGAAATCATCTCTAGGTAATACTGAGGTTTTTACATCATCCCTAAAAGCTCTATAACCAACATAAAGAAATTTATCTGTATAAAACATAAAACCTAGTGTTTCGTGTTTAGATGGAATATTATAGCCTGGAGAAATTTCATTATTAATATTAAAAACTTTTGATTCTTCAATTTCTTTATCTGTTATAATCCCATCAATTTGAATTTCATCAGGACTTTTTTTGTTTAAAACATGAGTGTTTATTTGAGAAAAAGTTAAAAAGAAAGAAAAAAGTGAGAAAGTTAAAAGTGTTTTTTTCATTAATAGTTGCTTATAATAATTTTACAAAGAAATTAAAAAAGTTACGTAATATTTTAATTATTTAGTTAAATGCTAGTTAAATATAAAATACTACTCATAAAATAATTAATACACCCTCAAAAAATAACTTTTGTAGCTGAAACAACAGTTGGCATAGAGTTAACTTAGTGAAGATCTTCTCAAGATTTAAAGGGAAACTCTTATTTTATATCATTTTAATTCTTGATGAGAATATAAATTTTAATATATTTAAATATGAACAATAAAACCTTATTATTAGCATTTATACTTACGTTTTCCTCATGTGGTATTTTTATTTCAGTTACTGATACTGAATCAACAGTCAATGAAGTTCAAGCTGGAACTAATTTGGATGCGGTAACAAAATTTGTTGGAAAGTATGATATTACTGTCTTTGGAGTACCTGACATAGGTGCGTTGGAATTAACTATGACTGTAACCAGAGATGGTGATTTACTTAAAACTGAAATTGAAGCTGGAGAGCAGGAATCTGGCCTTGATATTTTAAAAACTGAAATTGAAGAAGATATACTGTTTATTGATGCATATGTAGATAGTTATGGTATAAATATTACTTTTGAAATTTATGTTGATGGTAATACAGTTACAGGATATCTAGCTGATATGTTTGAGCTTGAAGGAACTATTACCTACTAATATAAATGATAAGAACAATTATCTTAACCACTTTCTTTGTTATTTCTCTAAACTCTTGTTCTTCTTTAAGAATAAACAAAACCATTAATAAAGAAGTTACTATTGAAATTGAAAACTTTATAAAAAAGTTTTCGGGGAAATACTATATAACCGTTTCATTTGGAGAACCATTTGGAGATATCGGTGCAAATCTCGAATTAAACTATGAAAATTCAACAATTAAATCTGTATTGTCTTATTTTGATGGAGATAAATATATTCCTGTCGAAATAAATAGTACAGAATTATATGACGGTACAATCTTTATTAATCTTGAAGATCAAGAGGTAGGTAATGTTGAAATGGAGGTTTATTTTGATGATCAGAATTCAATTTCAGGTTTTTATGCAGGACAATTTAAATTTATAGGTAAAAGAATAAATTAATATTGAATTTCTAACCCCAAAAGTTATTGAGACACCTCATACTCAAATTCCCAAAGTGGATTATCTAACTTATTAATTATATAATTTAGTGTTAGCTCTTCTCCAAATAATATTTTTTTTTCTGCTAGGATTCTTATGTGTTTTATGTTTCCAATAGATTCATGTGATTCTGAAACAACAGCCTTACAGTTTGGCATTTCATGATGATTTATAAAAGCTCCTAAGGGCAGTCTAATATAGTTGTCTGGAAATCTTTCATCATATACATGAGATATTCCAAGATCAGTTTTTTCTTGAATATCTTGAGTAGCAAAAACTCCAAGTCCTTCAATTTTACTCTCTTTTATTGTTATAGATTCTGGAAGTGGCCTCCACTCTTTTTTTTCTTTCATAACCTCAATTTATAAATAATTATTGATTTGATATTTATTTTAAATTAAATATCAGTCACACTCTATTTCATATTCTTGCCAAGTTTTATCAGGGCTAATGTTTGGAAAGAAATAGCATTTTTTTGAATTATCAGGAAAATTAACAAACTTAAAAAACGCTGATGGCACATGAGCTCCACTTTCAAGAATTATATGATCTGTATCAAATTCTAAATATATCTCAACATTTATATCTCCTAGCTCGTCAGCCCATTCTCTTATTTGACTTTCTAAGCCAACCCAAGCACCTCTATTTAAATCATCATATTGAAGGGCAACATTTAGATAAGTGAAGGTAGAATATAAGTTTGCATAAGAATCATTAAATGATCCTGCCGGAGCCATATGACCTCTATCCCATCTATTAGAGTAGTAATCATTATCATCAGATGTATATATTGAATCTACTGTATAAAAATTCATACCATCTCGATCAGCATTTTTTACAATATCTCTAACTGTATATTTTACCCAGTTAGGTTGTTCATAGGTTTCATTATATGAAATATCAAAAATATTTGTTGATACTAAAAGGGAATCTATCCTATCTCTTGTCAAATTGATGGAGCTAACGTCCTCTGTAGAGTCAATTTCTGAAGTGTTTTTCTTTTCCTTTTGACAAGAAACTATTAGAAATAAACAAATTAAAATATATTTCTTCACTATTATTTTACTAATTTTCTCATTAATCCTTCTTGTGCAACTGAAGCAACCATTGTTCCATCTTTCTTAAAAATACTTCCTCTTGCAAAACCTCTAGAATTTGATGCACTTGGACTTTCCATATCGTAAAGTAGCCAATCGTTTATTGAAAAGTCTCTGTGAAACCATAAAGCATGATCTAAGCTTGCATAGTAAGCTCTTGTTTTTGCAATCTCTTCTCTGTGAGGAAGTGACGCAGTTGCTAAAAGCTGGTAATCACTTACAAAAGCTAATAATTGATGATGAAAAGGTAAGGGCAAATCAATTTTATCTTTTAGCCTAAACCAACAATGATTTAATGGCAGTGTGTTTTCTTTTTGCAAAAAAGTGTGAGTGCCTACAGGTTTAAATTCAAAAACTTGTGGATGTGACTGTTTTAACTGATTATACCTCTCAGGAGTTAAATCTTTATGATCTTCTGCTTGCTGAATGTCAGTGAGTAACAATTCTGGAGTTAATACATTTGGTTTTTTTATTTGGTGATTAAATCCTATTTCTTTTTTTTGAAAAGAAGCTGCCATATTAAAAATTGCTCTGTTTTTTTGAAAAGCTACTACTCTTCTGGTTGTAAAACTTCCTCCATTCCTGATTTTATCTACTTCATACGTTACAGGCTCATCAAGGTTTCCAGGCAAAATAAAATAAGCATGCATAGAGTGAGCAATCCTATCATCAGGCACTGTTTGATATGCGGCATGAAGTGATTGACTTAATGTTTGTCCTCCAAAAACTGTTCCCCAGGAAGTATGATAATTTTGACCCTCAAATCTATTGTCATCAACCTTTTTTAGACTTATAATTGAAATTATTTCTTCTAGATTCATAAAATTTTTATTTATTATCTCTAATGCTCCAAACCTCATTTATAGGTTTTCCTTTACTACTTAATCCAGTATGATACCAGTCTTTATTTTTAATTTCATAATTAAAATCAAGTTCAGCTCCAACCCTAGAATCATCTCTTGAAAAATATTGAATAATTTCAATATACTTTCCATCTACTGTTTCATACTCTCCTCCTCCACTTCCTGAGAACTTAAATGTTTCTGTATTGAATGCAATCCATTGAAAGAATCCGTCTATTAATACTTTCATTGTTTTCCTAGGCAAAGTTAGCAAACAATGATTATCTTGACCCCCAATTTAATATAATTTTAATGAAAAAAATACTAGTTACGGCATTTCTAGCACTAACATTTTATGCTTCAAATGCACAAGAAATAAATTTTATTGAGTATGACCTTGACAATGGTCTTCATGTAATTCTTCATCAAGATAATACAGCCCCTGTTATTACCACAGCTGTTTCATATCATGTTGGGTCTAAAGATGAAGAAGAAGGTAGAACTGGTTTCGCTCATTTTTTTGAGCATCTTCTTTTTGAAGGAACCAAAAATATTAAGGGTGGTGAATGGTTTAAGATTGTAGAAGCTAATGGTGGGTCAAACAACGCATATACATCAGATGATCAAACTTATTACTACGAAGTATTCCCTTCAAATAAACTGGAACTTAGTTTATGGATGGAATCAGAAAGAATGCTTCATCCAATAATTAGACAAGAGGACAGGATTAATCTTCAAGAAGGTGTTGTAAAGGAAGAAAAAAACTTTAGGCTTGACAATGCTCCTTATGGATATCTACTTTACTCCGTTAGAAGCAACCTATATAGAAGTCATCCTTACGGAAGGCTTACTATTGGTCTTGATAAAGATTTAGAAGCTGCAAACTTAGAGGATTTTAAAAAATTTAATGAAAGATATCATAAACCAAATAATGCCACTTTAGTTGTAGCAGGAGATATCGACATTGATGAAACTATAGAACTTGTAAACAAGTATTTTGGTGATATACCGAGCTCTGCAGATGTTTTTAGAAATCTTCCAAAGGAAGATCCTATTGAAGAGACTATCAAAGCTAAATGGTATGATCCTAATATTCAAGTTCCAGCTCTTCTTGTTGGATATATAACTCCTAAGATGAACTCTAGAGAATCTAGAGTTCTAAATCTTTTATCAACTTATTTAAGTGACGGAAAAAGCTCCGTTCTTTACAAAAAGATGGTAGATAACAAAAAAATAGCTTTAGCTGTTCAAACTGTAAATCTTGCCCAAGAAGATTACGGTACGTATCTTATGTTAGCTCTTCCTTTGGGAGAGGTTACCTTAGAAAATTTATTATCTGAAATTGATGTTGAAATTGAAAAAGTTCAAAATGATTTAATAAGTGATAGAGATCTTGAAAAACTACAAAATTCTTTAGAAACTCAATTTGTAACTAGAAATAGTTCTATTGAAGGTATTGCTAACTCTTTATCAGATTATCATACTTTTTATGGAGACACAGGATTAATAAACAGTGAACTTGATCTTTACAGAAGTATTACTAAAGAAGAAATTAGAGATATTGCTAATAAATATCTTCAACCAAACCAGAGAGTAATTGTTGATTACTTACCTGGTGACGAAACTAATAAAACAACTATAGAATAATGAAAACAATATTTAAAAACATTTTAAAGATCACTAGTGCCAAAAAATTAATTATTGGTCTTACTATAATTTTTGCAAATAGTTTGAGTGCTCAATTAGACAGATCAATAGTTCCTGAATCTGGGCCGACCCCTGAAATATTTTTTGGAAAACCTCAGACTTTTATGCTTGATAATGGTTTAACTGTAATGGTTGTTGAAAATAATAAACTTCCAAGAGCCTCTGCTTCACTTTCATTTGATAATCCTTTAATTTTTGAGGGAGAGATTGCAGGTGTAAGTTCAATTTTAGCAGAAATGATTGGAAATGGCACTCAATCTATCTCAAAAGAAGATTTCATTGAAGAAGTTGACTTTATGGGTGCTTCTCTTAACATCACTGGTTCTGGTGCATTTGCAGGATCTTTAAAAAGATATTTTCCCAGAGTTCTTGAATTAATGTCTCAAGCAGTATTAGAACCATTGTTTACTCAAGAAGAGTTTGATAATCAAAAAAATCTAATTAAAGAGAGTCTTAAAACATCAGAGAAAGATGTCTCAACTGCTGCTAACAGAGTTCAAAACTTTATAACTTATGGAGCAAGTCATCCTAATGGGGAATTTATCTCACAAGCATCTCTTGATAAAGCAAGTTTTAATGACGCTATAGATTTTTACAACAACTTTTCTAGTCCAAATAACGCATACTTAGTTATTTTAGGTGATATAGAATTCGAAAATATTAAATTAATGGTAACTGATCTATTTAGCTCTTGGGAGTCAAAAGAGGTAGTTACTAGTAGTTTTCCTGAACCAAAAAATCCAGACGAAACTGAAGTGATTTTTGTTGATATGCCTAATGGTGTCCAATCAGTTGTAACTGTCATCAATAGTATTGATTTTAATAAAAAAAAACCTGACTATTTTTCTGCTCTAGTAGCAACTAGAATTCTTGGCGGTGGTGGTGCTGGTAGACTATTTAATAATTTACGAGAGGACAAGGGGTGGACATATGGTTCATACTCTTCAATATCTGAAAGCTATAAAACTAAGGGTCTTGTATTAGCTCAAGCCCAAGTTAAAAATGAAGTTACTGACAGTGCTGCTGTTGAGCTTCTTATTGAATTAGATAAAATGAGAAATAAATTAGTTACTGATGAAGAACTAATGTCTACTAAAGCAAAATATACTGGTAACTTTGTAATGTCATTAGAAAACCCTGCAACAATTGCTGGTTTTGCCAGAAATATTATTACTCAAGACTTACCTGAAGACTATTATAATAGTTTTCTAGAAAACATAAATAATGTAACTAAGGAAGATGTTCAAAATGCTGCTCAAACATATTTTTCACCTAATAAAACTAGAATTTTTATTACAGGTAAAGGAAGTGAAATTCTTGAAAAAATTGAGGGTATTGAATATAATGGCAAAAAATTAACTGTAAGATACTTTGATCAATACGGGAGTGAGACCCCAAGACCTGATTACTCAGTTTCAAATGATATTTCAGCTGAGGGTGTAATTAATAATTATATTAAAAGTATTGGTGGTGCTGAAAAGCTAAATAGTATTTCATCAGTTGAAGTAAAAGCAACAGCTAATCTTCAGGGTACAGTTCTAGAGATGTATTCTCTTAAAAGCAATCAAAATCAATCATTGATGACAATGACAGCCATGGGAATGACTTTAGTAAAGAGTGTCTTTAACAAGTATCAAGGCTATAATGAGGTCAATGGTCAAAGGATTCCTTTAACAGATGAAGAACTTGAGCAAGCAATAATTAATTCTGCTCTTTTTTCTGAACTAAATTTTGATTTTGAAATTGTAGAATTAGTTGGAACTTCTATTGTAAACGACGAGAAAGCTTATGAGATAAAGGTGACTGATAATAAAAGTGTTTTTTACTCAGCTGAAACAGGTTTAAAATTAAAAGAATTTGAATCACAAGAAGTTGAAGGAAATCTAATCACATCTGAAGTATTCTATAATGAATATGAAGAAGTTGACGGAATTCTAATGCCTAAAGAAATAAATCAAGTTAGCGCCTCTATCCCAGTGCCAGGAGGTATAACTTTCAAGTCTACTTCTATAAAACTTAACGTTAAAACTTCAGACTCTGATTTTAACTAGAAAATTATTAATATAAATTAAGGTGTCTTTTTAGGCACCTTTTTTTTTGTTACCAGGTAAACCCCTAATAAGATAATACTAGTTCCAACGAATTGAATTAATTTAAAGTCCTCTCCATCTAAAAGTCCCCAGAAAATTGCAACTACAGGCATTAAGTAAGTTGTAGATACTGAAAAAACAGGTGTTGATATTGCAAGCAGTTTAATATAAAGAACTTTTGCAATTGCAGTACCGAAAAGAGCTAATATAATTATGTAAATGAATGATTCCATAATTAATGGGTCAGAAGTAAAATCTGAAAATGGAAAATTAGAGAAAGAAAGAACTATAAATGCAGGAATAAACATAAACAGGAAGCTCATGAATACTATTCCAAGTGCAGGAATATTTGGGAGCTTATATTTTAAAACATTAGCATTAATAGCATAACAAAAAGCTGCCAACACAATAAACATAACGTATAGTATATTAAATGAAGACAATAATAATTCATTATTTATCAAGACAATTATTCCTGTAAATCCAACTAAGACTCCTAGAACTTGTTTTTTTAATAGCTCCTCTTTAAATACTGCAACACTAATTAATAATGTAAAAAGTGGAGTCAATGAAACCATAACAGCAGTAACAGAACTTGAAATTTCTGTTTCGGCAAAAGCAAATAAATAGGCTGGTAAAAATGAACCAATAAATGCAGAAATTGCTACCCATTTCATTTTTTCTTTAGGTATCATTTTAATTTTCTTATACCCTATTGGTGCAATTATAAGAGTTGTAACTATAACCCTTAAGGATCCTAATTGAATAGGCGTTAGACCCGTAAGTCCTTTTTTTATAAGTATATATGAACTCCCCCAAATTACAGATAATATGACTAACGTTCCCCACTTTCTTAGACTTAAGCTCACTATCTATTTATCCTTTGGTATTATTAACTTTACTTGCTTTATTCTTTTTTTATCAACTATTTCAACTATAAACTTGTATGAATCATGAATTATAATTTGTCCTACTCTAGGAATTTTTTTTACTTTTTCAATAAGAAAACCTCCTAAGGTTTCAATTTCTAGAGCGATCTCTTCAAATGAAGTTGAGTCTTTTAAATTTATTGCTCTATAGAAATCTTGTAGATTTATTTTTGAATCAAAAATAAATGTAAAATCATCTAACTTAGAAAATAGATTATCTTCCTCATCGAACTCACCACTAATCTCTCCAAAAATTTCTTCAATAACATCTTCAAGTGTAATTATTCCTGAGGTACCTCCATATTCATCAACCACAATTCCCATATGAATTTTCTTAGTTTTAAATTCAGTTAACAGATCATCAAGTTTTTTGTTTTCTGGTATATAAAGAGGTTTACGAAGTAATGAAGTCCAAGTAAAATTATCATTTTCTAAGTGAGGTAATAAATCTTTAACATAAAGTACACCAATAATTTTATCAAGGTTTTCTTCGTATACAGGAACTCTAGAAAAACCTTTAGCAATTAAATCATTAATAACATCAAGTATTTTTTTAGTAGATTCAAGGGCAAATACATCTACTCTTGGACACATAATTTGTCTAGTCTCAACATTTCCAAAATTTACTATTCCCTTTAGAATCTTTTTTTCCTCCTTACTTGTTTCTTTAGAATCTGTAAGGTCAAGTGCTTGAGATAGTTTGTCAACAGATAAATGCTTTGAATCTTTAGCTAAACTTGATTCTAAATAGCTCATAGATTTACTCATTGGCTTATTTAGTAAAAATAAAACATAACGATCCAAGAAGTAAATGGGGCTTACCATTATTTTAGAGAAAATAAGGGGGTTCCTATTAGCATAAATTTTAGGAAGAATATCTCCTATAAATAAAATTAACATTCCTATTATTCCTACCTCTAAAACAGTTTCTAGAATTGGATTATTTAAAGAACTTAGATAGGGATTATCAATTGACGCAAACAATATAACTATTGCAATATTTATAAAATTATTAGAGATAAGAATGGTAGCAAGAAGTTTTTTTGGTTGTTCTAATAAAAATTGAATTTTTTTAATCAATTTATCACTCTTATCATCTGGCATAATTGATTTATCCAATGAAAAAAAAGCTACCTCACACCCTGATGTAAGAGCAGATAACACTAGAAAAATTAAGATTAAAATAATTTTTACTATCACAAAAATCTAGAATAAAAAGTTATAAAGGTGAAATTCAAAAATATATTTAGAATGGTAAGTCTTCCTCCGTATTATCAATTTCCTCGTTCTTAGTTTCGACAGATTGTTTTGACTCAACATTTGAAACAGAATCTTTTTTAGTTGAAAGAAAAGTAAACTCATCAACATTTACTTCTGTAGTATATCTATCAGCTCCATCCTCTCCTTGCCACTTTCTAGTTCTTATTTTACCTTCAACATAGACTTTGTCTCCTTTAGATAAGTATTTTTCACAGATTTCAGCAGCTTTATTTCTTAAAACAATATTATGCCAATCTGTATTAGTTACTTTTTCATTCGTTGTCTTATTTGTATATGACTCATTTGTGGCAAGAGGAAATCTTGCAAGACAGCCACCATTATCAAAATGTTTAATTTTTACATCATCCCCTAGATGACCAATTAACATAACCTTGTTTAATGTTCCACTCATAATTATATATAGCTAATATACAAAAATAGAGTACCTAGATTAATAACTTATTAATAAAGTTAGTTATTGGTACAGGAAAGTTATACTTGTTGAGTTTTGATAAATGAACACCTTGACTTATATCTTGACTAATACTAAAATGATGGAATGTTATATATAGTATTTGATGCGAGAGTATATGTTTTATTTTTTCTTTCTTATACATTTCTTCATTTATTACTATAGATTTTGATTTTGTAAATTTTTTAAATTCAGGAAATGCTATTATGTTCTTTATATCTCTTTTACTTTCAATAAGAGGGAACTCATTTAACTTATACCAAATATCTTTATTTGATCTTTTATTAACCATTGTATAATTCTTATTGTCAATAAAAATGATATAATTAAAAAACCTTTCTTTTGATTTTTTGTTTTTGGATTTAACAGGTATTTTCTCAACTTCATTACTATTGAAAGCAACACATTTTGAGCTAAAGGCACATGATTCACAATCTGGAAAAGGAGTACATATAAGCGCTCCAAACTCCATCATAGCCTGATTAAAGTCTCCTGGATTATTTGTTTTATTAATTAATTTCTGACCAATTTCTTTAATTTTTCTTTGAGACTTTAATGAGTCGATTGGTGTTTTAAGTCCATAATATCGGGAAAGTAATCTTAAAACATTCCCATCAACAACTGGATTAAATTCATTAAAGCAAATAGATGATATTGCGCTTGCAGTATAGTCCCCAACCCCCTTCAGCTTAATTATCTCATTGTATGTTTTTGGAAATTTTCCATTCAAATTCCTAGCTATATATTGAGAAGATTTATGAAGGTTTATCGCTCTGTTGTAGTACCCTAGCCCCTTCCATACATTTAGGACTTCAGATTCTTTCGAAGATGCTAGACTTTGAATATTTGGAAATTTTTCTAAAAACTCAATGTAGTATTTTGTACCTTGAACTACTCTTGTTTGTTGAAGTATTACCTCTGAAATCCAAACGCTATATGGATCATTATTTTTTCTCCATGGTAAATCTCTTTTATTGTTTTTATACCATTTAACTAATTGATTTTCAAATGACATTTAGCAGTTTCTCATTGGGTTAATTATATATTACTAAATCACTAATTTAAAATATAAATTTATATATTTGCTAGCCTTAAAAGCTAATTGTATAACCAATATAACAGAAAATGACAAAGGCAGATATTGTAAAAAATATATCAGATCAAACTGGAGTGGATAAAACTGATGTTCAGATGATCGCTGAAAAGTTTATGGAGGAAATTAAGAGTTCTCTCCAAAAGAATAATAATGTTTACTTAAGAGGTTTTGGCAGTTTTATAATAAAAACAAGAGCAGAAAAAACAGGTAGAAATATTTCAAAAAATACAGCTGTAATAATTCCTGCTCATAATATACCTGCATTTAAACCTTCAAAAACTTTTGTAAAATCTGTAAAACAAAATGTGCCAGTTGGCTAATTATAAAATTAGATAGATATGCCTAGCGGTAAAAAAAGAAAAAGACATAAGGTTGCTACTCACAAGAGAAAAAAAAGAGCGAGAGCAAACCGACATAAGAAGAAATAGTGTTCGGGATTACACTTTAAACATCCCAAGTTCTTTGAAATAACGTATAACGAAAGTTATATTATTATTGAATAATGTTTAACCTTTCTACTTTTAAGTAGAAATAATACTAAAAACAGTGAAAAAAGAATTGATTATAAGATCAAATTCAAATGCTGTTGATTTTGCAATGCTTAGCGAAGGAAGACTTGTTGAGCTTGATAAAGAAGTAGGTAAAAACAAATTTTCTGTAGGTGACATTTTTGTTGCAAAAGTTAGAAAAACCATACCTGGATTAAACGCATCATTCGTTAATGTAGGTCACGAAAAAGATGGTTTTCTTCATTATCATGACTTAGGACCTAAATTATTATCATTATCTAAATTTGTAGATCAAATCGATACTAAAAAAGTAAAATCTTTTTCATTTAGTAAATTTAGTTTTGAAAAAGATATACCAAAAAATGGTCTTATTAAAGATTGTCTTAAAGCAAAACAGACAACTTTAGTACAAATTATAAAAGAACCTATATCAACTAAAGGGCCCAGATTAAGTTCTGAAATCTCTTTAGCAGGTAGATTTATGGTTTTGATTCCCTTTTCCGAGAGAATCTCTATTTCACAAAAAATTAAAAGTCAAGATGAGAAAAAAAGACTAAAAAACTTAGTCAAAAATATTAAACCAAAAGGTTTTGGTGTAATAATTCGAACTGTAGCAAATAACAAATCAGTAAATGAGCTAGAAGGTGATCTGAAAGATTTAATTCTTAGATGGAAAAGACTCTGCATTAACTTAAGTAAATCAGATTCTTATCCAACAAAAATCTTAGGTGAGATAAATAGAACAACATCAAAGTTAAGAGATGTATTTGATGATTCGTTTTCAAACATTTATCTAGATGATCCTAACTTACATAGTGAAATTAAAGACTACATAAAACTCATAGCTCCTGAAAAATCATCTATTGTTAAACTCTATAAAGGTGTAACTCCAATTTTTGAAAAATATGGAATTGAGAGACAAATTAAATCTTCATTTGGAAGAACTGTCTCTATGCAAAAAGGAGCATATCTAATAATTGAACATACAGAAGCTCTTCATGTTATTGATGTAAATAGCGGAAACAGATCAAATAAAGCTAAAACTCAAGAAGAGACTGCCATGGAAGTAAACTTAATTGCTTCAGCTGAAATAGCTAGACAATTAAGACTAAGAGATATGGGAGGAATTATTGTTATAGACTTTATAGACCAAACTAAAAGAGAAAACAGAAAAAAGTTATTTGATCATTTTTGTCAGGAAATGGCAAAAGATAGAACAAAACATAAAATTCTTCCACCTAGCAAATTTGGATTGATTCAAATTACCAGGCAAAGAGTAAGGCCTGAAATGAATATCAAAACTAAAGAAGCCAACCCTAATAAAGAATTAGAAGTGGAAGCACCTATTTTATTAGTAGACAAAATCAATACAGAACTTAACAGAATTGTTAAGAATTCGCGTTACAAAAAAGGATCAATATATATTCATGTTCATCCATTTGTAGCAGCGTATATAGATAAAGGTTTATTTTCATTGAAAAATAAATGGAGTTTTAATTACAAAAGGATAATTAAAGTTATTCCTAGAGACTCTTATTTATATCTTCAATATAATTTAACAGATAATAAATCAAAAATTTTAAGATAAAAGTTACTAAAACCGTTTAGATATTCTAAACGGTTTTTTTTATATTATAAAATGGAATCTTCAGTAAAAAAGAAAATTGAACATTATTGTGCTTACCAAGAAAGATGTCATCTAGAAGTAACAAATAAACTAAATAAGCTTGGTATCTTTGGAGATGAACTTGACGAATATATATGTTATTTAATTGATGAAAATTTTTTATCTGAAACTAGATTTTCAGAAGCATATGTAAGAGGTAAGTTTAATAACAATAACTGGGGTAAAGTTAAAATTTCAAGAGAGCTTAAATTAAGAAATATTTCAGACTGGAATATAAGTAATGCGTTAAGTCAAATAAATAGTGAAGATTATAATAATAAGCTAAGGAAGCTTTGTTTAAAACTAGTTGAACTTAATGATAAATCAGAATTTGAATTAAAGAATAAAGTAGTTAAAAATCTTTCTTATAAGGGTTGGGAAGTTGATTTAGTAATAAAGACACTTAATCAACTAATAAAGTAACCTTATTATTATTCATTTCAACCGTTCCTGACTCAATGTCAAGCACAGTCTCCTTTTCATTAAACTGAAACTTATCTTTAGCACTATCTTCAATCAATAACTTACCAATGATTTTTACCTTTCCTTTTGTAAGAGTAGATACTATTGGAGCATGGTTATTTAGTACTTGAAAATCGCCATGTGAACCAGGGAAAAGAACTGATTCGACGTCTCCTTTATATAAGGTTTGCTCGGGCGTAATTATTTCTAGATACATTATTATTTAATTTCAGCTAACATTTTCTCTCCAGCCTCTATCGCTTCTTCAACTGTACCTTTAAGGTTAAATGCAGCTTCAGGGATATGGTCAAGCTCACCATCCATTATCATATTAAATCCTTTGATAGTTTCTTTTATATCAACAAGAACTCCTGGGATACCAGTAAATTGTTCAGCAACATGAAAAGGTTGAGAAAGGAATCTTTGAACCCTTCTAGCCCTTGCAACTGCTAACTTATCATCCTCTGAAAGTTCTTCCATACCAAGAATAGCAATAATATCTTGTAGCTCTTTGTATTTCTGAAGTAGCTCTTTAACTCTTTGAGCACAATTATAATGATCGTCACCTAAGATTTCTGGAGTCAAAATTCTTGATGTTGAGTCAAGAGGATCAACAGCAGGATATATTCCAAGCTCAGAAATTTTTCTTGATAAAACCGTAGTAGCATCAAGGTGAGCAAAAGTTGTAGCTGGTGCAGGATCCGTTAAATCATCTGCTGGAACATAGACAGCTTGTACAGATGTAATTGAACCATTTTTTGTTGACGTTATTCTTTCTTGCATTGTTCCCATCTCAGTTGCTAATGTAGGCTGATATCCTACTGCAGAAGGCATTCTTCCTAAGAGGGCTGAAACTTCAGAACCAGCTTGAGTAAACCTGAAAATATTATCTACAAAAAACAACACATCTTTTCCTTGTCCATCTGCACCACCATCTCTGAAATATTCTGCTATCGTTAAGCCTGAAAGTGCAACTCTTGCTCTCGCTCCTGGAGGTTCATTCATTTGACCAAACACAAATGTTGCTTTTGATTTTAGCAATGCCTTTTTATCTACTTTACTTAAATCCCACTCACCTGCTTCCATTGATTTTTTGAATTCTTCACCATAATTTATAATTCCGGATTCAATCATCTCTCTAAGTAAATCATTACCCTCTCTTGTTCTTTCTCCAACTCCTGCAAATACGGATAACCCTCCATGACCTTTTGCAATATTATTAATTAGTTCTTGAATTAGAACAGTTTTTCCAACTCCTGCTCCTCCAAACAATCCAATCTTACCACCTTTAGCATATGGCTCGATAAGATCGATAACTTTAATTCCTGTAAATAAAACTTCCGTTGAAGTAGATAACTGATCAAAAGCTGGTGCATCTCTATGGATTGACATACCATCACTTTCTGTTTTTGGTAATACTTCAAGGCCATCTATTGGATCTCCAACTACGTTAAATAGTCTTCCATACACATCATTACCAATTGGCATTTGAATTGGATTCCCTGTTGCATTAACTTCAGTTCCTCTACTTAAACCATCCGTAGAGTCCATTGAAATTGTTCTAACTACATTTTCACCGATATGAGATTGAACCTCCAGAACAAGTATTGTCCCATCCTCTTTTTTTATTTCCAATGAATCGTAAATATTGGGAAGAGTACCCTCCTTAGATGAAAATTCAACATCAACAACTGCTCCAATTACTTTTGAAACTTTACCTATATTTTTTGACATTTTTTAAGTTTATAAAATTAAAGTGCAAATATATGTTCTTGGATTAAAAATTAAAAGTTAATAGCCCTTCAATTTTGATAAATTATTAAGATAAAAATTATAATCACCTAAAAGCTTGTTAATTGTTCTAGCTCTCTTTAATAAAATAGAATATATTAGACGATAATTTATTATTTATGCCATCAAAATATATTGATCTTTCGACAGTTAAGTTTTTTATGAACAACGTTCAAGAATTAGAAACCGTCCTGGAAAAGGAAAGGTTTGTTGATCACAATCTTGAATCTATAAATCTTTATGTTGACTCTGTTAAACAATTTGCAGATAAAGAATTGTTTCCATATTTAAAAGAAATGGATGAAAATCCTGCTCATTATAAAGATGGCACAATTCATGTTCACCAACAAGTTGAAAAAATGATGAAGGAGGGTGGTTCTATGGGCTTAATTGCTGCACCTTTTAATTATGAAGATGGGGGTTTACAGCTACCCTTGCTTGCTCATACCGCTGCTAACTATATTTTAGATGCTGCCAACAATCATCTGCCTGGTTATTCTGGTCTTACTTCAGGAGCTGCCGAGCTAATTGTAGAATTTGCTAGCAAAGATCTTAAAGAAAAATATACACCTAAAATGCTTACTGGTGAATGGGGTGGAACTATGTGTTTAACTGAACCACAAGCAGGTAGCTCATTGTCAGATATAGTGACTAAAGCAACTCCGATTAATGATGGTAAGTATAAAATTAGTGGTCAAAAAATATTCATATCCGGAGGGGATCATCAGTATGCTGATAATATAGTTCATTTGTTATTAGCTAGAATAGAAGGAGCTCCAGCTGGAACAAAAGGTATTTCATTATTTGTAGTACCAAAGATGAGGTTACAGGAGGATGGGAAGCTTTTATTTAATGATGTTACTACTGTGGCTGATTTTGAAAAAATGGGTCAAAAAGGATATTGTACTACTCATCTTAGTTTTGGAGACAAAGATGATTGTCAAGGTTATCTAGTAGGTGAGGAAAACAATGGCCTAAATTATATGTTTCTAATGATGAATGGTGCTCGTATTGCGGTTGGTCGGGGAGCATCAGCTATTGCTTGTGGTGCATATTACGCTTCACTGGAGTATGCCAACGAACGTCCCCAGGGTCGAAAACTTTCATCAGATGGAACAAAGAATTTAAAAGATAAACAAAGCTTAATTATTGAACATCCTGATGTAAGGCGAATGCTTCTTCTGCAAAAGTCAATGGTTGAGGGGTCTATGAACTTGATATTTAAAGCTGCAAAGTATTATGACCTGCAACATAATAGCACTGATGATAAAGAAAAACATAAGTATCATACTCTACTTGAGATGATAATTCCTGTCGTTAAAACTTATCCTTCAGAGGCTGGTATTTATTCTATCAATAATGGCCTTCAAGTTCTTGGAGGTTACGGTTTTTGTTCAGATTTTATTCTTCAACAATATTATCGTGATATAAGAATATCTTCAATATATGAAGGTACTACAGGAATCCAATCACAAGATCTACTTGGTAGAAAAATGATGTTAAATAACGGTGAAGGTGCTAAACTATTATTAGAAGAAATTAAAAAGACAATTGAAAAGGCAAATCAAGATGATGAATTAAAAGAGTGGGCTTCCTCTTTGAATGATCAGCTAGATGAAAGTCAAAAAATATTATTTCATCTTATGCCATTTGCAATAAAAGGAGATTATGAAAGGTTTTTAGCTGATGCATCAATTTTTATGGAATTCTTCAGTCTAATCCTTGTTGGTTGGTCTTGGCTAGAAATTGGTGTGGCTACTAAGCATGCTTTATTAACTAACAATAGTACTTTAGATTCAGGATTCTATCAAGGTAAGTTAGATGCTTTAGAATATTTTTATGTTTATGAGCTACCTAAAACAAAAGGGCTTGCAGAAATTCTTCTTCATCCTTCTTCAGTTACCATAAAAAAGAAAGATAAAGTGATTAATTAAAATTCAATTTTTTGTTTCTCTATTGATATTTTTGCCATTCTTGCATATGCTTGAACAACATAATTTAGATGTTTAAATCTTGGATCCTTCGTTAATCCCTTTTCGTATCTAA
>ERZ802827.536-NODE-536-length-20011-cov-11.6917_pt1 | contig 20011 bp, 25 predicted proteins | sample MGYA00345652_ERZ802827 | MGnify/ENA primary metagenome ERZ802827 (study PRJEB30503, sample SAMEA104212372) | marine metagenome | biome: Westerlies Biome; feature: [SRF] surface water layer (ENVO:00010504) within the epipelagic zone...; material: water... | reverse complement strand
AAATCCTTTATAAATTGTGAAATTATTTTTGTTTTAACATCCATTATTTTTCATCCTCATCTTTTATTTCCACATAATCAACGTCGATAACACTATTATCTTGTTGGTGCTTAGAAGTATACATGGGATTGATATATTTTTTTATCATGAATTGAGATATTAATTTTCTTATATGAGGTATCAGCCCAATGAATCCTAATAAATCTGTCACGAAACCTGGTACTAAAAGTAGTAAACCTGATATTGCTATTATTAGTCCTCCTATAATATTTTCAATAGGAGCTTTACCAGACAAAATATCGTTATTAATATTTAATATAGTTGATAATCCTTGCAATCTTACTAAATATACACCGATTATCGCGGTCACGAAGATTAGAAGAATAGTATTGAAGGTTCCTAGAAAGCTCCCAAATTGAATAAAAGTAGCAATTTCAATTACTGGTAGGATGACAAATATTGTTAAAAATATATAAAACAAGTTATGTATACGGTTGAATCTTTACTTTAAGTGATTACATAGGTTACTCTATAAGAAAATAAAGTAAATTACATAGTATGGATAATGCATTTCAATATATGGATATAATTTTTCTAGCTGTGGTGGCTGGTATAGTATTATTAAGGCTCAGAAGTGTTCTTGGAAAAAGAACCGGATCTGAAAAGAAAGACCCTAATCTTTACTCCTATGATAAGCCAGTAAACCAATCTACTGATACTCCTAAACCTGTCCAAATGCAATCCAGTACCAATAATTCAAAAACGGACTGGTTTGACAATGATAACTTTATTGCTGGAGCAAAAGGGGCTTATGAGACAATCGTTACAAATTTTGAAAATGATAATATAAAAGAATTAAAACCATTATTAGAAGAAGATGTTTTAAAAAGCTTTACAGAAGTCATTGAAAATCGAAAAAAGAATGGTGAACATGTTGAATTTAGTTTTATTGGTATTGAGTCAGCTGAAATAATTTATAAAGATTTAAATAGTTCTCCAATGGAAGTCACAGTCAGGTTTATCTCAGAAATGATAACTTGTATAAAAAATAGCAAAGATGAGGTTATTTCTGGAAGCTTAAATCAAATTCAAAAAGTTACAGATGTCTGGACATTTGCTAAATTTAAAAATAAGAAAAATGCTAATTGGCTGTTGTTAGCGACATCTGCAGAATAGCTAATCCCGATAATCTTCTAACAACTTTCTCAAGTTTTCTGGGACACTAACAGGTTTCTTTTCATCCTGGTTTGTATTTACCCAAATAATCTCGCCAGTTGCAACTAAATTGTCAGTATCCAATAGATATATCTCTTGTTCGAAAGTCATACTGGAATTGCCAATATTTTTTATTCTTGTCAAAACTTCAATTCTATCACCAAGAGTTGCTGGTGACTTGTATTCAACAGTTGCCTTTACTGTGTGAAATTCGTTATTAGTTTCTTTTATGTACTTTTCTTGATCAAATCCAATAGCATCAAAAAATTCAAATATAGCAACATCTAAGAATGTTAAGTAGTGAGAATTATAAACAATTTTCTGAGCATCAACTTCAGAATAACGTATACGAAAACTATAGCTAAAATTTTTTTTGTTTCTTAGTGACATATAACTTTATAATATAAATTTTGATAGATCGGTATCTTTTGATAATTCTGTTGCATTTGAACTAACATATTCAGCATCTACCACAACAGTTTGCCCTTTTCGATCTGAGGCAGAAAAACTTATATCCTCTAACACTCTCTCTAATATAGTGTGTAATCTTCTTGCCCCAATATTTTCAATGGAGGTGTTTATATTCACAGCAAGTGTTGCTAGTGCATCGATACCATCTTCCGTGAAAGTAATTTTAACTTCTTCAGTTTGCATCAAAGCTTCATATTGTTTGATTAGGCTAAATTTTGGTTCTTTTAATATTCTTTTAAAATCATCTTGCGATAATGCATTTAACGCTACTCTGATCGGGAGTCTTCCTTGTAATTCAGGCAGTAAGTCAGAGGGTTTTGCTAATTGGAATGCTCCTGAGGCAATAAACAAAATATGGTCTGTCTTTATTGTCCCATGTTTGGTGGTAACAACAGTGCCTTCAATTAATGGTAATAAATCTCGTTGAACTCCTTCTCTAGAAACGTCACCACCTAGCCTTTCAGATCTTGCGCAAACTTTATCAATCTCATCAATGAATACAATTCCATTATCTTCCACAGCCTGTTTTGCTTCAGAAACTATTTGGTCATGATCAATGAGTTTATCTGACTCTTCATTAACTAAAATTTCGTATGAATCGCCGACTTTAACTTTTTTCTTTTTGGTTTTTCCACCCATTGCTTTACCAAGCATGTCATTAATATTGATCATACCAATGCCTGCTCCACCACTTCCTTGAAGATCAATAGTTCCAGAGCCTGTATCTTGGATCTCAATCTCAATTTCTTTATCGTCAATTTCTTGATTTCTTAATTTTTTTCTAAAACTTTCTCTTGTAGCTGACCCTGCTCCAGGGCCAACCAAACAATCTAAAACTCTCTCTTCAGCAGCCAGTTGTGCCTTAGCTTTAACCTCTTTTCTTTTGCTTTGCTTAACCATAGTAATAGCAATTTCAATCAAATCTCGTATGATCTGTTCTACGTCTCTTCCTACGTAACCAACTTCTGTAAACTTGGTTGCTTCAACTTTAATAAAAGGAGCTTGTGCAAGTTTTGATAGCCTCCTTGAAATCTCGGTTTTACCAACTCCAGTAGGACCAACCATAAGTATATTCTTAGGAAGTATCTCTTCTTTTATTTCACCCTCAAGTTGTTGACGGCGCCATCTGTTTCTAAGAGCAATCGCTACAGCTTTTTTGGCATCATCTTGACCGATAATAAATCTATCAAGCTCTGAAACAGTTTCACGTGGTGAGAATGCCTGCACTTAAGACTCTATTTTTTCTATTGTAATATTACTATTAGTAAATACACATATGTCAGCAGCTATCTGAATAGATTTTTTTGCAATTTCTTCTGCTGATAAATCTGTATCAATTAAAGCTCTAGCAGCTGACAACGCATAATTTCCACCTGATCCAATGCCTGTAATATTATTCTCTGGCTCTAGAACATCACCCTGTCCAGTTATAAGAAGACTTACATTTGCGTCAGCAACTGTTAAAAGCGCCTCAAGTCTTCGCAAGTATTTATCTGTGCGCCATTCTTTTGCCAATTCAACAGCAGCTCTCGTTAATTGATTTGGGTGTTTTTCAAGCTTAGACTCAAGCCTTTCGAATAAAGTAAAGGCGTCTGCTGTAGCCCCGGCAAAGCCAGCTATTACACTTCCATCGCCAATTCTTCTGACCTTTTGAGCACTACCTTTAATAACCGTATTTCCTAGGCTAACCTGGCCGTCGCCTGCAATAACAACTTGATTGTCTTTCCTAACAGAAATAATTGTGGTTCCGTGCCATGATGGGTTGTTTTGTTCACTCATAATGACATTTATGTGGTAACTAATTTGGTATATTCAAGTGCTTAAACCAAAAAACATTGAATTACAGCTAGTAAAAAACTTCAATAATTGATAGAAAATCTGTGAAAATAAATATTTTTTGTTATGCGTAAAGCTTCTATTGAGAGAACTACAAAAGAAACATCAATCAAAGTAGATATGAATATCGATGGCACGGGTCAATCAAATATATCTACGGGAATTGGTTTTTTAGATCACATGCTTGAACAACTTTCAAAACACTCACAGATTGATATTAACTTAGAGGCTAAAGGAGATTTACATATTGACTATCACCACACTACCGAAGACAGTGGAATTGCTTTAGGGGAGTGTCTTAAAAAAGCATTAGACGATAAAAAGGGTATAGTAAGATACGCACATGCATACATTCCAATGGATGAGACACTTTCTAGAGTTGCACTTGATTTATCAAATCGACCTTATTTAATTTGGAATGTAAATTTTACTATTCCCAAAATAACTTCTTCCCAAGGTGATTTCGATACTGAACTTTTTAGAGAATGGTTTCAGGCATTTTCACAAGCCAGTGGAACAACTTTACATGTTGAAAACTTATATGGGGAAAATAATCACCATATAATAGAATCCTGTTTCAAAGCACTGGCGAGGAGTTTAAGAATAGCTATTTCTATAAATGAAAAAGGATCGGATGATATTCCATCCACCAAGGGTCAACTATAATAATGTTACAAGAGGGTGACAGATTATCTAATTTTAAATTATTGAATCAAGACGAAGAAATAGTAAAAGTCCCATCGAATGATTTATTAATAATCTATTTTTACCCAAAAGCTGATACCCCTGGATGCACTAAAGAATCATGTGAATTTCAGACTAATCTTAAAAAATTTAACAACCTCAAAACTCAAATAGTAGGAATTTCAAAGGACTCAGTAGCCAAGCAAAAAAAATTTGCTCAAAAATTTAATCTTAAATTTAATTTATTATCCGATGAAAGCACTGACATTTGTGAAAAATTTGGAGTTTGGGTTGAAAAGAGCATGTATGGAAAAAAGTATTATGGAATAGAAAGATCTACGTTTGTGATTGGAAAAAATAAAAAGATTTTAAAAGCTTGGAGAAAAGTAAAAGTAAATAATCATGTCGATGAAGTAATGTCGTTTATAAAATCTTTTTAAAAGATGAAGCTAACAATAATTAATTACGGTTCAGGCAACCTACATTCAGTTCATAAGGCATTTGAAAAAGTTAACAGTATTATTGGGAGTCCGTACAATATAACGGTCACAAGCAACCCATTAGAGATAAATGAATCTGATAAAATTGTGTTGCCGGGAGTGGGTGCCTTTAATCAGTGTAAAAATTCATTGTTAGATATTAACAACTTATATGAAACACTTGAGGACAAAGTTATACAGAAAAAAATTCCATTTATGGGCATATGTGTCGGTATGCAACTTTTAGCAAATAAAGCTTATGAATTTGGAAATCATAACGGATTTGGATGGATTGAAGGAGAAGTTGTTAAGTTAAACACTAAAGAGACTTTTCAAGTACCTCATATGGGTTGGAATGAAGTATGTTTTGAGAAACATCCTCTATTTACGAATTGTAAACAAGGTACAGACTTTTATTTTGTACATAGTTTTCATTTTAAAGCTGCAAAAAAAGAAAATGTTCTTGCGACAACAAATTATTCTGAAACAATTACAGCCGCTGTTATTAATGAAAATATTTTTGGTACTCAGTTTCATCCAGAAAAAAGCCATGAAAATGGAAAAAAAATTATTGAAAACTTTTTAGATTGGAAACCGTAATGATTTTTTTTCCTGCGATTGATCTAAAAGATGGTAAATGCGTAAGATTAGCTCAAGGAGACAAATCTCGTATGACCACTTATAATGAAAATCCTCTTGATCAAGCTAAAATATTTGAGGGACATGGTATTACGTGGATACACTGCATTGATCTAGACGGAGCATTTGAAGGTGATAGCAAAAATTTAAGATTTGTATCTCAAATTTTAGAGCGCACAGATTTGAAAGTCCAATTTGGTGGTGGTGTGAGAGATGAAAAAAAAGTTCAACAATTAATTGAAATTGGAGTTTCTAATATAATTATTGGAACAAGAGCTTATGAAGACAAAAGTTTTTTTAGAGACTTGGTTGTAAAATATCCAAATAATATTTCTTTAGCATTGGATATAAAAAATGGATTAGTATCTACTAAGGGCTGGGTCGAACAGCTTGAACTAGATCTTGATGAACTTTTTGAGGAGTTAAATGAGCTACCACTAAATTCTGTAATATGTACTGATATTTGACGTGATGGAATGAAGCAAGGTGTAAACATTGACATGTTAGAAAAGAGTATGAATTTATCAAAAGCTCCATGCGTGGCCTCAGGAGGTATTGCAAAAATCGAAAACCTTATTGAATTAAAAAATAAAAATTATGCAAAACTAAAAGGGGTTATTTCTGGTAAAGCTATATATGACAATGAAATTTCATTAACTGAAGCACTTAAAGTTCTAAAATAAAAATGTTAAAAAAAAGAATTATTCCATGTTTAGACGTTGATAATGGTCGTGTTGTTAAAGGAGTAAATTTTATAGATTTAATTGATGCTGGAGATCCAGTTGAACAGGCTAAGCTCTATAATTCTGAGGGCGCTGACGAATTATGTTTTTTAGATATCACTGCATCAAGTGATAATAGACAAACACTATTAAATACTGTCAAAAAAACCGCAGAAAATTGTTTTATACCACTAACTGTAGGCGGTGGGGTACGAAATTTAGAAGATGTAAAAAAACTATTACACGCAGGAGCAGATAAAGTTTCTATCAACACTTCTGCAGTTCTAAATAGGGAATTTGTAAAACAAGCTGCAGAAAAATATGGAAGCTCAACAATAGTTATTGCTGTTGATGCAAAAAATATCTCAGATAATAAATGGGAAGTATTCACTCATGGTGGAAGAGAGGCTACAGGTATTGATGCTATTGAGTATTGTCAAGAAGTTGCAAGTTTGGGAGCAGGAGAAATTCTTTTAACTTCAATGGATAGAGACGGAACAAAGTTAGGTTTTGATGTCGACTTACTAAAGCGAATAACATCTAAAATTTATATACCAGTAATTGCGTCTGGTGGTGTGGGTACTCTTGAACATTTTTCACAGGGAATATTGCAAGGAGGTGCTAATAGTGTTCTCGCGGCCTCAGTATTTCACTTTGGCCAGCTAAAAATTCAAGATGTTAAAAGATATCTTGCTGATAAAAATATACCAGTTAGGATTTAGGTATGAAGGGATACTGGATTGTTAAAGCAAATACACTAAATCAAGAAAAACAAAATAAGTATGCTCCTCTAGCAACAGCTGCTGTAGAAAGATATGGAGGTAAGTATCTTGTAAGAGGAGGTAAAAGTTTGACTAAAGAAGGTATAGAGTATGAGAGAAATGTAGTAATTGAGTTTGATTCATATCAATTGGCGCACGAAGCATACGAAAGTGAAGAGTACAATCTTGCCAAGTCTGTTTTAGGTAATGAAAAAGATAGAATTTTGACAATAGTTGAAGGAGCAGATTAGTGAGTAGTAAAATTAATACTTTAATACGTTTATTTGAAACAATCGAAAAAAGATCAAATGATGATCCAACAAAATCATACACCGCTCAACTTTTATCTGAAGGAAAAGAAAAGTGTATTGCTAAAGTTAGAGAAGAAGCATTGGAAACAGTTGAGGCCGCTGAACAGGAAAATATAAGTCAAATAGTTTATGAGTCAGCCGATTTAATTTATCATCTCCTGGTATTATGGAAAAAATTTGATTTAAAACCAGATGATATTTACTCTGAACTTGAAAGCCGTGAGGGTAAAACAGGGATAAAAAATGAGTAATTATGATAACCAAAATATATTTGCTAAAATTTTACGTGGGGATATACCATGTGAAAAAATCTATGAAGATGAATATGTCTTATCATTTAAAGACGTAAATCCTCAAGCCCCATCGCATATACTTATTATTCCCAAAGGGGCATATACTGATATTAACGATTTTATAGAAAATGCTTCCAATGAAGAAATAATTGGATTTAATAAAGCCATTCCAGCAGTAGCGCATCAACTTGGTATTAGTGAAACATCTGGAGGAAAAGGATATAGATTAATTTCTAATGCAGGATCTGAGGCACATCAAACTGTTGCACACTTTCATATTCATCTTCTGGCAGGACGTAATCTTGGACCAATGTTAGTTTCAATAAAATAATATTTCATACCATTTTCATATAATTCATTTATTCTGACACATTATGAAACCAATTAAAATTATTGTTACTGGAGCATCTGGAAGAATGGGCCAAACAATTATAAAAAAAATTTTAATAAATAAGTCGCTGAAACTTATAGGTGCAACAGAAGGTTCCAAAAACAAGTTCCTTGGAAGTGATATTAGTGCGTTAATTAAGTCAAAAAAAACTGGAATAATAATAACTGACAAAATCGAACCACTTTTCGCTAAAGCAGATGCTGTCATCGATTTTACCATACCAATTGCTACATTAAATTATGCTGAGATGGCCGCAAAATATAGAATAGTACATGTTATTGGAACTACTGGGTTTAGCCCAAGTGATGAAAAGAAAATTGGTTTAGCCGCAAAAAAAGCAACTATTATTAAATCTGGAAATATGAGTATGGGGATAAATATACTTCAACAAGTAATTAATAAAACCGCCTCGTTATTTAATGATTCATTTAATATTGAAATTTTAGAGACTCATCATAAAAATAAAATAGATGCTCCTTCTGGAACAGCATTAATGTTAGGTGATTCCATTGCAAATGGAAGAAATCAAAAATTAGATAAGTTAAAAGTCATAAGTAAAGTAGGCAATAGAAAGAAAACAAAAAAAGGTAAAATTACATTTAATTCATTTAGAAAAGGAAATGTTGTTGGAGATCATAAAATAATCTTCTCATCAAAAGACGAAGTTATAGAATTGAGTCATGAAGCCTTAGATAGAGGCATCTTTGCAACTGGAGCGATACAAGCTGCCTTGTGGGGTATTAATAAAAAGGCTGGATTATTTTCTATGATTGATGTTTTAGGAAAATAAAACCATGAAAAATAAAATCGCATTAGTAGTCGGAGCTGGAGATAATTTAGGTAGTGCGATTTGTAAATGTTTTTCTAATGAAGGGTTCATAGTAGTCGCTGCCAGACGAAATGGTGATAAATTAGTTACCCTGCAAAAAGAAATTGAAACTTCAGGTGGAGTTTTTTATGGATACTCTCTAGATGCTAGAAAAGAAAATGATGTTATTGAATTTATAAAAAATATTGAAAAAAATATTGGACCCATTGATGCAGCTATATACAACATTGGAGGAAATATAAAATTTGGTATCACAGAAACCACCTCTCAAAAATATTATAAAACATGGGAAATGGCTGCTTTTGGAGCTTTTTTAATTGGTAGAGAAGTTGCCAATTATATGATCAACAGAGAATCGGGAACAATAATATTTACAGGCGCAACTGCAAGTGTTCGTGGAGCAGATGGCTTCGCAGCATTTTCTGGCGCGAAACATGCTAAAAGATCTCTAGCTCAAAGCATGGCTAGAGAGTTGGGTCCTAAAGGTATTCATGTTGCACATGTTGTAATTGACGGTGCTATAGACACTCCATGGATAAAGGAACTATTTCAAGATTATTATAATGAAAAAAAAGCCATTGATGGATTAATGAATCCAAATGACATAGCTGGTAATTATCTATGGCTTTATAAACAACCACGCAATGCCTGGACACACGAAATAGACTTAAGACCGTGGGTCGAAAAATGGTAAAAGTAAAAAAAAGAAATTTCGATATCGTTGGTATTGGTAATGCAATTGTAGATGTAATTGCTGAGGTAGATGATTCATATTTAGAAAAAAATAAAATTAATAAAGGAGCAATGTCTTTAGTAGAATATAGTATCGTAAGTAAAATAGGTAGTGAAGTTAAAGTTGTGAATACTATTTCAGGAGGTTCTGTTGCGAACTCAATAGTATGCATTGCACAACAGAATTTGAAAACAGCATTTATTGGAAAAGTGAAAAATGATACAATGGGAGCTAAATTTTCTGAAGGTTTAGAAAAACAAAATGTATATTTTAAAATAAACCAATCATCATCCGATAAGAATACAGGTCGCTGTATAATTTTAGTTTCTCCTGATGCCGAAAGAACTATGAATACTTATCTTGGAATATCTCAAGAATTAACTGAGCAAGATATTGATTCGAGAATAATAGAAGAGTCTTCGATGTTATATCTAGAAGGCTATCTTTGGGATCTAGATAATGCAAAGAAAGCAATAAAAAAGTCAATTGAAACTGCCAGTAAATCGGGTACGGCTATTGCGTTTAGCATATCAGATCAATTTTGTGTTGATCGCTTTAGAGATGAGTTTTTAGAAATCATTATTAATTATGCAGATATAGTGTTTGCAAACGAGTCAGAGATTAAAAGTCTTTTCGAGACAAATGAATTAGAAAATGCAGTAAAAGAATGTCAGAATACTGGAAAGATATTCGCTGTAACTCTTGGAGAAAATGGGGCAAAAATAATTAAAAATAATGAAATCATTGATATAAATCCTGAAAAAATTCAAAATCTTGTTGATACTACTGGTGCAGGAGATCTTTTTGCTGCAGGTTTTTTGTCAAAGTTTTTAACCTCAAATAATTTAGAAGTATGTGGCCATGAGGGAGTAAAAATGGCTTCAATCATAATTCAAAAATTTGGAGCTAGGTTATAAAATGAAACAAGAATTAACCATCGTATCTGGTGGTGACTCTAATTATTTTGAGCTTTTAAAAGATCTTTTAAATTCATTATTAAACTTAGCGACAAGACAAGAATTTAACATATGTTTCTTAGACGGTGGTTTAAAAGAAGACGAAATAATTTATTTTAAATCTCTTGGTGTTGACATCGTTGATCCTGGATGGCCTAATAAATTATCAAAAATCAAAGCCGGTAAAAAAAACCATTTGAAAGTTGAGTTAGCCAAAGTATGGCTTGATAAATTATTTCCTGACTCTGAAAGTTTAATCTGGATAGATGCTGATGCTTGGGTCCAAGACGAGAAAGCAATACAAATTATTAAAACAGTTATGCTGAAAAAAAAGCTAGCTATAGTTTCACAGGCTTCCAGGTTACAAGAACGACATATGAGTTTAAAAAATATATTTGGTCCCTTTTTTCTTCTTAAAAATATTCTTTATAAAAATGCGATTAAAGCAGGCTTAAAAAAAGATATAGTTAAAAACATGATTGCGCGCCCAACTTTAAACGCAGGAGTTTTTGGAATTGGCAGAAGCTCTCCTCATTGGGAAAGATTAAGATTTTGGCAAGCAAAATTATTAAAGAATCCTCGAGTTAGAATATTTACAACCACACAATTAGCCCTTGGTATCATTAGTTATTATGAAAAACTTTCATTTGAGGCATTACCAGATATTTGCAATTATATGGGTCCCTATAGATGGTCAAAAAAACAAAATTTGTTTACAGACTATTATGCTCCCTACGACGCTGTTAGTATAATGCATATGGTTGGTCAGGATAAAATGAGGCTAGATAAGAATTACACCATAGATATGTTTGATGAGGATGATAATATTATAAAAATGTCTCTTAGATATAATAAATCATAAATTTTTATGAAATATCTTATTACAGGCGGAGCTGGCTATATAGGATCACATATGGTCAATTTCTTAAAAAAAACTAATGCTGAAATTACAATTATAGACAATCTATCAACAGGACATTTATATAATACAAAAGATTGTGAGTTCATTAATTTAGATCTCAGGGATAAAGATAAACTTTTAAATAAACTGCACAAACATAAGTTTGATGGAGTCTTTCATTTTGCTGGTAAGTCAATTGTTAGTGAATCTGTGATTGATCCTGACAGCTATTATAAAAATAACATAATTGGTACAAATAATCTTTTAGAACTAATAATTAAAAATGATTTAAATAATCTGATATTCTCGTCAAGCGCTGCAGTCTATGGAAATACAAACGAAAAGTTGATAAGTGAAGAACATCAAAAGATCCCAACTAATCCATATGGTGAGAGTAAATTAAAGGCAGAAAAATTAATTAATGAATTCTCAAATAGATATAATTTAAACACAATAAATCTCAGATATTTTAATGCCTGTGGTGCGGATCCAAGCGGTGATTATGGTGAAGATAGAATCAATGAAACTCACCTAATACCAAATGCCCTCATATCTTTAATAGATAAAAAAAATCAGTTTACAATCTTTGGTTCAAATTATCCTACTAAAGATGGAACCTGTGTAAGAGATTATGTTCATGTAAATGATATTGTAAAAGCTCATTATTTAGCGATGAGTAAATTTAATAACCAAACATTCAAAGATGAATTTAATATAGGGTTAGGATTAGGTTTTAGTGTTTTAGAAATAATTCAAGCTTGTGATGCAGTGACACAAAAAAAAATTGAATTAAAGTATGCAGACAAAAGAGATGGTGACCCTCCAATCCTTATTGCTGATAATCAGAAGATTAAATCAATTTTAAATTGGGAGCCGGAATATACTAATATTAAAGAAATTATAAAAACGGCATGGAACTGGCACTCTAAAAAACATCTTCAACATTCTAATCGTTAGCAATACGAACGATCATTTTGCCCTTATTCTCACCAGAAAATAACATTTTTAGGCTTGAGACTGCATTTTCAAGTCCATCAACAATATGGTTTTTGTGATGCAGCTTTCCTTCTGCAATCCATTTAGACATATCTATAAATGCTTCCTTAGCTCTACTCTGATAATCAAAAACTATGAAACCTTGCACCTTAAGTCTCTTAACAAGTATATTAATCCAGTTGCGAGGTCCTGGTTGAACAGTTTCACTGTTGTAACCTGAAATTTGTCCACAAATACTCATTCTGCCACCAATATTAAATCTATTTATTACTGCTTCAGTAATTTCTCCTCCAACATTATCAAAATACATATCTACACCATTAGGACAAAGATCTTTAAGCCGATCTTTTAAATTTTCAGTTTTATAGTTAATTGCTCCATCAACTTTTAAATCTCTAAGAAGCCAATTACATTTTTCCTCTGTTCCAGCTATACCAATCACATTACAGCCTTTAATTTTTGCAATTTGCGATACTATAGATCCTACGGCGCCAGCTGCTCCTGAAACAACCAGAGTTTCACCTTCCATAGGTTTTAAAACATCAAGTAAGCCAAAATAAGCTGTAATACCTGGCATGCCCATGACACTTAGAAACGAAGGGAGGTCTAAACCCGAGTTCTGTGGAACAAGTCTAAGGCCCTTACCTTCATTGATACAGTACTCCTGCCAACCACCTTGATATTGAACAATTTGCCCTTCTTTATATTTTTCATTTTTAGACTCTTTTATTATTCCAATTGTGCCACCTCTCATAATGTCACCAATTTTCATAGCATCAACATAAGATGCCCTTCCGCTCATCCATCCTCTATTAGCGGGATCTAGCGAAAGATAAATATTTTTTATTAAAACTTCCCCATCATTAATTGCGTTTAATTCAGAGTCTCTAAGAATTAAATCGTTATCTTGAATCTCACCAACTGGAAATGAGTTCAAGATCCATTGTTTATTTTGCATTATATTTAGCCCTTATTTCTTACTTAATATTGACGCTCTTGAAGTAGGCATATCAACTATAACTGCAGTAGATGTTGCGGTCACTACAATTCGATCATCTTGCTTTAAGTGACCCTCTAAAAAAACCAGGTTTTTTCCTGATTTTACAATACGACCATATCCATAAGCTTTTCCTACTCTTGTTGGATATAAAAAATTGGTTTTGATTTCTATAGTTGGTGGACGTTTAGTAAATTGCGTCTTAAATATAAATGCAAGCGCCATTGTATCATCAATCATACCTGACAGTAAACCACCTTGAACATCACCTGTAGGATTACAAAACTTTTTTTCAATATCAAACTCAAACTCAATTGTCCCATCATTGGTATTTAAATCAATGCACTTCATCTTATACAATGACTGAAAATTTTCATTTTTATTATAAAGATTAATTAGTTCTTGATCTGTAAAATTGGGCATAATTTTTACTTTCTAGTTTTCCAAAACTCTCTTGCTTTTTTAAAATATTCACTTTTCAATGGAGTTTCTGTTTCTGAAGACATTTCTTGAAATGATTCAAGTAATTCTATTTGTTTTTTATTTAATTTTACAGGTGTCTCAAGTTTTGCTTGAATATACAAGTCACCAACTCTGCCCCCTCTAACATTTGGCATGCCTTTAGATTTAAGTCTGAATTGGTCACCAGACTGGGTTCCAGCAGGTACTTTAAGTCTAGCTTTACCACCATCAATTGTTGGAACATCAATGGTGCCACCAATAGCTGCATCTATAATAGATATTGGAACTTCAGAAAATAAGTTTTCATCTTCCCTAATAAATAAAGTGTGTCTTTTTAATGTAACAAAAATATATAAATCGCCTTGTTGTCCACCATTAAGTCCAGCTTCACCCTCTCCTGATAGTCTTATTCTTGAACCATCGTCAACACCTTTTGGTATATTAACCATTAATGATTTATTTTTCTGAACTCTTCCTGTTCCACGACAAGTTTTGCATGGGTCAGAAATTATTTCACCTTTGCCGTTACATTGTGGACAAGTTTGCTGTACTGAAAAAAATCCCTGTTGAGATCTGATTTGGCCACGTCCATTACACATTGGGCATGTTACTGGAGAGCTGCCCTTATTGGCACCTGTACCATTACAATCATTGCACTTTACTTGTGTGGGAATGTCTATTTTTAATTTTTTTCCATTAAATGCTTCTTCTAAGCTAACTGTAACTTCATATTGTAAATCTGAACCTCTATTACTGCTGCGTCTTCCACCGCCACCAAATGGAGAAGAGTCGCCAAAAAAATTTGAAAAAATATCATCAAATGAAAAGTTAGAATCAAAACCTCCACCCATGTTACCTTCAACACCAGCATGACCAAATTGATCATAAGCACTTTTTTTCTCTTTATCAGAGAGTACGGCGTAAGCCTCGCTAGCTTCTTTAAACTTTTTCTCAGCTTCGGGATTATCAGGATTTTGGTCTGGGTGATTTTGTTTAGCAAGCTTGTAATAAGCCTTTTTCAATTCTGCGTCACTAGCAGACTGATTAACTCCTAATACCTCATAGTAATCTCTTTTAGACATAAAGCCCTCATTAAAAAATATTTAGGCTTGCTTACTATCTTCTTTTACTTCCTCAAAGTCTGCATCAACAACATTTTCATCCTTTGGTTGTCCATCTCCCTGGTTGGGCTCAGCTGCGCCTGCAGCCGCTTGCTGTTCTTTATACATAGCTTCACCAAGTTTCATTGAAGACTGAGTCAATGCTTCTAAAGCAGATTTAATTTTTTCTAAATCTTCGCTTTCAAGTAAGTCTTTCAGAGCTTTAACATCTTTTTCAATCGCAGCTTTTTCATCTGCAGTGACTTTATCACCATACTCAGAAAGATTTTTTTCTGAAGAGTGTATCATTGTATCAGCTTGATTTCTTGTATCCACTAATTCCCTCTTTTTCTTATCAGACTCTGCGTTAGCCTCCGCATCTTTAACCATTTTTTCTATATCTTCATCACTAAGACCACCTGAGGCTTGAATTGTAATTTGTTGTTCTTTTCCTGTGCCTTTATCTTTTGCAGAAACATTTACAATTCCATTTGCATCAATATCAAAAGTAACCTCAATTTGTGGTGTTCCTCTTGGTGCCGGCGGAATACCATCTAAATTAAAATCACCAAGCTGTTTATTATCTGAAGCCATTTCTCTTTCACCTTGAACAACTCTAATTGTAACTGCAGATTGATTATCCTCCGCGGTAGAAAAGGTCTGACTTTTTTTTGTTGGAATATTAGTGTTTTTATCAATTAATTTGGTAGCAACACCCCCTAAAGTTTCGATTCCAAGTGATAATGGTGTAACATCTAAAAGAAGTACATCTTTTACATCACCTTGAAGAATACCCGCTTGAATTGCTGCACCCATAGCAACTACTTCATCAGGGTTTACACCTTTATTAGGTTCTTTTCCAAAAAAGGTTTTTACAGTTTCAATAACTTTTGGCATCCTTGTCATTCCACCAACAAGAACAATTTCATCAATTTCTCCAGCAGATAAGCCAGCATCTTTAAGAGCCGCTTCACAAGGAGTAATTGTTTTTTGAATTAAATCTTCAACCAATGACTCTAGTTTAGCTCTAGTAATTGTTAGAGTTAAATGTTTCGGACCAGACTGATCTGCCGTAATAAATGGAAGGTTGACTTCAGTTTGAGCGGTAGATGAAAGTTCAATTTTTGCTTTTTCTGCCGCCTCTTTAAGTCTTTGAAGTGCAAGTTTATCTTGTTTTAAATCAATTCCATTTTCTTTTTTAAATTCGTCAGCAAGATAGTTCAATAGCCTTGTATCAAAATCTTCACCACCTAAAAATGTATCACCATTAGTTGATTTTACTTCAAATACGCCATCACCAATTTCAAGAATAGAAACATCAAATGTTCCACCACCCAAATCATAAACAGCAATAGTTTTGCCATCTTTCTTATCAAGTCCGTATGCTAGTGCTGCGGCAGTTGGTTCATTAACAATTCTTTCAACTTCTAGTCCAGCTATTTTTCCAGCATCTTTAGTTGCTTGTCTTTGTGAGTCATTAAAATACGCTGGAACTGTGATAACAGCCTTTTCAACTTTTTCACCTAAATATCTTTCAGCGTCTTCCTTCAGCTTAGTTAAAATGAAAGCAGAAATCTGAGAAGGAGAATATTTTTCTCCAGAAGCTTCAACCCATGCATCACCACTATCAGCCTTTACTATTTTGTATGGAACCATTTCTACATCTTTTTGAACTGTAGGATCATCAAATGATCTTCCAATTAATCTTTTAATAGCAAATAGCGTATTCTCAGGATTAGTAACTGCTTGTCTTTTTGCAGGTTGACCTACAACTTTTTCACCATCTTTACTAAAACCAACAATAGAAGGGGTTGTTCTTGAGCCTTCTGAGTTTTCAATAACTTTGGAATTTTTACCATCCATTATTGAAACACAGCAGTTAGTTGTTCCTAAATCTATACCTATTACTTTTGACATTGTATCTCTCTCTTTTAATATTTGATTTATATATAGTTAGTCCACTATTGATCTACAAGGCCCTGGAGATAACTTTTTAATTTTTTAAAAAAAGTAAATATTTGGCTAAATATATGGACTATTTTGAAGTTTTTTTTGATACACCAACTAAAGCAGGTCTCAATAGTCTGTCTTCTATTTTAAATCCTTCTTGAACTACTTGAAGTATAATTCCCTCTTCAACTTCGTCATTTTCAATTTCAAACATAGCTTGATGTATATTAGGATCAAATCTTTGATCTAATGTATCAATTTTAATAATCTTAAATTTTTCAAAAATTGAGTTTAATTGTTTCTCAGTAAGCTTTACACCCTCAATAAAATTTTTTGTGTTATTATCTACATTTTTATCTTCGATATTAATTTTATCACTTACTTCAAGCGCTCGGTTTAAATTATCTAATACTGCTAGCATTTCTTTTGCAAAATTAGAAATTACATATGCACTCAAATCTTCTTTCTCTTTTTCAAACCTACGGCGATTATTTTCACTATCAGCTAAAGCTCTTAATAATTGATTTTTTAAATCATCAAGTTCGTCAGAATTAATTTGTGATTGTTCCTCAACTTGAGGTGTGTCCATTTTTTCTGGTATTTCAATATCAACAGTTTCTTTTTCTGTATTTTTTTTCTTTTTTACCATTTTTAATATATTTTTCTAAAAGTAGATATTTATGTAATGATCTATGTTCTTTTCGTCAATATCTGAGTAATATAAAAATAAAAAGGTGTTTATGAGAAAAGATCGAAATTTAAATCAGTTAAGAAATATTGAATTCATTGGTAATTTTTCACAATATGCTGAAGGCTCCTGCCTTGTAAAATTTGGTAATACACATGTTCTTTGTACCGCATCTTTAGATCAATCTGTTCCAAGATGGCTAAAGGGACAAGATAAAGGATGGGTTACTGCTGAATATGGTATGTTGCCTCGTGCAACTCATGATCGGGTTTCAAGAGAAGCAAAAAAAGGACAGCAAAGTGGAAGAACACAAGAAATTCAAAGACTAATTGGTAGATCGTTAAGAGCTATAGTTGATCCGTCATTATTTAAAGAAATGCAAATCTTAATTGATTGTGACGTTATTCAAGCTGACGGTGGAACTAGAACGGCAGCTATATCAGGTGCATTTGTTGCGCTGCATCACTGTTTTAAATCAATGATTGAAAGCAAAATAATCAAAAAAAATCCTATAATAGAAAACTTAGCAGCAATCAGTTGTGGAGTCATCTCACAAAGTTGTTATTTAGATCTTGATTATCACGAAGACCAATCAGCTGATGTTGATTCTAATTTTGTCATAACTGAGAGTGGAAAATTGGTTGAAGTACAACTAACCTCAGAGGGAAAAATTTGTGAAGAAGATCAGTTCAATGAATTGTTAAAAATAGCTAAATGTGGTGTAGCTAAGATTATTAATGAGCAAAAAAAGGTTATGTAATTCATATTCGGTATGAAAAAAAAAGTTATAGTTGCCAGTCATAATTCAGGCAAGGTAAGAGAAATAAAAAGTCTATTAAAACCATACAGCTTTTCCATTCAATCAGCCTCTGATTTAAAAATAAAAGAACCAAGAGAAACTGGGAAAAATTTTGTAGAAAATGCAATTCTTAAGGCGAAGTTCGTATCTAAAAAATCAGGCTACATAGCTTTAGCTGATGATAGTGGCCTTTGTGTTAATTTATTAAATGGCGAACCAGGAATATACTCAGCTCGTTGGGCTGGAAAAGATAAAGATTTTAAACTTGCAATTAAGAAAATAGAAAAAAAATTAATTAAAATTGATCCTCATTCAAATTTCAAATATCGATCACACTTTTGCTGTGCTTTAGCACTAAGTTTTCCAAATGGTCGAACTATTTCATTTCAAGGCAAAGTATATGGCCAATTACAATTTCCCGCTAAAGGTTTAAATGGTTTTGGCTATGATCCAATTTTTGTACCAAATGGATATAAAAAAACATTTGGGGAAATGAATTATTCATATAAAGAACGGATTAGTCACAGGCAAAAAGCGTTTAAAAAACTAAAAAAATATTTGTTAAAAATTTAAATTTGCTTTTTTTACTTCAATTGGATTTTGATTTTTTATTTGGAAAACAGATAATGATCTTTGAATACTTCCATCGGATCTAAATCTGAAAAGACCATTTGTTCCAATAAAGCCATTACTAGCAGTTATGTTAGAAATATTTATTTTTTTGTCTTTCTTCTGTAAATTGGAAATTAAGCCCACCAAATCAAAAGCAAGATAAGCAATTTGATGAGGTTGCTCATTAAATGCTTCAGAGTATTCTAACTTAAAATTGCCGAATTTTTTTTCTGAAAAACCTGCAAAAATACTCTTTTCAAGAGCAGGTTCTTTGAGAGCAACATTGTTTGCCCATAAAGAATTTCCAAGATATACAACTTTTTTTGGGTCAACATCATAATAAGGCAAAATAGATGCTAGCATAGATATATGTTTGACATTCTCAGCCCCGATGAATAGAGAGTCAAACTCTAATTCTCCCAAAGTATCTTGATTTTTTAATTTTTTATATTTCGTTTCTGCATCAACTGTATTTGTATTTTTTAGTTCTTCTAATTTTTTTTCTAATTTAAGTTTCCTTTGCTCATAGTTAGCTATTTTTTTTGATACCCCATAAAAATCAGGTTTTTTGGGGTTATAAAAAACGAATTCAGATATCTCTCCATTTTTTTCTAACATTAAATTTTGAATTAGTTTTTTTGACCTTAATCCATATTCATTATTAGGAAATATTAACCCAAATTTTTTACTACCTTTTGACATTGCGTAGTTAATTGCCTCTCTTATTTCATCTTCAGGTGTTAGACCAGATATAAAAGTACTTTTATTTTTTATTTCTGAGTTATTAGAAAATGTAATCATTAGAGTATTTTCATCTTCAGCAACTGGACTAATAATTTTTATATTTTTCGTAAATAACGGTCCAAGTATTATATCAACTTCTTCATTTATTAGATCGTAATATGAGCTTATAATGTTTGTATTGCTGTTTTCAGTGTCTTTAATGAATAATTGTATATTTCTATTTTTAGTTTTATTTAGAGACAATTTTGCAGCTTTTAGTAAAGATCCTCCAATCTGCGAATTTTCTCCACTTAATGGAAGCAATATTCCAATTTTAACTCCAGCAATGTCTGGCTGTAATTTAATTTGACTATTTAGAATATCAGGCTCTATTTTATTTTTTGAAGTCAGTTTATTTTCATAAGTAACTGTTTCACATCCACACATTAAAAATGGGATTATT
>ERZ802827.534-NODE-534-length-20042-cov-11.2576_pt1 | contig 20042 bp, 19 predicted proteins | sample MGYA00345652_ERZ802827 | MGnify/ENA primary metagenome ERZ802827 (study PRJEB30503, sample SAMEA104212372) | marine metagenome | biome: Westerlies Biome; feature: [SRF] surface water layer (ENVO:00010504) within the epipelagic zone...; material: water... | reverse complement strand
AGTTCTTGAATTTTATTTTGGGTTACCACTAAATATTCCTGAAGCTAATTAAATTATTTGGATGTCATTCATATTAAACTTAGAGACATCTAGTAAGAACTGTTCAGTTTCTTTATCCTCTAACGGAAACTTAATTGATAGTTTTGATTTAGAAGATCAAAAATATAGACATAGTGAGTTGTTAACTTCTTCAATTCAAAATATTTTAACTAAAAACAATTTAAATGTAGAGGATCTTTCTGCTATTTCAGTTGGAATAGGCCCTGGATCTTTTACAGGATTAAGGATAGGTCTTTCAGTTGCAAAAGGATTATGTTATCCTCATAAAATAAATTTAATTTCAATACCCTCATTAAAGATTCTTGCTAATTCAGTCAGCACAAGAAGTGAGAATACTATTTCTCTAATTAATGATAAGGGTAACTATTATTATATTTCAATGTATAACAATGAATTAGATGAGCTTTTTCCAGCTAAAATTCAATTAATAGACAATGACTATATGGACAGTATTATTGATACTTCAACCAATATTATAGTAAATACTTCTGATGCTTTTAATTTTATAAATAAGCTTGTAGATAATAAGGTTAATGTTATAAAAAGAACAATTAGTTCCATTAATATGATAGATTTATCTCATAATTCGCTAAACGCTCAGATATTTGAGGATATAGCATATATTGAACCAATGTATGTGAAGAAACCTTATGTAAACTAATTACCTATTTAGAATCCAAGTTCTTTTTTAACATCATCTAAAAGATCTTTTCCATCAGCAAGAATTATTCCTCCGTTAGGACTAGAATCAATAACATAATTGAAACCTTGATCTTGACCTACTTTTGTGATAGCATCTCTTGCTTTTTCTAGAAGTGGAGTCATAAGATCCATTTGTTTCTTTTGAAGCTCTTGAGCAGCTGAATCTCTAAATTCTTGCAGATTAGTTTGCATACTTTCAAGTTCTTTTTGTCTAGCTTGATTAGTAACATCAGTTTGATTAGCAGCATCAGAAGAGTAGCTTTGAGCCTTAGTTTGGAATTCTTTAAATGCATTATCAATTTGAGTTGTATAGTCTTTTTCAAGTTTAGCTAACTCATTTTGAGCAGAAATTACTTCAGGCATTTCGCTAATAAGCTGTTGAACATTAATATGAGCTACATTAGACTGAGCATCAACACTTAGTGGTGCTATTGCTAAAATAGTAGCAGTTATAAATTTGAGTATCGATTTCATAATCTAAAAATATTTTCGTTGCAATATCGTAATTTTTCTTTAAAAAACGATTAAAATTGTTGACCTATTATAAAGTGTGTCTGCCATCCTGACGGTAAACCTGTATTTTGAAGATTTGAAGAATCAAAGCCATATCCAAAGTCAATTCCGAGAAGTCCAAATGCTGGCATAAATACTCTAACACCTAGGCCTGCAGCTCTTTTGACATTAAATGGACTATAGTCTTTAAAGTCATCAAACCCGTTACCTGCTTCAAGAAAGCTTAATGCAAATACAGAAGCACTTGGTTTTAAACTTATTGGGTATCTAAGTTCCAATGAAAATTTATTATAAATAATAGATCCATCACGACTTGAAAGAGATCCATTTTCATAACCTCTTAGAGCAATTGTCTCTCTTCCATCCATTGCATATTGTTGCATTCCGTCACCACCTAAAAAAAATCTTTCAAATGGAATATTACCCTTGTTACTATTATATGTACCCACAAATCCAAAGTCTGTTTGTGCTTTTAATACAAACTTTCCAAAAATCCTTGTATACCAACTTCCATCAAATTTAATTTTATAAAACTCTAACCATCTAAATTTTGCTTGATCAATCTCAGATTGAATAGGTTCACCTCTATTATTTTGGTATTCAGGCCTTTCATTTACATCAGAAAAGTCGTCGCCTGTAATTAAAGAATAAGGAGGAGAGAGTCTTGCGCTTATTGAAAAACTTGATCCACCAACAGGGAAAACAGGATTAGTATATGTATTATTTCTAGATAAAGCTATATTATAAGCAATATTATGTGATTCTCCATTTCCGAATGTAAAAAGTCCAGTAAAATAATTTTTTAGATTATAATATTGGTATGATAATGACTGTGATAGAACAAAATAATCATCGGGTATTTTAAGTCTTTTAGCAATTCCAACATTAAATCCTGCAATTTCAAAGGATTGGCTTTTATCCGCTCTTCTTGTGAAATAATCATATCTGTACTGTTTTGTTGATGAAAGTGAAAGAGAAAACTGAACTGGTTCTCTTCCGCCAAACCATGGTTCAACAAAACTAAAGCTTCTAGTACTATAAAAATTACTAGTTTGAAGTCTAAGTGCTAAGGTTTGACCATCACCCATTGGAAGAGGTCTCCAAGCTTTTCTGTTTTTTATATTTTTAGTAGAAAAATTATTAAAGGCAAGACCAAGTGTACCCATGAATCCACCTCCACCATAACCTCCTTGAAGCTCAATTTGACTTGCACCAGCTTCAATCAAACCAAGTTCAATATCAACTGTTCCTAGGTTGGGATCAACATTTTTAAAGTCAGGGCTTATTTGTTCTGCATCAAAAAATCCAAGTTGGCCTACTTCACGAATTGTTCTCACAACTTTATCCTTACTATATAATTCACCTGGTTTTATTCTAAGCTCTCTATAGATTACATTATCGTTTGTTTTTGTATTTCCAACAACTGAAATCTTATTAAAGCTAGCAAGTTTTCCTTCGTTTATTCTTATTTCAAAATCGATTGTATCATTTTCTGCACTAACTTCAATTGCATTTACTGAAGAGAAAAGATAGCCGTTATTTTGATATAAATTTGAAATATCATTAGCATCTGGATTATCATCTTGAATTCTTTCTTTTAATAGTACACCATTGTATGAATCTCCTTTCTTGATTCCTAATATTTGATCAAGTTGAAAGTCAGTATATGAACTATTTCCAAGATAATTCATATTACCAAAGTAATATTTACTCCCTTCATCAATATTTAATGCTAGATCAATCGTCTTTTCATCATTAACAATTATAGTATCAAATTCAATTCTAGCATCTCTAAACCCTTTTTCTTTATAAAATGAAATTAGACTTTCTTTATCAGTCTCATATTCTTCTTCAGTTAGTTTTGACTTTTTCCAAAATCTTAATGGAAATTTTTTCTTAGTTTTTTTAAGTTTTGATCTAAGTTTTGAGCTACTAAAAATTTCATTTCCAGAAAAATTAATATTTTTTATTTTAATCCTCTCTCCTTTTTCAACGTTAATATTTAAATTGAGTTGATTTGAACCTATAGTGTCTGGAGTAGAAACTATGTTGACTTCAGAATTAAGAAATCCATCTTTTTTTAGCTCATTCTCAATGTAGTTCTTAGTATTAGTTAGAAAGCTTTCAGAAAGTCTTTTCCCCGAGGATAATTCAGTTTCTTCTTCAAATGTTTCAGCCTTGCTATTCTTTAAACCATTGATACTATAATTTAATAATGTAGGAAGCTCCTCAACATTTATTTCAAGTTTAATATTTTCATCTTTAACATCGGTAACAAATAAATTGACATCACTAAAAAGTTCAAGATTCCAAAGTTTTTTTAGGATAGAACTGACTTCTTCACCAGGAACCTGAATTCTTTGGCCTTCTCTTAGCCCACTGTAGGTAACTACAGTTCTATCACTAAAATTTTTCAAACCAACAACAGTTATGGTATCTATAGTATAAATACTACCCTTTCTGAAAGTATCCTGAGACAGGAGAAAACCAGTTCCTATTATAAAAATACCTAAAGCCTTATATAGTTTTGACTTAAAGTTGTTTACTTGTTTTTCCAAATCTTCTTTCTCTATTTTGAAATTCAATAACTGCTTTTGTAAAATCATCTTCTGAAAAGTCTGGCCAATATACATCACAAAAATATAATTCAGCATATGCAATTTGCCATAATAAGAAATTGCTTATTCTTTTCTCGCCACTGGTTCTAATTAGTAGATCCACATTAGGTAAATTCCTAGTATAAAGATGATCATTTATAACGGAATCATCAAAATTATCTAGACAAATCATATCATTTTTAACTTTCTTTGAAATCTCTTTAACAGCTTTAAAGATTTCTTGTTTCCCCCCATAACTTAGGGCAAGAGTTAATACCATCCCAAAATTATCTTTTGTTTCTTCAATAATATTATCTAACTGTTTTTTTACATCAATTGGAAGATCATCTAATTCTCCTATTGCATTAAGTTTAATGTTGTTTTTAAATATATCTTCAAATTCTTCTTTTAGTGTATTGACCAAAAGACTCATTAAAGTTTCAACTTCATTAACAGGTCTGTTCCAATTCTCTAATGAAAAAGTAAACAACGTCAAATATTCAATTTTGTGATGATTTGCAGATTCAACAATTTTTCTAACAGCTTCTACTCCATTTTGATGACCAAATATCCTAGGCATTCCTTTTTGCTCTGCCCACCTTCCATTACCATCCATAATAATTGCTGTATGTTTGGGAATAATCATTATTTCTTTAAATTTTTATTTCTCATATCCTGACCCCAGAAAAGTTTTTCTCTTAGTCTTTTGTAAAAATTATCATCAGCAAATTTAATAGTTTTCACACTAAAATCAGCTTTTGAAATTTCAATTTGATTTGAAGAATTTACGGAGTACATTCTAGAATCTAACGATAGATTTATATTATTACTTCCCTCAATATCTATTTTTATTTTTGAATTATCAGGAATTACCAATGATCTCATATTTATATTATGTGGAGCAATTGGATTTAGTAATATTACATTCGACTCTGGAGAGACAATTGAACCACCGTTACTGAGTGAATATCCTGTAGAACCAGTAGGAGTTGAGATAATTAGACCATCTGACCAATAATTTGTCAAATAATTATCATTAATCTGACAAGAAATATTAAGAAGAGATGTGGTATCTTTTCTTTGAATGGTTACTTCATTAAGCGCATATGGGTATTCAGAAAATGGATTATTTGAGGAATTAGAATTAACTTTTATAATAGTTCTTTCAATTATACTAAACTCTTTTTTTATAAGTAATGAAAGAGCTTCTTTAATTTTTTCTTTTTGAATACTTGTTAAGAACCCAAGCCTACCAGTGTTAATTCCTAAAATGGGAATATTAGAATCCTTTACATAGGTAATACATCTAAGAATTGTTCCATCTCCTCCTACAGCAAAGACAAAATCTACATCAAAATCTATTTTTCTGGATGAATCAAAAAAAGAAAGCTTTTGATTATTTAATTCATTTTCTAATTTAGAGTCAATAATCAAATCCTCGCTTTCTGGAATAATATCAATTATTTCCTTGCAACAATCAATTGATGACTTATTGTGAAACGCAATGTATAACGCTAGTTTCATATTGTAAAAATACAAACTTTATAACTTTATTAAGTATTATATTTGCAATTAAGTTTTAAGACAATTCATGACTAAGCTTAGCGTAAATATTAATAAAATTGCAACTTTAAGAAATGCAAGAAATGAAAACTACCCTAATTTATTAAAGACTGCACAAGACATATTGAGTTTTGGTGCCCAAGGAATAACAGTTCATCCTCGGCCAGATGAAAGACATGTAAGATATTCTGATGTTTATGAACTTAAGAAAAATATTAATTCTGAACTTAATATTGAGGGTAATCCAATAAAAAAATTTATTGACTTAGTTAATGATGTAAAACCTGATCAGGTTACCTTAGTTCCTGATTCAGAACATGCTATTACATCAAATTCTGGGTGGGACACAATTACTAATTTTTCATATTTAAATGATATAATAAAAGAATTTAAATCAAATTCAATTAGAGTATCAATATTTATTGATCCCAATATAAATATGGTTGAAGGTGCAAAAAAACTAAATGCTGATAGGATTGAGCTATTTACTGGACCTTTCGCTAAAGAGTTCGATCTTAATAGATCTGAGGCAGTCAAGAATTATGTTAAATGTTCAAAGATTGCTAATGAAATTAACATAGATATAAATGCAGGCCACGACTTAAATCACCATAATCTTTTATTTTTTTCTTAATCAGTCAAAAACATTAAAGAGGTTTCAATTGGCCATGCTTTAATTACTGAATCTCTTTATTTAGGTTTAGAAACTACAATAAAAACATATTTGGACATACTTAAATGAAAATTCTTCATTCAAATATAATAGGAGAATTTGGAAGAGATATTTTTATTATTCATGGGTTTTTGGGTATGGGAGATAATTGGAAAAGTCATGCAAATCAAATAGCAAAAAAAAACTTTAAAGTTCACTTAATAGATCTTAGAAATCATGGTAAAAGTTTTTGGAGTGACAAATTTAATTTTGATCTTATGGTTGACGATATATACAATTATGCTAGTTATCATAATATAGATAGGTTTAGTTTAATTGGTCATTCTATGGGAGGGAATATAAGTATGTTGTTTGCCCAAAAATTTCCTGAACTTTTAGAAAAAATAATTATAATCGATATCTTACCAAAACAATATAAGCCTCATCATGAAAATATATTAAAAAGCTTAAAATCAATTGATTTTGAAAAAATGAATACAAGAAAAGATGTTGATATTCATATGTCAACATTTATTGAGGATGAAAGAGTTAGACAATTTTTATTAAAGAATTTATATTGGATAAATAAAGAAAGGCTAGGGTTAAAACTTAATATTAATGTATTATTTGAATTCAAAGATAAACTATCAATAAATTTAAGTCAAGATTTAAAGTTTAATAAACCATCTTTTTTTATTTATGGTGATAACTCACCTTATGTTGATGAGTCTGATTTAACTATGCTCAACTTATATTTTTCTGATATAGAAATTATAAAAGTGCCATTTTCAGGACATTGGGTTCATGCAGATAATCCATCTTTTTTTCTTGAAAAAACAATTAAATTTCTAAATTAAGTTATGAAAAATCATAAAATTAGGAAAGCAAATACTTCTGATGTTAAGGACATTCTTAGATTATTAATTGAGCTTGCAGTTTATGAAAAAGAACCCAATGCTGTAAAAGTAACTGAGGAAGAATTAATTAGAGATGGTTTTGGATTGAATCCTAGATTTGAATGTCTTTTAGCTGAATTTAATTCTGAAATTGTTGGTTTAGCTTTTTATACTGAAAGATATTCAACATGGGTTGGAGACACTCTTCATTTAGAGGATTTAATTGTAACAGAAAAAATGAGAGGTAAAGGCTTTGGAATCTCTCTTTACAGGGAGTTTTTAATTGAAGCAAAACGAAGAGGTGTTAATAGAGTTGAGTGGTCAGTTCTTGACTGGAATAAATCAGCAATTGAATTTTATAAAAAGACCGGTGCTATAATTGACGGTCTAGAACAGTGGAAAATTGTAAGAATGAATAAAGAAATTATTAATAAATTTCTATCAAATTAATTCAGTTTTAATAAAATCAATTATAAATTTTTTTATCTGACCTCTTACTTCTATAAAATCTTTACCATAATTTCCATTATGAGATTTTGAAGGATCCTTAAAGTTTTTATGTATTTTTTTTGCATTACTCATTGGAAGAACGGGACAAGTTTCCTTGGCATTATCGCAAACAGTAATTATAAAGTCAAAATTTTCATTGATATATTCGTCAATATGATTAGAATTATAATCAGATATATTCACTCCAATCTCTGCCATACACCTTACAGCATTTTTATTTAATCCATGCTTCTCAATTCCTGCACTAAATACTGAAACAGAGTTATTAGTTAAATGATCTAAATATCCATGAGCAATTTGACTTCTGCATGAGTTTCCAGTACATAGAATTAGTATATTTTTCATTAAAACCCTAACGAAATTTTAGCAATATAAAAGAATAAGAAAATTCCAAATATATCATTAGCTGTTGTTATAAATGGTCCGGTTGCAATTGCTGGATCAATCCCCTGTTTATCTAGAATAATTGGAACAAATGTTCCAACAAGTGCAGCTATTATAATTACACCCATCATAGAACCAGCAATTGTTAGACTCATAAATAAATCTTGATTTACTATCTGTCCAAAGATTACAAGTATTATTGCTAATACCAAGCCGTTAATTAAACTTAAACTAACTTCTTTTAAAAGTCTAGATAATAAAGAACCTTTAACTAAATCATTTGCTAATCCTTGAACAATTATTGCAGAGGATTGAACTCCTACATTTCCAGCCATAGCAGCTATAAGAGGAGTATAGAAAAATAAATTTCTTAAGTCAGGTTCACTCATAATCTGTTCAAAATCTTTTAAAATAAATACACTACCAAGTCCTCCCAAAAGTCCTAAAAATAACCATGGAAGTCTAGCTTTAGATAACTGAAAAATAGAATCATTTGCTTCAACTTCAGAAGAAATACCTGCTGCTAATTGATAATCTTTATCAGCTTCATCTTTAATTAAGTCAACAATATCATCAATAGTTATTCTTCCTAATAAGGTTTTTCTTTTATTTGTTACAGGAATAGCTTCTAAATCATATTTAGACATAATTTTTGCAACTTCTTCACCTTCTTGATCAGCTGTAACATAGTCTACTTTAGGTATATAAATATCTTTAACTTTTGATCCTGATTTTGCGGTGACTACATCTTTTAATGATAGTCTACCCTTTAGTTTATTTTTAGAGTCAACAACATAAATTGAGTGAACCCTTGAAACATTTTTAGCCTGTTTTCTAATTTCATCAAGACATTTAGTTATGCTAAGATTTTCACTTACTTTCACAAGTTCTTTTGCCATCAATCCACCAGCGGTATCTTCCTTATACTTAAGTAATTCTTTTATATCATCTGTTAATTCAGAATCTTTAATTTGTGATAATACACTTTCTTGAATGTCTTCAGATAATTCTGAAATTACATCAGTTGCATCATCAGTATCGAGTTCTTGAATCTTTTCTGCAATTTCTTTAGTAGATAGGTTTTCAAGAATAATCTCTCTAAGATCTTCATCAATTTCAGCAAGAGCATCTGCAATTCTTTCTTTATCAAAAATTTTAACAAGAAAAATAACTTCTTTAACTTCTAAAAGTTCAAATATTTCTGCTAAGTCAGCATAATGAAGATCATTTAGATTTTTCTCAAGCTTTTCCTTATCACTAATTGTAATAAGTCTCTTAATGTTATCTATTAATTCATCATTGACTTTAAATTGTCTCATCACTAATTTTTTGAGTTAATTTGACAAATTCTTGAACAGATAGCTGCTCTGGTCTCAATTCAAAGATACTATCTTCTAATATATTATCCTGAATATCAAGTCTTTTTAGAGAGTTTTTTATTTTTTTTCTTCTTTGTTGAAAACTTAGCTTTATAATCTTATCTAGTAAGTTTAAATCACAATTATAATTAATATTGTTTTTTCTTGTTAATGATATAACTGCAGAATTAACCTTGGGCTTTGGAAAAAAAACATTTGGTGAAACATCAAATAAAATTTTTACATTATAAAACAACTGAGTTTTAACTGATAATATTCCATATTGCTTACAGTTATTTCTGCTGACTATTCTTTCAGCAACTTCTTTTTGAAACATTCCAACAAGACTACTTACAGATTCTAGGTTTTCTATAGCTTTAAATAAGATTTGTGATGAAATATTATATGGAAAGTTACCTATGATTAAGATATTCTTAATTGAGGGGTAATGAGATGGTATATCAAATTTTAAGAAGTCTTCTTCGATGATTTCAATCTTATCTTCTTTAAACTCATTTTGAAGAAATTGAATTGATTCCTTATCTATTTCAATAATCGTCAATTTATTTTTTATATCAAGTAAATATTTTGTCAAAGCACCTTTCCCAGGTCCAACTTCAATAACCTTATCATATTTATTAAAATCAATTGATTCAGTTATTTTTTTTGAAATATTATCATCAGTTAAAAAATGTTGACCCAGGAATTTTTTTGGATTAACATTTCCTACCATATTTTAGCTAATTATATCAAATCCGGTATATGGAATAAGAGATTTTGGAATTTGAATACCTTCTATTGATTGATTATTTTCTATTATTACAGCCATAACTCTTGGGAGTGCAAGAGAGCTTCCATTAAGAGTATGAAGCAATTCATTTTTACCATCTTTATTTTTGAATTTAAGATTAAGGCGATTGGATTGGTATGTTTTAAAATTTGAAACAGAGCTAATTTCAAGCCACTTTTTTTGACCTTTAGAAAATAATTCAAAGTCATAAGTTATTGATGATGTAAAACCTAGGTCACCTGCACATAAGTTTAGAATTCTAAAATCCAGTTCAAGTTCAGATAAAATACCCTTTATATGTTCTTTCATCATATTAAGGGCTTTGTCTGAGTTATCTGGATGCTCAAGCCTAACAATCTCAACTTTATCAAATTGATGAAGTCTATTAAGACCTCTAACATCAGAACCATAGCTTCCTGCTTCTCTCCTAAAACATGGTGTATAACCTGTAATAAGAATAGGAACTTCCTCATAAGATAATATATTGTCTCGATAAATATTTGTTAGGGGTACTTCAGCAGTTGGAATTAAATAAAAACCATCATCATTAATATGATACATATCCCCATCTTTGTCTGGTAATTGTCCTGTAGCAAATGCTGATTCAGAATTTACTAAATGTGGAACTTGAAATTCAGTATATCCTGCAGATATATTTCTATCAAGAAAAAAGTTAATTAGTGCTCTTTGAAGCTTTGCACCCTTCCCTTTATATACAGGGAAACCAGATCCAGTAATTTTACTCCCTAATTCAAAGTCAATAATATCATACTCTTTAGCTAAATCCCAATGGTTTTTTAATTTTTGTTTAGAATCTTCAATCTTAGAACTTCTATACACCTCTATATTATTTTCATCATTCAATCCTTCTGGTACATTAGTGTCTGGAAGGTTTGGGATTGTTGTAATTAAACTCTGGATACTAGATTTTGTTTTGTCAAGATCTAATGATAAAGCTTTAGATTTAGCTTTTAAGTCTGTAGATTTGGTTTTAAGTTTATCTATACTTTTAACTTGATTTCCGGTCTTAAAAATTTCTGCAATTTCTTTAGAAATTGTATTAGACTCAAATAAGATTTGATCTAATTCTTGTTGAATTTTTTTTCGATTGTTATTAAGATCTATAATTTCATCAATTACTCCAATATTCTTAAAACCACGCTTTCTTAATCCCTTGATAGTTTTTTCTTTATCATTAGAAATATCATCGATTAAAAGCATAGAGTTATTTTGAAATCAAAGATAAAACTTATTTGTTTATTAATTTTAAACAGTAATTTTCATCTTTTTTTAATTGTTGTTTAAGTGCTTCAATGGAAGAAAACTTTTTTTCATCTCTAATCTTTAAAATAATATCTATAGAAATCTCTTTATTGTAAATGTCTTGATTAAAATTAAATAAGTGAACTTCTATTGATTTATCATTTGAACCAATTGTTGGTCTATGGCCAATATTCATCATACCGTTGAATGATTTATTTTTAATTAATGTACGTATAAAATATACTCCATCTTTTGGTATGATTTTATACTTTTCTTTTATAAAAATATTAGCTGTAGGATAATTAATTTTTTTTCCTAAACCATCACCTTTTATTATTTTTCCAGTTAATTTAAAATTTCTTCCAAGATATTTTTTAGTTGTTTCAAGATCACCTTCGTTAATAGAATTTCTTATTTTACTCGAGCTAATTTTAATAGTTTCAATTTCTTGAGCTTCAATTTCTTCAACTGTAAAATTATATTCTTTTGAATAACTTTTAAGATCTACTACTGATGCTTCTCTCCCTTTTCCAAATCTATGGTCATAGCCAATTATAATATGTTTTAATTTAAGTTTTTCAACTAGAAAATCTTTAATATATTGATCAGCTGTCAACAACGAAAAACTTTTATCAAATGGTTGAATTATTAATGAATCAATCCCAATTTTATCTAATTGATTAATTTTTTCGTCTAAAGTATCAATCATTCTTATATTGTTGTACTTATTCAAAATAGTTCTTGGGTGAGGAAAAAATGTTAAAACAACAGAAGATAGTTTTTTCTCTATAGATGAATTGACAACTTTTTTTAATATTTCTTGATGACCATGATGAAGGCCGTCAAAAGTTCCAATTGTAACAACTGCACCTTTTTCTTGATCATAATCATCAATGTTTCTATAAATCTTCATTTACAAAATTCTTCTTGTTATAAAAATTCATAGTTTTTTCTATTCCAGATTGAATAAAAGAAAATATTATTTCATTTAATATTTTTGATATTTTAGGTATCATTAATTGTTCCTTTTCAGACCATTTACCTAAAACATAATCTGTCATTGAAAGTTTATTATTATTTGAAATACCAATTCTTATTCTAGGATAATTAGAGGTCCCAAGAAACTCTTCAATATCTTTTAAACCATTGTGACCTCCGGAGTTTCCATTAGACTTAATCTTTATGTTCCCAAAAAAAAGATTTAAGTCATCACAGATTACAAGAATATTATTATCACTAATTTTTTCTTTTTTCTTCCAATAAAGAAGTGTTTTACCTGAGTTGTTCACATAATTATTTGGCTTAATTAAAATAATTTTTTTTTTTTTAAATTTCGCTTCAGCTCTTAAAGCTAATTTCACAGATTCAAATTTTACATTTAGTTCTGAAGAAATACTATCAAGAACTTCAAACCCTATGTTGTGCCTTGTATTATTATATTCTTCTCCAATGTTTCCAATTCCTAAGATGAGAAATTTGTTCATATCAGAATTTGTAGTTAACAGTGATACGATTTTATCAAAAAAATACATTATTCATAATTAATCTTAATTAAAGTTAAGATTAATTATAGAAAAATTATTCTTTATTAGCTTCAGGTTTTGAATCACCACCGTCAGGTTTTGAATCACCACCTTCAGTAGCACCCTCGAGACTTTCTTCTCCATCTTCAGTTTCTTCATCTTCAGGAAGAGCCATTGAAGCCCTAGATGTTCTTACTTGACAAACAACAGTGTTTTCTGGATGAAGCAATTCAAAGTTTTCATCTTCTAATTCAGAAGTATAAAACTTATCTCCTAATTCAAGTTTAGAAATATCAACATTAAGAGAATCTGGCAGATTATCAGGTAATGCTTTAACTCTTAATTTTCTTTTATTCCTAGTTAAAATACCACCACTATTTTGAACACCTGGAGCTGAACCGCTAAGTTCAACAGGAATATCCATTGTAACAGGCTTGTCATCAAATAGCTCGTAAAAATCAGCATGTAAAATTTTATCTGATACAGGATGAAATTGAATATCTTGTAAAATTGCATTTTTCTTTTTATCACCAAAGTCAAGTACTACAGTATGGGCCGCAGCAGTATATACTAGATCCTTGAAGCCTATCTCAGTTGCAGTAAAATGAAAAACTTCATCACCTCCATATAAGACACATGGAACATTTCCGTCTTTTCTCACTGAGTTTGTACTAGTCTTTCCAGTGGCTTCTCTTATTTTACTTTTAATTTCTATTGATTTCATTTTTTTAATTTATAAATAGTTTATCAATTGACTTATTATGGTGAATATTAAACATAGCTTCTGCAAATATCTTTGAGCATGTTAGATGCTCAATTTTATTTGATTTATCTTTTATTTCAATTGAGTCACTTGTGATTAATTTTTTAAGTTTTGATTTTTCAATTTTTTTATAAGCATCACCTGAAAGCAGAGCATGAGTACAAATAGCAATTACAGAATTAGCTCCTTTTTCAATCATCAAGTCAGCAGCTTTTGTAAGTGTCCCAGCAGTATCTACCATATCATCTACTAAAACAACATTTTGACCACTTACATCACCGATCAGCTCCATATGTGTAATAATATTTCCTTTTGATCTTCTTTTGAAACATATTACAACATCAGAGTCTAAAAACTTAGAGTAAGCATAGGCTCTTTTTGAACCACCCATATCAGGAGATGCGATAGTTAAATTTTTAATACCAAGAGATTTAAGATAAGGAACAAATATTGATGAAGCATATAAGTGATCAACCGGTTTTTCAAAAAATCCTTGAATCTGATCTGCATGTAAATCCATTGTTATAATTCTAGTTGCTCCTGCTGATTCTATAAGTTTTGCAACTAGTTTAGCTCCTACAGGAACTCTAGGTTTATCTTTTCTATCTTGTCTTGCCCAGCCAAAATAAGGAATAACAGCTGTGATATGTCTAGCAGAAGCTCTTTTTGCCGCATCAAGCATCAATAACATCTCCATCAGGTTATCTGATGATGGGTTTGTTGATCCAATTAAAAAAACTCTAGAACCTCTAACAGATTCTTCGAATGATGGTTGAAACTCTCCATCATTATATCTTTGAAAATTAACATTACCAAGTTCTTGACCAAAGTGCTTAGCAATTTGTTTTGACAAAGTCATACTTTGAGTACAAGAAAATATTTTTACTGGCGTCTTCACAATCAACTAATTGGAGTGCAAATTTATAAATAATTATTGTTCAGTATAATTTTATTATAAATTATTTAATGTAATGGAATTTATTAATTTTGAGCTCTTTAGCTTCGGTGGCGAAACTGGTAGACGCGCTGGATTCAAAATCCAGTTCCTTTTGGAGTGTGGGTTCGATTCCCACCCGAAGTACTATTTATTATGCCCCTTAGTAAAAAAAATATTGAAATAGACATTGTTTGGTTTAAAAAAGACTTAAGAACACTTGATAATAAGTCACTTGAATTTGTTTCAAATTCTGGTAATCCAACATTATTTATATACATTTTTGAACCATCAGTTATTGATTCTCCAGATTGTGACCCTCGTCATTTAAGATTTATATTTGAGTCTTTACTTGACATTCAAAAGAAACTCAGAAAGTTCTCATTAGATCTTAATTTCATTAATTGTGAAGCTTTGAAGTTTTTTCAAGAAATATCAAATAAATATAAAATCAAAAATGTATTATCATATGAAGAAATTGGTAATAATTTAACCTATAAAAGGGATAAAAGTATACTGAAATTTTTTCAGAGTAGGAGTATCAATTGGATTCAAAATAAAACTAATGGAATTATAAGGGGTTTACGATCAAGAAAAAATTGGAAAAAGAAATGGTTAGAAGAAATGAAATCAGAAATTTTAATTACTGATTTTGAATTTATAAATAAACAAAAAGTAAATATTCCGTCAAGTATAAAATCGTTTAATTTCATAGATACATTTGACAAAAATTTTCAGCCAGGTGGTGAAACCTATGCATGGATGTACATAAGATCGTTTCTAAAATCAAGACATGCTGGCTATTCAAAAAATATCAGTAGACCTTCAGAGAGTAGAATTTCATGTAGTAGGCTTTCCCCATACATAACTTATGGTAATTTATCTTCAAAACAGATCTATCAGTTTTTTAGTAGATCATCAAAAAATAGAGATATCAGAAATTTTTTATCAAGGCTTCAATGGAGATGTCATTTTATGCAAAAATTTGATGATCAGCCTGATATGGAATTTAATAATATAAATAGTGCTTACGACTCAATACGAAATAAATATGATAAGAATCTGTTGTTAAAATGGGGAAAGGGTGAAACAGGGATACCCATAATTGATGCTTGTATGCGCTGTCTTGACCAAACAGGATATTTAAATTTTAGAATGAGAGCAATGATAGTATCATTTGCAGCATTTAATTTATGGCAAGATTGGAAAAATTTTAGTCATCATTTAGCTAAGAAATTCCTTGATTATGAACCAGGTATTCATTATTCTCAAATACAGATGCAATCAGCTGTAACGGGAATAAATACTGTAAGAATTTACAACCCAGTGAAAAATTCACTAGAGCTTGATCCAAGTGGGGAATTTATAAAAAAGTGGGTACTTGAACTTAAATCAATACCTGTTGAGTATATTCACGAACCGTGGAAAATGACAAAAATTGAACAAGAAATGTATAATTTTTCTATTGGCGATAATTATCCACTCCCAATAGTTGATATAGAAATATCTAGAAAAGAAGCTTTGGAAAAAATATGGCGTATAAAAAAGAGTTCAAAAAGTAAAACTATTGCAAAAAATATTTTAAAAAAACACGTAAATAAATAAAAAAAATTATTTATTTATATTTAAAGTTAAGTATCAACTAATAAAAGATAATACTGCAAATTAAAATATTATGAATTCAAGAAGAAGCTTTATAAAAAAATCATCTTTAATTACACTAGGAGCACTAAACTATAATTTTTCACCAATGATAACTGATATTAATGGAGTTGATATTTCGGTAATTACTTATTCATTTAATCCTGGTTCTGAAGACACAAATGTAATTATTCAAAATTGTATTGATTCAGGTATAGATAATATTGAATTAATGAGTAATCATATTGAGAAATCAATGGGTTTACCAAGATCTAGTAGATTACATTCAGATTGGCGAGCAAACGTATCTAATAAGGAATTAAGGAATATGAGGAAATTTTTTAATGATAATGGGATAAATATTTTTGCTCTTAAGGCAAACTGTATTGGATCAAATAATACTGACAAAGAAATTGAATATGCAATGAGAGCTGTAAAAGCTTTGGGAGCAGATTTTTTGACTAATGAGTTAATGGATGAAAAACAAATAACTAGAGTTAATTTTTTTGCAGAAAAATATAATGTTAATGTTGGCTATCATGCTCATAGTAATAATCTTGGATCAAATGTAAAAGCAACTGATCAAGCATGGAATTATGCACTTAATTCATCAAGAAATAACTTCATAAATTTAGATATTGGACACTATATAAATGTTGGAGGAGATAATACAGAAGATTCACTTTTGGAATTTATTAAGAATAATTATAAAAAAATATGTAGTCTCCATTTAAAAGATAGACAATCTGGAAAAAATGCTAATATTGCAGTAAGTGATAATCAAATATGGGGACTTGGAGATACACCCATAGACAAAGTTTTAAGGTTGATGAGAGATAACTCATACAAATTTAGTGGGACTATTGAACTTGAATATAGAATTCCTGAAGGATCAAATAGAGTTAAAGAAGTAAAGAAATGTCTTGAATACTGTAAAAATGCTTTAAACTAATAAATGAAAAGACATTTTGTCATTTTTTGTTTATTAATTATATCCTTAAAATTACAATCTCAAAATTTAGGGACTATTTCAGGTAAAATTTTTAGCAATGAAACAGGGTTAATTCTTGAGGGCGCAACTATTCAAATTGAAAACTCTAATTTCTTTTCTATAACTGATGAGAATGGATATTTTCAAATAAATAATGTACCTACTTCAAGTTACAATATAACAGCAAGTTTTGTTGGATATAAATCTCTAACATTATATAACGTAATTATCAAATCTGTTGGAAATCAGTCTTTACAATTCTCTCTTGATCAATCAACTGAAATACTTGATGAGGTTGTTGTTATTCAGTCCCCATTTAAAACCTCATTAGAAACCCCTCTATCAACTCAAACATTCTCAGCAATAGAAATTGAAACTTATCCAGGGGGTAATAATGATATAACAAGAGTTATTCAAAGTTTACCAGGAATTTCTCCATCTGTTGGTGGGTTTCGAAATGATATAATTATTCGTGGTGGAGGTCCAAATGAAACTGTATATTATTTGGATGGAATAGAAATTCCGAATATCAACCATTTTAGTACTCAAGGAAGTTCAGGAGGACCAGTTGGACTTATAAATGTATCATTTATTAAAGATGTGACTTTATCAACCTCTTCTTTTGGAGCAGAGTATGACAATGCCCTTTCAGGTGTTTTGTCTTTTGAACAAAAGGAAGCTAATATTGAAAGAATTTCAGGAAATTTTAGGATTGGGTCTAGTGAGGCTGGATTGACTTTTGAAGGTCCAATCAATATTTTTAATAATAAAGAGACTTCTTTTATATTTTCTGTAAGAAGAAGTTATTTACAATTTATTTTTAAAGCATTTGGATTCTCTTTTCTTCCCGACTACTGGGATTATCAAATGAAAATTAAACATAAAATTGATGACTATAACTATTTAAACTTTATAGGAATTGGATCAATTGATGAACTAACAGTTAATGAGTCAAATGAATTTAACTTTGAGAACGAATCTACAATTGAACAAATCCCCATAATAAATCAGAGGTCCAGAACTTTTGGACTTTCTTGGAAAAGAATTTTTAAAAATAAAAGTGGATTTTTCAATCTCTCAATTAGTAATAACATGTTAGAGAATAACTTTGAGAGATTTCAAAATAATCTGTCAAGAGTAGACCCTACATTTATTAATATTTCAAATGAAGAGGAAACTAAAATTAGATTTATTAGCACTAAAAATTTAAAAAAGTTTAAGTTTTCGTACGGAGGAAACTTCCAGCTATCAGACTATATAAATAAATATGAATATAATTATTATAATATTTACTACAATACTAAAATAAATTTTATAAAATATGGACTATTTATTAAAGGGTCAGGATTATTTTTAGACGATAAACTTGGTATTTCTCTGGGATTTAGAGTTGATCAAGATAATTTTACTTTAAATAATGATTTTTTTGAAAACTTTTCACCAAGATTAGCATTATCCTTTATAATTTCAGAAGATAACAAATGGAAATTAAATTTTTCTTCAGGTAGATATTTTAAAATCCCAACTTATACCTCATTAGGTTTTAAAAATTTAAATAATATTTTTTTAAATAAAACTTCTAAATATACTATAAGTGATCATATAGTTGGAGGTATTGAGTTTAATTGGTCTGAATCCTCAAGGCTTACACTAGAATTATTCAATAAAAAATATAATAACTATCCAGTCTCTGTTCTTGATGGTGTTTCTCTCGCTAATAAAGGTGGAGATTTTGAAGTTCTTGGTAATGAAGAAATTTTAACAATTGGAAAAGGAAAATCATATGGTTTAGAATTTCTTTATCAGCAAAAACTTAAAAATAATTTCTACGGTATATTATCTTATACTCTTTTCTACAGTAAATTTTCGGGACTTGACAAAGTATATTTTCCATCAGTATGGGATAATAGACATATTTTATCTTTTACTGGTGGATATAAACTCAAAAAAAATTGGGAGTTAAGTTCTAAGATAAGGTATACTGGAAAAACACCATATGCGCCAGTTGATATATTTTCAAGTGTTAAATCTTATCCTGAGATTATTTTTGATTATTCTAAACTTGGTAATTACTACTTAACTGAATTTACTAAGTTAGATATAAGAATAGATAAAAGGTGGAATTTTAAATCAACATCTATGAATTTTTATATTGATATTGAGAATCTTCTGATGAATGAAATTCCTATACCACCAGAATATGGTCTGGAAAGAGATCAAAATCAAAATATTGTTAATCCCAGAAATTTAATTGAAGTAATTAGTGATAATCGAAATTCAATAATACCTAGTATTGGATTTGTTTTCGATTTTTAATTAGAAGGCATTATGACCAGTAATTTCATTTCCAAGAATAAGTAAATGAATATCATGAGTACCTTCATAAGTAATTACAGATTCAAGGTTCATCATATGCCTCATTATACTAAATTCTCCTGTTATTCCCATTCCACCTAAAATTTGTCTTGCTTCCCTTACTATTTTTGCAGCCATATCTACATTATTCCTTTTAGCTAGAGAAATTTGAGCAGAAGTTGCTTTGTCTTCATTTTTAAGTTTACCAAGTTTCCAAGATAATAGCTGAGCTTTTGTTATTTCAGTTAACATTTCAGCTAATTTTTTTTGTTGAAGTTGTTTAGCTGCAATTGGCTTGCCAAATTGAACTCTTTCTAATGAATATTTTAAAGCAGTATTATAACAGTCCATTGCTACTCCTATAGCTCCCCAAGAAATACCATATCTGGCTGAATCCAAACACATAAGTGGGGCACCTAGACCAGATTTACCTGGGAGAATATTTGTTTTAGGAACTCTAACATTATCAAAAATTAATTCACCTGTTGCAGATGCTCTTAATGACCATTTATTATGTGTCTCAGGAGTAGTAAATCCTTCCATACCT
>ERZ802827.533-NODE-533-length-20049-cov-9.73887_pt1 | contig 20049 bp, 19 predicted proteins | sample MGYA00345652_ERZ802827 | MGnify/ENA primary metagenome ERZ802827 (study PRJEB30503, sample SAMEA104212372) | marine metagenome | biome: Westerlies Biome; feature: [SRF] surface water layer (ENVO:00010504) within the epipelagic zone...; material: water... | reverse complement strand
CAACTGAGCTACACCCCCGTAATATGGTGTATAACTTTTTTTAAGGGTCAAATCCTCTTAAATCAAGTCACTAAAAATAAAACTATGATATTATTTTATTTAATGGTGGGCGGTGAGAGGCTCGAACTCCCGACCCTCTGGATGTAAACCAGATGCTCTACCAACTGAGCTAACCGCCCTTTAAATAAGGTTGTATTATATTTCTATTAATTTGGAAGTTTATATAACCTAAATAGAATTAAGTACATAAAAATCCATATAAAAATAAGGAATTTAAATATAATTTTAGGTCTATAGTGGAATTAATTTTAGGTGGCAAAAAATTTGCCACCTAAAGTATGTTAATATTAATTAACTGCGTCTTTTAAACCTTTACCAGATTTAAATTTGGCATTTTTTGATGCAGCAATTTGAATAGCCTCACCTGTTCTTGGGTTTCTTCCAGTTGTAGCCGCTCTATGACTCACTGAAAAAGTTCCAAAGCCAGTAATTTTTACACTGCCACCAGAAGCAAGAGTTGATGTTACCGATCCAAGGAAAGCTTCTAGAGCTCTACCCGCATCAGCTTTGCTTAATCCAGATCCACCTGCAATTGCGTCAATAAGTTCATTTTTATTCATATCATCCTCCTGAGTTGTTAATTACTTAGAATGTATGCCCTAAAAACTTCATTGGTCAAAAATTAAATTAAAAAAAAATTTAATGGGTGGTTTGCGAAGGTGTTACCGAGGTATCAATATTTCCCTTTTTTTGCTCAGCTAGCCATGCTTTTTCATCCCATTCAATCGCCACAGGTTTTTTTGTTAAAGCGTAATCTAAGGCTTCATCGATATTAGAGATCAATTTAATATCAAGTTTCTCTTTGATATTTTCAGGAACTTCAGATAATTCTCTTTTATTTTCACTAGGAACAAGAACAGTTTTTATACCACTTCTGGTAGCTGCTAATAATTTCTCCTTTAATCCACCGATAGGGAGAACTCTTCCTCGCAGAGACATTTCTCCAGTCATGGCAACATCATTTTTAATAGGGATTTCCGCCATTACAGAGATAATAGCAACCACCATAGCTACGCCTGCTGAAGGGCCATCTTTTGGAGTTGCGCCTTCTGGAACATGAACATGAATATCTTTTCTTTGAAATATTGGAGGCTCAATACCATAATTAACCGCTCTAGACCTAACAAAAGATGATGCAGCATCAATTGACTCCTTCATAACATCTCCAAGTTTTCCAGTAGCTTTAATTTTACCATTTCCTGGCAGCATTACAGCCTCGACATTTAATATGTCGCCACCTACCTCGGTATAAGCAAGGCCCGTTACTACACCTACAAGATCGTCATTTTCAGTTTTTCCGTATCTATACTTTTTTACGCCAAGATAGTCAGAAATATTCTCAGAAGTTACATTGACCGAATCACTTTTGTTTAAAGCTATATCTTTTACAGCTTTTCTTGCCAGCGAATTAATCTCTCTTTCAAGCCCTCTAACACCTGCCTCTCGACTATAATATCGAATTACAGATTGAATAGCATCATCAGAAACACTCCACTCTTTTTCAGACAAACCATTACTCTCTTTTGTCTTTTCAATAAGGTGTCTTTTTGCAATTTCTAGCTTCTCATCTTCTGTGTAACCAGCAATTCGAATTATCTCCATTCTATCTGCTAAAGCCTGAGGTATATCTAAAGAATTTGCAGTAGTAACAAACATGACTTGTGATAGGTCATAATCCACCTCAAGGTAGTGATCATTAAAGGCATTATTTTGCTCAGGATCTAAAACCTCTAAAAGAGCTGATGCTGGATCACCCCTAAAATCAGATCCAAGCTTATCAATCTCATCTAGTAAAAAAAGTGGGTTCGTAGTTTTTACTTTTTTTAGTGACTGAACAATTCTTCCTGGCATTGAGCCTATATAAGTCCTTCTATGACCTCTTATCTCAGATTCATCGCGTACTCCACCTAGGGACATTCTGATGAACTCTCTTCCAGTAGCAGCTGCTATTGATTTTCCTAAAGAAGTTTTACCTACTCCAGGAGGTCCAACAAGACATAAAATAGGGCCTTTAATCTTTTTTGATCTATTTTGAACAGCTAAATATTCAGTAATTCTATCCTTCACTTTATCGAGACCGTAATGATCTTTATCAAGGGTCTTTTGGGCCATGCCAATATCTTTTTTAACTTTTTTCTTTTTTCCCCAAGGAATATCAAGTATCCAATCTAGGTAATTTCTTACAACCGTAGCTTCGGCAGACATTGGACTCATTTGTTTAAGTTTTTTAAGTTCATTCTTGGTCTTTTCAAGAGCCTCTTTAGATAGTTTTGTATTTTTAATCTTCTCTTCTATCTCGGCAATATCATCTATGCCCTCTTCATCATCATCTAATTCTTTTTGTATAGCCTTCATTTGCTCATTCAAATAATATTCTTTTTGAGTTTTTTCCATTTGATTTTTAACTCTTCGTTTTATTTTCTTTTCAACCTGAAGAACCGATAATTCACCATCAAGAAGGTTTAAAATATCATTCAGACGCTCTTCAAGATTAAATATCTCTAGTAGTTTTTGCTTTTCGCTAACGTTTCCAGTCATCTGGCTTGCAATAGTGTCAGCAATTTTAGATGGATCATTAATATCCTTTAATGAAGAGACAACCTCGGAAGCAACCTTAGTATTAAGCTTTACAAAATCTTCAAATCTAGAAACAACTTGTCGAGAAATTGCAATTATAGTCTTATCTTCTATCTTTTCTTCACTTATAACCTCGATTTTTGCTTCAAGGAAATTTTCATGAGGAATTAATTCTTCAACTTTTGCCCGTTTTATTCCTTCGACCAAAACTTTAACAGTTCCATCAGGTAATTTTAATAGTTGTAAAACTTTTCCTATAGTTCCAACCTCATAGAGATCTTCTTTTTGGGGGTCATTCGTGTCAGCATCTTTCTGAGCTAAAAACAAAAGCTCCTGTCCCTTGTCCATAACCTCTTCAAGAGCTGATATAGATTTATCTCTTCCAACAAAAAGGGGTACAACCATATGCGGATATACAACGATATTCCTTAAAGGAAGCACGGGTACTTTTTTAAATAATTTAAACTCTTGAACTTTTTTTTCTTCAGTCATGATTTATCCATTCAAATAATAATTATAGAGAAGACCCTTAACTAAAAGAATCTATATATTATTATATGGACTTAAATTACCAAGTATCAAGAGGTTGATGATAGAAAATTAAATTAAAGAGCTTTTTTCTCTTTTTTTTCGTCTTCTTTAGCATAAATATATAAAGGAGGAGATTTTCCCTCAACAACTTCACCCGAAATAATTACTTCTGATACACCAGTTGTTCCTGGAATTTCAAACATAGTATCTAATAAGATATTTTCGATAACAGACCTAAGGCCTCTGGCTCCAGTTGAGTAAGACATAGTTTTTTTAGCAATTGCCAAAAGAGCGTCGTCCGAAAATTTTAAATTAACATCTTCCATATCAAATAATTTTTTATATTGCTTAACAACTGCATTTTTTGGTTCAGTTAAAATTCTAATTAAAGAATCCTCGTCCAAATCTTCTAAGGAAGCGCAAACTGGTAGTCTACCAATAAATTCAGGAATTAAACCAAATCTAAGAAGATCTTTTGGTTGAAGGTCTTTTAAAATTTCACCAGTTCTTCTGTCATCTTTCTCTTTTACTTCAGCTCCAAATCCTACAGAACGGTTTGAGCCTCTTTCTGAAATAATATTTTGAATTCCATCAAAAGCTCCACCACAAATAAATAAGATATTAGTTGTATCAACCTGTAAAAACTCTTGCTGGGGATGTTTTCGTCCCCCTTGAGGTGGAACAGATGCAACGGTTCCTTCCATTATTTTTAATAATGCTTGCTGAACACCTTCTCCTGAAACATCTCTTGTTATTGAGGGGTTATCTGATTTTCTAGTAATTTTATCAACTTCGTCGATATAAACAATCCCTCTTTGTGCTCTTTCAACATTATAGTCTGCTGCTTGTAAGAGTTTTAAAATTATATTTTCTACATCTTCACCTACATAACCAGCTTCAGTCAAAGTAGTTGCATCAGCCATTGTAAATGGTACATCAAGAATTCTAGCTAAAGTCTGAGCTAAGAGGGTTTTTCCGCATCCAGTTGGACCAAGAAGTAGAATATTTGATTTAGCTAATTCTACATCATCTTTTTTAGAATCACTCTCTAATCTCTTATAATGATTATGAACAGCTACAGATAGAACTTTTTTTGCTCTTAGTTGACCAATTACATAATCATCTAAAACATTATAGATTTCTTCCGGTGAAGGAACGCTATCCACTGATTTATCATCATAATTTTTTGCTTCTTCTTTAATTATGTCCATGCATAATTCAACACATTCATCACATATAAAGACAGTTGGACCAGCTATAAGTTTTTTAACTTCGTGCTGACTTTTTCCACAAAAACTACAAAAAAGTGTATTTTTTGAATCTCCGCTATCACTAATTTTACTCATTTACCTTACCTTAAAAATTTAATTTATTTTTTTTCACTTTTATCATCTGATAGATCTCTACTATCAACGACTTTGTCTATTATTCCAAATTCTTTTGAGTCACTTGCTGTCATAAATGTATCTCTATCCAATGCTTTTTCAATAGATTTTAAACTTTGACCAGTATGCTTAACGTAGATGTCATTTAACCTTGATCTTAAAGATAGGATTTCTTGAGCATGTCTTTCAATGTCTGATGCCTGACCTTGGAATCCTCCAGAGGGCTGATGAACCATAATTCTTGAATTTGGCAATGAAAATCTTTTATTAGGTGCTCCTGCAGCAAGAAGTAAGCTTCCCATGGAGGCTGCTTGACCAATACAAAGAGTTGAAACCTCTGGTTTTATATATTGCATTGTATCATAAATAGCCAAGCCTGATGAAACAACTCCACCTGGAGAATTAATGTAAAAACTCCACCTGGAGAATTAATGTACATAGATACTTCTTTTTTTGGATTTTCAGCTTCAAGAAATAATAATTGAGCAATAATCACGCTAGCCATATAATCTTCAACAGGCCCGGTGACAAAAATAATTCTTTCTTTCAGGAGTCGAGAGTAAATATCATATGCTCTCTCACCTCTATTTGATTGCTCAACAACCATAGGAATAAGATTTCCTGAAGGTACAATATTATCTTTCATATTAAATTCCTTAATAATATTAATATATATGGGATAATTCTCTTAATATGCAAAGTTAAAACTTTAAAAAATCTTATTTACTAAAAATTAATTATTATTAATCAATAGCTTAGTAATATAATTTAAATTTCTAAAATAGATAAAATATTTAATTTTTGGCTTTAATCTATTTTTTCTTATCTTTTGTAACTTTGTCCTTAGTTGAGGTTTTTTTTGTGGTGTTAGTTTTAGCTTTGGTTTTTTTCTTTGTTTTAGGCTTTGAATTAACATTTTCACTTGGTCCTGCTCCAAATAAATCCTCTCTAGAAACCTTTACATCCTTTAGTTTTACCTTTTCTAAAACAAAATCTATTACCTTATCCTCAAATAATGGAGCTGATAGCTGTTTTATAGCATCAGGATTTTTTTGATAATAATCTAATATTTCTTTTTCCTGACCTGGATATTTCTGCATTTCCATTTGAAGCGCCTTATTAATATCATTGTCTTCTAGTTGAATATTATTCACTTGGCCAATTTCTGCAATCAATAGTCCAGTACACACTCTTTTTTCAGATATTTCTTTATAATTTTTTCTAATCTCTTTCTCACTTATTTCAAGATCCTTTAACTCTTTCTTTTGACTCTCAAGCTGTTGTTCAAGCTGACGCCACATTTGATCAAACTCCTGATCAACCATGCTTTGAGGCAATTCAAAATTATGAGCCTTTTCTAAAGCTTCCAAGAGGCTATCTTTAAGCTTATTTCTAGATGCCGAATCAAAGTCTTGTTTAATTCTATCTTTTAAACTTTCTTTTAATTTTTTTAAATCTTCCATGCCAAGATTCTTTGCTAAATCATCATCAATTTTTGACTCACTTGGTTGTGAAACTAGCTTTATCTCAACATCAAAAGTTGCTTCCTTATCGGCTAAATCAGCACTCTGATAATTTTCAGGAAATCTTACAGTTATAACTTTCTTATCCCCTTTCTTTAAACCTATTAATTGATCTTCAAAGTTATCTATAAAGCTTTTAGATCCCAATATTAAATTTGCATCTTTTGCAGCCCCACCTTCGAATGCGACTCCATCAATTTTACCAAGATAATCCATTGTAACTTGGTCCCCATCTTTTGCTTTAGTTGATGCAGGAACATCTTTGAAAGTTTTATTTTGCTTAGCCAAATACTCAAGCGCATCATTAATATCTTTTTCTTTTGGCTCTGATACAGGATTGTCTAAAGTTATCTTACTAAAATCTGAAATTTTAATTTCCGGAAGTACTTCACAATTCATTGTAAATACCAGGTCTTTATTTTTTTCTATAACATCGTTCATCTCTGAATCAAGCTTGATATCAGGTTTAACAGCCGCCTTAAGCTCTCGCTCTTCTAAAACTTCTTGAGACGCTTTTGAAACTTTTTCTTCAATTACTTCAACAATAACACTCTGACCATATAACTTCTCAATATGGGCGGAAGGAACTTTTCCGGGACGAAATCCGTCAATTTTTGCTTTTGAAGCAATCTCCATAAGTTTTTTTGCTTTTAGATTTTGAATAACATCAGATTTTATAGTTATTGAAAATTCTCTTTTTAGACCTTTTGCCTTTAATTCTTTAACTTCCATTTTTTGTTCTCTTAAAGTTATTGGTGCGGGCGGAGGGAGTTGAACCCCCACGCCTTGCGGCACAGGTACCTAAAACCTGCGTGTCTACCAATTCCACCACGCCCGCGAAAAATACTAGGGGTTTTTAACAGTACCTTAAGAGAATATCTAGAGTAATAATCATTTAATTGGGAGAGATAGCTCAAAAACCCCAACATCCCAATATTTTTCAAATTTTTTACCCACATTATTAAGGGTGCCGATATGTTTAAATCCTATAGAATTATGCAACTTTTCAGACATTTCATTTGGTTTAGTTATAAAAGCGTATGCTCTTATAACACCAAACTTAGTGATTCTTTTAAGTAGCTCTTTCATCAAATCTTGACCATATCCTTTCCCAATATAAATCTGGTCTATATAAATACTTGTTTCTACAGAGCTAAAATATGCCTCTTTCTCACGAAAAGGCCTAGAACTTACAAAACCGATAAGATTATCATTTTCATAAGCCACTAGGCATTGATGAGGTCCTTCATTACTGAATGTTTTTGCCCATTCTTTTTTTTCTTCATATTTCTTTTCTTTAATATCAAAAGTAAATGCTGTTTCACTTATATAGTGATTATAGAGCTTATTAATACTCTCTATATCTTTATCGGAAAGATTTGTAATCTTAAGATTTTTCATAAATTTCTCCAAGAACACTAGGTAAAAAATTTTCTATTATTCCTGGCATATCATCAGCAATCATTCCAGGTCTAGGTATTTCTCCAATTTTTTTATGAAACCATTGACCAGCGCATGCAGCTAAGAAACTATCCATACCTTGTGATAATAATCCCGCACAAATTCCTGCTAAAACATCTCCTGAACCAGCGGTTGCCAAAAACGGAGATGACCTATCAGAAATTGCCAACAATCCCTCAGGATTACTAATTACTGAATCATTGCCTTTATAAATTATAGTAGCCCCCGCTTCTTTGGCGGCATCCCTAGTTACGGATAATTTTGACCCTTTTGTGTCTTTAAAAATCCTGTTAAACTCTCCTTCATGAGGTGTTAAAATAACGTTATTGTTATATTTTTTTATACAAGAAAAAAGCTCATCTGGATCATCCTTAAAAACACTTAAAGCATCTGCGTCCAAAACAGCAGGTAATCCTAGTTCAATAATATTAAGACTAAGTTTTTTAGTGTAATCAGTTACCCCACATCCTGGGCCGATAAGGACCCCACATCCTGGGCCGATAAGGAGTGAAGTAACTTTTCTATTTTTAGAAAAATTAATAAAATCACTTATATTGTTTATATTTTTAATCATTACCGATGTTAAATGAGATGCATTAATTAAAGCTGCTTCATCAGAACTAGCCAATGTAACGACTCCAGCTCCAATCCTAAGTGCAGATAAACTAGCTAATCTTGAAGCGCCCGTTGAAAATTGATCTCCGGACTGAACAAGTAAATGCCCTCTTGAGTATTTGTGATCATGCTCTTTTGGCCAAGGAAAATGATTTTTCCATAGATCAGAAGTATTCAAAAAAATATTTGAAGATTTCTTAACCTCTTTAAATATTTTCTTAGGAACACCTATATCAACAACTGATAATTCTCCTGTATTTATTTTACCTGGAAGTAGAAAATGACAAGGCTTTGGTGATTGAAAGGTAATTGTATGGTTAGCATTTATAGAATTAGGTTTTTTTTCTCCAGTATCTGTTTCTAATCCGCTTGGTATATCAATTGAAACTACATAATTTTTTTCTTTGTTTATTAAATCAATTAAATCAATTAGCTTTTTATCGATATCTCTATTAAGTCCAATCCCAAATAAAGCATCTATAATTAAATCACTATTTTTAAATAGGTCTTGTGATGCTTCTAAAAGATCAAAATCAGACATTTCTAATTTTTCTAAAGCTATAGAGTTAAAGTAAGTTTTGTTAAATGGAGAACATACTTTTACATCAAAATTTTTTTCAATTAATTTTTTTGCAATAACAAATCCATCCCCACCATTGTTTCCTGGTCCACATAAAACTGTTATTCTATTATTAAAATTTAAAAGACTTGGGATAATTTTATCTATAATTACTTCAAAAGAAGCCTTTCCTGCGTTCTCCATTAACTCTGATAAGCTAACGCCATGTTTAACTGATAACTCGTCTAAATTTTTAACTTCTTTTGATGTGAATAGATTAATCATTTTAATTAACTTTTGTAATTGACTCTTCTCCTAATGTAATAATTTTCATAGTATTTTTATCAAGGGTTAAATGAGTAATTGAAGTGTTATCAGGATTAAAAAAAATAACTTTTTCACTTCTATTTAAAAAACTAATAACCGAATTAATCACTACGAAATGAGTAAAAATAAATGAGTCATTCTTTAAAGAATATAAAAAATTCATTATATCAGATCTCCAGATATTATAATCTAACCCAGATGCAACCGAATCCTCATCATCAATAAGTTCATTCCAATTTAAAGGTAAAACTTTTTTTAACCAGACAACCCTTTTGTTTAGGTCAGAAATAGGCGATGGAATTTCAGATACCCTTTTTTCAATGGTTATTTCTTTATTACAAAGTGACTTAAAAGGTATAGATGTCTGCTTACACCTAAGCAAAGGACTAGAGAATAGATCATAAGAATCTAATGAATATTTTAATAACTTTTTTGCTAACTCTTTCGATTGTTCTTTACCGAAGTCATCAAGAGCTGGGTCTAAAGAATTCCATCCAGATGAAGCTTTTCCATGACGAATTAAAAAAATATTTATCATTATTTAATATTAACAATACTATAATTACCTTCAGCCTGCTTAACGTTACAATCTCTTCCTAAACACTCTTGAGATATCATAGTTTCCAAATCACTATCTTTTTGCGTTATGGCAATAAACCTTGAATTCGAAGAGTTAAGTCTGCCAATAACTATTCCTAATTCGGGACCCTCTCTACCATTAGAAACAGTGTAAGTCTCAATTTTTCCATCTCCTGAAGGTTTTTCATCAACTTCTGGCTTTGTCATAAGGTCTATATCTTTTTGATAACTTTTCGGATCCTCTCTTTTCCAATCCCCCTCATATGGTTCTGAGGAATAAAGACCAATCCCATGTTTAGTAGCAAACCATCCATTAGAAGTACAAAGTCCTCTAGATCCAGGTTTTTCTCTTAATTTATCCATTAAAGTGGCAATAGAATGCGTAACATAATTATTACCAGCCCCGCCAAAGTATGGTAGACCTCCAGTAACAGTAAGATCTCTTGAGTCTTTAATTCCTATATCAAGCGCCTCTCTTCCAAGCTCAACCATGCTAGGAAAGCATGAATATAAATCCAAGTAATCAACCTGATCAATATTCCACCCTGACATTTCAAAGGCTTTTTCACCCATAAGCCTTATAGCCTTAGAGGCATGTAATTCTGGTCTTTCAGTAACATTCCAAACCTCATTAATATCACCACAACCATGAAGATAAATTCTTTTCTCTTTAGGTATTGAAAAAAGATTAGCCCTTTCCTCACTCATCATAATTAATGATGAAGCTTGATCAACTTCCATAATAGCATTCATATATTTAGTATAAGGATAAGAAATATATCTATTTGCTTTGTTTGCAGTAGAAATTTCAACGGCAGATCTCTCAATCGGAAACCATGCGTTTGGATGTTCTTTTGCTATTTTTGTAAACGGAGCAAACAATTCTCCAAGGTAGTTTTGGTGTTTTTCTATTGAGTGACCCATTCTTCCTCTGATGGCAGTTTCGAATAATGGATAAACATTAACAGGTAAAGCAATACCATGTTTCATTTCATTATCAGTACCACCAGCTTTTTCAAACCCCAAATCAATTCTTTGTCCACCGGAGTCCTCCCCCCATCCAGTTTTTATTCCTTGTTTCGAAGCTTTTCGCATCGAAGAAAAACATTCTGACCCAGATAATAAAACAACATCACTTTCACCTTGGCTTATTTTTTCAGCCATAATATTCAGTAGATATTGGGGGGTATTTCCACCTGTTGGTCCATAAAAAGTTTTAGCATCTTCTATTCCTAAACGATCAGCTAATGACTTAGGGGGATTCTTAAAGATACTAAAAGGAGGCCTTGCGCCTGCGCCTGAATCAAAAATAAATCTTATCGTCACAACAGTATCAATATGATTGCTTAGATCAGATACTGTTGTATCATTAATTGCTAAAACTGATGAGTCTTTCATTAGGTCAATTGGGTCTTTTGCCTCTGACAAATTATCAATTTTTTGAGTAATTTGACCTGATCCAACTAAAACTGGGGTTCTTGGATTTATCATATTAATTCCTTATAAAAATTTTACTTTACAATATTATGTATTGGTAAATTATATTTATGGAAATAAAAGTAAAATTAATTATTTGAAGTTAAATTATTTAATAATAATAAATGGCATGATTATTGCTTTATAATAGTTAATATTTCATTGATTAAAGAAGGAGAGGAAAATGAAAAAAATACAAGCGATTATAAAACCGTTTAAACTTGATGAAGTTAGAGATGCTCTTCAGGAAATTGATGTTGCTGGTGTAACGGTAACTGAGGCCAAAGGCTTTGGAAGGCAAAAAGGTCATACTGAATTGTACAGAGGTGCAGAGTACAGTGTTGATTTTCTTCCTAAGATTGTACTTGATATTGTTGTACAAGATGAAAAACTTGATGAAGCATGTGAAGCAATAAAAAAAGCAGCGTTCACTGGAAAAATTGGCGATGGTAAAATTTTTATATCATCAGTTGATGAAGCTATTAGAATAAGAACTGGTGAAACTGGGGATGAGGCTATTTAATAAATAATTATAACTAAAAAATGAATATAATCATGTGTAAACTACTCATGTGTAGTATGTGTAACTTCTAGTAAAAATATTTATTTATAGTGATTTAGGGGCTAGTATTTTTTTTAATAATGGTCTTTTATCTTGATATTATTTCGCTATTGAAGGCATTAAAATATAGCTTTTTAAATTAAATAAGGAGAAGACTTAATGATAAAGTACGAATACGTTTGGTTAGATGGGTATAAGCCGGAACCATTTTTAAGAAGTAAAGTAAAAGTAACAACAGACTCAACACCACCGAACTGGTCTTTCGATGGATCCTCCACCTTGCAGGCAGAAGGAGGTAGTTCTGATTGTCTACTTCTACCGGTTAATGAATATACCAACCCACTTTATGGTGATAAACTAGTAATGTGCCAAGTTCAAACTGGAGAACATAAAACCCACCCAACAAATACAAGAGCTGCTGCTGCTGAAGTTGCTTCAGATGAATGGTGGTTTGGTTTTGAACAAGAATATTTCCTTACAAATCCTGATGGAACAATCTTAGGTTGGGAAGATGGAATTCCAGAAAAACCTCAAGGTGAATATTACTGCGGTGTTGGTGCGGCTAATGTGAAAGGTAGAGATATCTCAGAAGCACATCTTGAAGCATGTTTAGAAGCAGGTATTGAGCTTACTGGAACAAATGCAGAAGTTGCTCTCGGTCAATGGGAGTATCAGTGTCTTGGAAAAGGAATTAAAGCCGGTGATGATCTATGGATGAGTAGATACCTTCTTCACAAAGTAGCAGAAGACTTCGATGTTTCTGTTAACATTCATCCAAAACCTCAATCTGGTGATTGGAATGGATCAGGTATGCATACTAATTTTTCTAATAAAGAAATGAGAGAAAATGGTACTGAAGAATTGTATACCAAAATGTGTGATAAGCTTGGTGAGGTCCACCAAGACGCAATAGCAAACTATGGTTCTGACAATGATCAAAGATTAACAGGTCTCCATGAAACACAAAAAATTACTGACTTCTCATATGGTGTTAGTGATCGTGGTGCAAGTATTCGTATACCAATTTACACAGTAGAGCATAATTGGAATGGTTATTTGGAAGACAGAAGGCCAGCTTCAAATGCTGATCCATATAAAATTATCAATCATATTGTTGGCACTCTTACAAAATAATAAATTAATAAAATTTATAATTAAATAGCCCTTTTATAGGGCTATTTTTTTAACTAAATATTACGAATCGTATACTTATAATATGTTAAAAATTTAAATATTTTTAATGATTATAGTTTCATTATTTTATTTAGGTAAGAATGTGTTATCAAACAAATCATACGATGCATCAGATATAGAAGTTCTTGAAGGCTTAGAGCCAGTAAGGAAACGACCAGGTATGTATATTGGGGGTACAGATCGTAACGGTATGCATCACTTATTTGCAGAAGTTATAGATAATTCAATGGATGAAGCAGTTGCGGGATTTGCAACTTTTATTGAGGTCAATATAGACTTAAATAATAAAATAACGGTCTTCGATAACGGAAGAGGAATTCCAATTGATAAGCATCCTAAATATCCGAAAAAGTCAGCATTAGAAGTTATATTAACAACCCTTCATGCAGGAGGTAAGTTTAATAATAAAATATATCAAACATCCGGTGGGTTACATGGTGTTGGAATAAGTGTTGTAAACGCCTTATCGGAAAGTCTTGAGGTTGAAGTTTATAGAGATAAGAGTATTTATCTACAGAATTATAAATTATCTACAGAATTATAAAAAAGGTATTCCTAACGGTAATATTGAAAAACTAGAACAAAAAACTAATAAAAAGGGTACAAAAATTACCTTTAAACCTGATGAAGAAATTTTTGATAAAAATGTAAAATTTAATATTGAAAAACTTTATAATTTTTGTAAATCAAAGGCATATCTTTTTGCAGGAATAGAAATCAGATGGTCTTGTAACGAATTAGTAGCAGAAGAAAATAATATTCCAAGATCTGAAATATTTAATTTTTCAAAAGGATTAGAGGATTTTCTTGTTAATGAAGTAAAGGGTTCAACTTTCATTGCTCAGGAATCTTTCTCTGGAAAAAAAGAAAAGGATAGCAAGAATAATTCTATTGAATGGGCTGTCAATTGGTCGATGAGCTCTGATGGCTTTTTAAACTCCTATTGTAATACAGTGCCTACTCCGGACGGAGGAACTCACGAATTAGGACTAAAAAATGGTTTACTTAAGGCTTTAAGGTCACACTCAGAGAGAGTAGGAAATAAAAAAGGCCTAGCTATTAATTCTGATGATCTTTCAAAGTCAATGGTTGCTGTAATTTCACTTTTTATAACTGACCCAAAATTCCAAGGTCAGACTAAAGATAAATTGTCGAATACATCAGCTCAGAAATTTGTTGAAAATGCTGTAAAAGATAGATTTGAAAATTGGCTTTCTAATTCACCACAGCAATCAGAACGTTTACTGGAGTGGATTATTAGCTTCACAGAAGAGAGATTAAAAAGGCGTCAAGAGAAAGAAACCTCTAGAAAGACTGCTATAAGAAAAATAAGATTACCAGGTAAACTCTCTGATTGCTCACAAACTAGCAAGGATGGAACGGAACTATTTATCGTTGAAGGCGATAGTGCTGGAGGGTCAGCTAAACAGGCACGTGATAGAAGATTTCAAGCTATTTTACCACTAAGAGGTAAGATACTAAATGTAGCAAATTCAAATCAAACAAAAATAAAAGAAAATCAACAAATCGCTGATTTAGTTTTAGCACTTGGTTGTGGTTTAAGAGAATCCTATCAAGAAAGTGATCTTAGGTATGATAAAATAATTATAATGACTGATGCAGATGTTGATGGAGCTCATATTGCTTCATTACTAATAACATTTTTTCATGAAGAAATTCCTTCTATTATCTATGAAGGTAAATTATTTATTGCAGTTCCTCCTTTGTATAAGTTAACTCAAAAAGGAAAGACTTTCTATGCTCGCGACGATGAACATAGAGAATCTATTATTGAAAAAAACTTTAATACATCAAATAAAATTGAAATAAATAGATTTAAAGGGCTTGGTGAGATGATGCCTGCTCAATTAAAAGAAACAACTATGCTTCCAGGGAACAGAACTCTACTAAGAGTCGTTATTCATGAGGATGAGAGAGAAGTTACCCAAAAGACTATTACTGATCTGATGGGAAATAAACCAGAATTAAGATTTGAATTTATACGTGAAAAGGCCAACCTTTATAAAGAGTTTAATTTATAAATTTTATATTTGTATTTTATAAAAAATAAATCATTATATTTAAGATGCAAAAATTTGGAGAATAAGATGCAAGAATTTAATAAGGTTACATTAGAAAAAATAGATACAACGGGAATCATGAGATTGAATGACCCTGATGCAATGAATGCTGTATCTGATGAAATGTTGGATGGTCTCTGGTCTTGTTTAAATGAAGTTGAAGATTCTAAATCAAATATTAAATGTCTTGTTATAACTGGAGAGGGAAGAGGTTTCTGTGCAGGGGCAAATCTATCAGGTGGATCTGATCGGTCTAATACTGGCAGACAAGATGCAGGGCATCGTTTAGAAACAGGTTACCACCCTATCTTGAGAAGAATAAAGAACTTAAAAATACCAATAATTACCTCGGTTAATGGTCCTGCAGCAGGTGTAGGAATGTCATTAGCATTAATGGGTGATATGATACTTGCGGGAAAATCTGCTTTCTTTTTACAAGCTTTTAGACGAATAGGCCTTGTGCCTGATGGAGGATCAACATGGCTTCTTCCCAGGTTAGTTGGAATGGCTAGAGCTAAAGAACTTGCTATTCTTGGTGAAAGATTAAGTGCTGAGAAAGCATTTGAATGGGGCTTGGTAAATAGACTCTATCAGGATAATGAACTGCATAAAGAAACCTTAAAATTAGCCCAAGAATTATCACGCGGACCAATGTCATTAGGATTAATTAGAAAAGCCTTTTGGAACAGTTTTGATAATTCTTATGAGGAACAAATTAATCTAGAAAGAGAGCTTCAATTCACTGCAGGTCAATCAAGTGACTTTAAAGAAGGTGTGACAGCTTTCCTTGAAAAAAGAGATGCTAATTTTACTGGGAAGTAGTTATACTATTGGCTAATTCAACAGGGACTTCAGCTTCAACTAAAGTTACAGACTCTCCGCATCCACAAGCATCAGTTTGATTAGGATTATTAAAGATAAACCCTGAATTTAAAGTTGATTCTTCGTAGTCCATCTCAGTTCCAAGTAAAAATAATATTGCCTTAGGATCTATAGCAAGAGTTATATCATCCACTATAATTACCTCATCATTCTCACCAATATCTTCTATATAATCCATGGTATAGGCCATTCCAGCACATCCACCATTTTTAACTCCAAGCTTTACTGCAACGTGATTAGTTGATGAACTTTCATTAATATCACGCAATCTTTCTATAGCTCTTGGGGTAAGACTTAATAAATTATTTTTTGTTATATTTTTCATTTTAATACATATTTAAAGTTAATCTTGCCTCTTCAGACATTAAACTCATATCCCAAGGTGGATCAAACACCATTTCAACAACTACTTTATTAACTCCTTCTAATGACATTAATGCATTTTCAACCCACTGAGGCATTTCACCGGCAACTGGGCATCCTGGTGCAGTTAGCGTCATTTTAACATCAACATTTCCATTTTCATCCAAACTAACATCATATATTAATCCCAGCTCATATATATCGACGGGAATTTCAGGATCATAAACTGTTTTGAGAGCTTTAACCAAATCACCATTATCTAAAGATATCTTATTAGACTTATTATCTATTTGTTGATTGTCGCTCATATTCAAATTGCTCATATCATACTTTTAGTACTTTGCCTTAAATTAGTCAAAAAATGTAATTGCTTTATCTAAAGCTTTGATAAATATATCAATATCATTCTTATCGGTATACATTCCAATTGAGGCTCTAGCGGTTGAATTTAAATTAAAAAAATTCATTAATGGTTGAGTACAGTGATGGCCGGCTCTGATAGCAACACCTTCTCTGTCAACAATTGCTGCAATATCATGCGGGTGAGCACCGTCAACAGTAAATGAAATCATTGGGCTAGATAAATTTTCTTGCCCATAAACTTTTACTTTATCAATACCCTGAATTTCATTATGAAAATATTTTGCAATTTCGTTCTCATAATCAAATAAACCTGTTTTAATTTTAGAATTAAAATAATCAATTGCTGCTCCCAATCCAATCGCCTGAGTAATATTTGGCGTCCCGGCCTCAAAGCGAGAAGGAGAATCAGCAAAAGTAATACTTTCTTTTTTTACTTCCCTAATCATCGAGCCTCCACCGCGCCATGGGGGCATATTGTTTAAGATTTCATGCTTTCCATATAAAACACCTATACCGGTAGGACCATATAGTTTATGTCCTGAAAATACATAAAAATCACAATCTAAATCCTTTACGTCTGTTTGCATATGAGCAATTCCTTGACACCCATCAATCAAAACCATAATATTTTTTTCATGTGAAAAACTTATAATTTCTTTCAAAGGTAGTTCTGAGCCTAATACATTAGACATTTGAGTAATTGAAATAAATTTTGTTTTATCAGTTACAGTCTTTTTTATATCTTCTAAAGAAATATTACCTTGCTCATCACAGTCCACCCATTTGATTTTAACACCTGCTTTTTCTCTAAGAAAATGCCATGGAACAATATTTGAGTGATGCTCCATTACTGTTAAAATTATTTCATCATCTTTCTTAAAGAAATTTTCACCCAAAGAATTAGCTACCAGGTTAATAGAGTCCGTTGCTCCAAGTGTAAAAATAATTTCTTCCTGTTTATCAGCATTTAAAAATTTTTGAATTTTTCTTCTTGATAATTCAAATGCATCTGTAGAGGCGTTTGAAAGAAAATGGATACCTCTATGAACATTTGCATATTCATTTTCCTCAAACTCCTTTATTTGTTCAATTACTTGTTTTGGTTTTTGAGCGCTGGCTGCACTATCTAAATAAACTAAGGGTTTTCCATACAAATCACGCGATAATATAGGGAAATCATCTCTAACATTCTGAATATCGTAAATCATTGATAAACCTCAGGTAAAAAACTTTTTAAAGGAGATTCATCAGAAATATAGCTTTCTATTACTCCTTGAAGTATAATTTTTTCTGCTGAACGCTCATCAAGACCTCTTGATTGAAGGTAGAATATTTGTTCTTTATCTAGAGCTCCAATTGTTGTTCCATGCTTACAAACAACATCATCATTAAAAATTTTCATCTCTGGTTTAGCATTCATAGATGCATTTTCGTGGAGCAAAATAGCTTTACAATCTTGCTCTGCTTTGCTTGAGGCTGTACCGGATTCAACATCAACCAAAGCCTGAAATGAGCATACAGTACCTTCATTAAGTATAGATCTCATACCAACATTGCTTTCACAATTTGAACTCATATGAAGGTTATGAACAAGAAAATCATCATGGCAATTCTCTTTTGGTATAGACACTGATTTAAAATCAGAAAAGGAGTTCTTGCCTTGAAAAGAATTATATACTTGAAATCTAGAATTATTTTCAGGCATTGATAGGTTTACTAGCGAAATATTCGTGCTTATATTCGTGCTTGAATCTAATGAAGTTATAAAAGTTTCGGTATGAACTGCTAAATACTTATTAAGCCGCAATAACTTAATTTTAGAATTTTCTTGAAGATTAATCTCAGTTAACTGATTTATAAAACCTTCACCGCCAAAATAAATAAGGTGAATCTCAGCTTCGATTTCAGGAAAAACATCAATTTTTAAACGAGGAAGTGAAAAACCAACTCCCTCAGTCGAAATATTTATAATTAGGGGTTTAGATTGCGATTCCCTTATTTCAATTACTTTAGCCTCACTAGCATATGAAATATTTAAATAGACAACACCTTCATTTTTAAGAGTCCTAATTGGAGTAAGATACTGATCCTTATTATTTATAAAATAGTCAAAATCTTTAACAAAAATTCCTTCGAGCTCATGATTTGATAATTCTAAATTAATTGTTCCTGGTTTAAACTCTATGGCTTTAGTTAGGTTATTTAAATCCGTATATTTCCAATTTTCAACTTTCTTATTTGGAATTCCTATTTTTTTTAATTCTGAAAATGCTTTCTTTCTCTCATCAATTAAAGAGGGTAACCTTAAAAAAGACTCATCAAAATTTTCTAGAATTAGATTATTATGCATTAGAAAACCTTTCAAAACCATTGTTTTCAATTTCATTTGCTAGCTCTGGTCCTCCGGATTCAACAATACACCCATTGATAAATACATGAACTATATCCGGCTTTATTCTCTCGAGAAGCCTCTGATAATGAGTGATTACGAGCATGCTATTATCACTATTTCTCGTAGAATTAATTGTATCTGCGACAATTTTAAAAGCATCAACATCAAGGCCTGAATCAGTTTCATCAAGAATTGCCAATAATGGATTTAATATCATAAGTTGAAGAGCCTCATTTCTCTTTTTTTCTCCACCCGAAAAACCAACGTTTAGCTGTCTTTTTAGTCTATCATCTGGAATTCCTAATATTTGTGATTTTTCCTTTATAAGTTTAAGAAAATCTCCTGGTTTTATGGGATCCAAACCTCTAAACTTTCTATTGCTATCAAATGCTGTTTTGATAAAATTAATATTTGTAACGCCTGGTATTTCAACAGGATATTGAAATGCCAAAAATATACCTTTGTTTGCCCTTTCATTTGGCTCAAGAGAAATTAAATCCTCTCCACAAAAATCGATAGAACCTTTGCTTATTGTATACCCATTTTTACCAGCTAAAACATTTGAAAGGGTTGATTTTCCAGAGCCATTTGGGCCCATAATTGCATGAACCTCACCTTTTTTTATATCTAAATTAAGATCATTTATTATTGTTTTATCTTCAACATTAACTGATAAATTTTTAATCTTAAGAAAATTACTCATTACCCTACGCTTCCCTCCAAACTAACACTGAGGAGTTTTTGAGCCTCTACAGCAAACTCCATAGGTAATTTTTGTAAAACATCCTTACAAAAACCATTAACTATTAAAGAGACAGCCTCCTCTTCATCTAAACCCCTTTGTTGACAATAAAAAAGTTGCTCTTCTGAGATTTTAGATGATGTTGCTTCGTGTTCGATAATAGATTCTGAATTTTTTGATTCTATATAAGGAATAGTATTTGCTGAACAGCTGCTTGTTAAAAGAAGAGAGTCACATTGAGTAAAGTTGCGACTATTTTTTGACTTAGGATGAATCGATACAAGACCCCTGTAAGTATTAGATGAATTTCCAGTTGAAATACCTTTTGAAATAATCCTGCTAGATGTATTATCTCCAAGATGAATCATTTTAGTTCC
>ERZ802827.531-NODE-531-length-20095-cov-11.0749_pt1 | contig 20095 bp, 20 predicted proteins | sample MGYA00345652_ERZ802827 | MGnify/ENA primary metagenome ERZ802827 (study PRJEB30503, sample SAMEA104212372) | marine metagenome | biome: Westerlies Biome; feature: [SRF] surface water layer (ENVO:00010504) within the epipelagic zone...; material: water... | reverse complement strand
TTAATAAGGTAACCAATCCAGAAGATGTAGAAATTACAATCACAAATGGATCAGACGCCTCACAGTTGATAAATTATCTCGGTGATAGAGGCATTTTCCACAGTGATCAATCGTCTTCATTAAAGAGAATAGAACTAGTAATCGGCAAAGATTTTTCAGCTCAAATGAATCGTTCAGAGTCTGCCGAAGTCACATTGATCGCAGACCAATCAGAAGATAATCTGCGAAGTGCTATAAGCCGAATTCGAAATGCGCTGCAAGGCTACAGCTCTGAAGTAGCATCACTTCGCTTACTATCTCGAGGTATCAATCCCGAAATAACCAGGCCATTAAAAGTAAATATAGAGGACCAATCCACTCCAGACTCAAAAGGCGGCCAACTACTTGGCATGGTGGTTCTGACGATTATGCTCTCGGTATTTATTTCGGGGATGAATTTAGCTATCGACACCAGTGCAGGTGAACGAGAGAGGAATTCGCTCGCTCTTCTTTTGAGCCATCCTGTCTCAGTACGCCAGTTAGTTATTGCAAAAACACTTGCCGTTGCTAGTTTTGGCGTTTTAGGACTTATTTTAGTCATGTTTGTTTCTAAAATTGTTTATCCCTTTGTTCCATGGCAGGAATTTGGCTTCAGTATAAATATTAGTATGAAGTTTATGGTCGTAACCCTTCTGGTCGGATCAACTGTCGCAATCTTTGCTGCGAGTATGCAGCTATTTGTTTCATTTATGGCTAAGAGTTTCAAAGAAGCACAAACCTACTTAACTTTTGTGATCTTTGTGCCTATGGCTATGTCTTATGCTGTGACACTAGATTTTGCTGTCGATGAACTAAGATGGGCCCCTGTATCGGGTCAACTTCAAGCACTGATTGATATTGCTAAGGGAAAAGACTTCCTCGTCTTTCAATTAGTAGTTTCATGCTTAACAACTTTACTACTCTCATTTGCTCTATTATTGGGAATGGAAAAACTATTGAAAAGTGAAAAAATAGTTTTTGGCTTATAATTTGTTAACAGGAATTTGCTTTCCAACTGAATTGCAGAAAATGGCGCTTTCCTATAATCACTTCTTTAAGATATTCAAGGATGGCGTAACAAGGTATGGAAAATAAATTATTAAGACTTCTCAGAGAAAAACAGACACTTCTTATAGATGGCGCAACTGGCACTAATCTGTTCTCCCTTGGTCTTCAATCTGGAGACTCGCCAGAATTTTGGAATATAGATTTTCCTGACCGAGTTTCCATTCACTATCGTTCATTCATTGATGCAGGCTCAGATATCGTTCTTACTAATACCTTTGGAGGTAATCGCTACAGACTACATCTTCATGACGCAGCTGATCGCGTGACAGAATTTAACCGGGCGGGCGCCCAAATATTAGTTAAAGAAATTTCTGCTAGTGGACGAACCATTGTAGTCGCAGGATCTATGGGGCCAACAGGAGAAATTTTTGCTCCGGCAGGCCTGATGACAATTGAAGAAGGAGAGGCCGCATTTGAGGAACAGGCAATAGCTCTTAAAGAAGGTGGCGCAGATGTAATATGGATAGAAACTCTTTCCTCAATTGAAGAGTGTCAAGCAGCGGTAAAGGGAGCAAGTATAGCTGGATTGCCTATTGTTCTGACGCTGAGTGTTGAGACAAATGGCAGAACAATGATGGGGGTTACTCCATCTGATCTAGTGTCTCTTCAAACAGACCTTCCAGTGCCTTTAATTGCATATGGTACCAATTGTGGGCTCGGTGCAGCCGAGGTCGTTGCGGCGGTTATTAACATGAAGCAAGCCGCCGAATTAGCTTCCGTTGAACCTATTCTTGTAGCTAAAGGCAATTGTGGAATCCCAGAGTGGGTAGATGGAAAAATTTGCTATAGCGGCACCCCAGAATTAATGGCCACTTACACCAGGATGGCTATTGATTCAGGAGCAAGAATTATCGGAGGATGCTGTGGGGCTTCTCCAAATCATATTGCAATGATGAGAAAAACTATCGATAACTATGTCAAAAGCGAAGTTCCCTCACTTGAGGAAATTGAGCGCCACCTTGGACCAGTCACCAGTGGTGCAAAGGCACAAATGAGGGGAGATCTAAGTATTGCTGGCGGAGCAGCAGGGCCAGGTAGCAGAAATTCAAGAAGAAGTAGACGAAGATAGTCAATCAATAGTGCTCTCTATGTTTCAATCAGGGACTTTCTGTTTGAAGGTAAAGTAAAGCTAGTGTTATGATTCGTATCCCCGATACAAATTCCGGTTATCAACCCTTTTTTGGAGAATTTTTTTAATGAGTGAAAATATTGTTCACGTTACTGACGCCAGCTTTGATAGTGATGTTTTACAATCTGATACGCCTGCTTTAGTAGATTTTTGGGCTGAGTGGTGTGGTCCCTGTAAAATGATCGCACCCATTCTTAACGAAGTAGCTGATGAGTATGTGGGTAAGATTAAAATCTGTAAGGTGGATGTGGATAGTAATCCAGAGACAGCCGCAAAATTTAATGTGCGAGGTATACCAACGCTGTTAGTGTTTAAAAATGGAGCTGTAGAGGCAACAAAAGTGGGAGCTCTTTCAAAAACACAACTATCCGAATTCGTGGACGGTTTACTTTAACCTGCTTTTTGGCTCTGATTTCAGAGCCAAAAACTCTTGCGCTTTCACTTTGTAGCGCTATACTGAAGTCTTATCCAAAATTCCTGAGCTTCGTTGCCGTCAACAAATTTAAATAACTGCGCCTCCATGGCTTGAATTCTTTCTTTTTTAAACTCTAACTTTGTACTTTTTTACTTCACCTCTTAACAACTCCAGAATATCCTATTTATGAATCTATCCGAACTTAAGCAAAAACCCATTGGCGAACTATTAGAAATGACTGAGGCCCTCGGCCTTGATAACTTAGCTCGCTCCCGCAAAAATGACATTATCTTCGCTCTGTTAAAAAAACATGCAAAAGGTGGTGAAGATATCTATGGGGATGGAGTGCTTGAGATATTGCCTGATGGTTTTGGGTTTCTCCGCTCAGCAGGTGCTTCCTATCTAGCGGGCGCTGATGATATTTATGTGTCACCTAGCCAAATTAGACGCTTTAATTTACGAACCGGTGATGCTATCGCAGGGAAAATTAGACCTCCTAAGGACGGCGAACGTTACTTCGCCATGCTTAAAGTTGATAAGATCAACTATGACGCTCCCGAAAATGCCCGCAATAAAATTCTGTTTGTAAACCTCACTCCCTTATTCCCGGACGAACCACTTGCGCTTGAAGCTGGAAACGGTTCATCAGAGGATCTCACAGGTCGTATTATTGATCTAGTTTCGCCAATCGGAAAAGGTCAGCGAGGACTTATCGTAGCACCACCAAAGGCGGGTAAGACTATTATGATGCAGAATATCGCACAGTCTATTGTCCGCAATAATCCTGAGTGCTATATCATTGTTCTACTGATTGATGAGCGTCCAGAAGAGGTCACTGAAATGCAAAGAACTGTTCGAGGCGAAGTAATTGCCTCGACGTTCGATGAGCCCCCTACCCGACATGTCCAAGTAGCTGAGATGGTTATTGAAAAAGCTAAACGTTTGGTTGAACATAAAAAAGATGTTGTTATCTTGCTGGATTCCATCACGCGTCTTGCAAGGGCTTACAACACTGTTATTCCATCATCTGGAAAAGTGCTCACTGGTGGCGTTGACGCTCATGCGTTAGAAAAACCAAAGCGTTTCTTTGGAGCAGCGCGAAATATTGAACATGGTGGTAGCCTGACAATTATTGCCACAGCGCTGGTTGAAACTGGCTCTAAAATGGATGAAGTTATCTATGAGGAGTTTAAAGGCACAGGAAATATGGAATTAATTCTTGATCGAAAAATTGCTGAGAAACGAGTTTATCCTGCAATTAATGTTCGTCGCTCTGGAACCCGTCGAGAGGAACTTCTAATCGAAGAGTCTGATCTTCAACGTGTATGGATCTTGAGAAAATTACTTCATGATATGGAAGATCTAGCTGCGGCAGAATTTATGGTCGAGAAACTCAAAGGATTTAAAAATAACGCCGAGTTCTTTGGCGCCATGAAACGAAAGTAAGATAGTCTTGGTGATGCTGGCGTAACCGAATGAAAAGTTCTGATCTTCGAGAATTTATTACCCTGCTAGAAGAACGAGGACAACTTGTCCGTATTCAACATCAAGTTGATCCGTTCCTGGAAATGACAGAAATTAGTGATCGAACACTCCGAGCTAAGGGCCCTGCCCTTCTCTTTGAAAATCCTAAAGGCTATTCCACTCCCGTGCTTTGCAATCTTTTTGGTACTCCTGAAAGAGTTGCACTGGGTATGGGTCAAGAGGATGTTGGGTCACTTCGGGATGTTGGAGAGCTACTTGCCTTCTTAAAAGAACCAGAACCGCCAAAGGGTTTACTGGATCTATGGGAAAAACGGCACGATTTCAAACAAGTTCTAAATATGCCGGTCAAGGTTTTGAGAAAGGCCCCCTGTCAGGAGTTTATTCTAGAAGGCGATCAAGTTGATCTTGATCAACTACCTATTCAGACCTGTTGGCCAGGGGACGCAGGTCCTCTTGTGACATGGGCTCTGGCAGTGACAAGAGGTCCAGATAAGGAAAGACAAAATCTTGGCATCTACAGAATGCAGAAAATTGCCAAAAATAAACTGATTATGCGATGGCTTGCACATCGCGGTGGTGCTTTGGACTACCGAGCCTTCAAAAAGAAAAATCCTGGTAAGCCTTATCCTGTTGCCATTGCCTTAGGGGCTGATCCGGCCACAACTCTTGGAGCAGTCACGCCGGTTCCTGATACGCTATCAGAATATGCGTTTGCTGGTTTGTTGCGAGGAGAAAAAACCCAAGTAGTTAGGTGTATTGGTAGTGATCTTCAAGTACCAGCAAGTGCCGAATATATTCTTGAGGGACATCTGCATGGTGATGAGGCTGAGGAGGGTCCATTTGGTGATCATACAGGCTACTACAATGAAGTGGAGACATTCCCAGTATTCACTATCGACCGTATTACTCATCGGAAAGATCCAATCTATCACAGCACCTATACCGGTAGGCCACCAGATGAGCCTGCTATTTTAGGTGTTGCTCTTAATGAGGTGTTTGTTCCAATCCTGAAAAAGCAATTTCCCGAAATTATAGACTTCTATCTACCACCTGAAGGCTGCTCTTATCGAATGGCTGTAGTAAGTATGCAAAAGCAATATCCAGGTCATGCGAAACGAGTCATGATGGGAGTATGGTCATTTTTAAGGCAATTTATGTACACAAAGTTTGTAATTGTTACGGATGATGATGTAGATGTGCGTAACTGGGATGATGTTATTTGGGCAATGACAACTCGCATGGATCCTGTCAGGGATACTGTTATGGTTGAAAATACACCCATCGATTATCTCGACTTTGCCTCTCCCGTATCAGGGCTAGGGTCAAAAATGGGGCTGGACGCTACCAACAAAATGCCAGGAGAAACTGACCGAGAATGGGGAAATCCCATTATAATGGATGACACCGTTAAGTCCCGTATCGATGAGCTTTGGGATGAGCTTGGCATCGAAAAGTAATCAATCCCTAATCTTTAGAGTGATATGAATTTTTCATAAAAAAGGCCGTCTAAGACGGCCTTTTCTCGTTTTAATCCGGCCTAAATCAAGCCTCTTTATTTAGCTCCCAGCGAACTAAATTTTCTTTTTTAAGCCGATTCATTAGTAGTGAATATCTACTTTGCTCCTGCTTCCACTCTTCCAACCATTTCTCTCCAGTGCGCTCAGCATCGACAAATACCGCATTAGTCACAACAATCGGAATAAGAATAGATAGATGGATCAGAATGCTAGCTAAAATACTATAGTCAACCCAGCCTAAATAGTGAGTTGCTATGAGTCCGAATGACACGCTCCAAAGGGTAAACAATACCACCATGAAGTAGGCCTGCAGGCTTGCATCAGGCACATACTTTAGCGGATTAAACTTAACGTCCATTACCCTTCTCCAGAGATAAACAACACTCATCATAAATCTTCTAAAAAGATTTGGTTTTTTCATTATTTCATCCTCTTGTTTGCTTCTTTATCGCTAACTATCTATTGAGAAGCATTTTGTTGTGTTTGATTCCCTCTAAAAGCACCTTGGCTTTAAAAACTTCTATTTTTCGTACGGTACTTTTGCTGTAATGGCTCATGTTTACTGAATTTAACTCTATTAGTGATCTGTTAAAAGGTCAAGATATTCAATGGAATCTTCTATTTTTATTGTTTTATTCACTGCAATGGCGGTAACTGGAGCAGTATTTGGAGTCTTTGGAGTGCATTATCTCACTGGATTTATTGTTGGATTATCTCTAATTATCGCTATAGGGGCTCAAAATGCCTTTGTGCTAAAGCAAGGATTAAAAAAGCAACACATATTTTTGGTCTGCACCATTTGCGCTATTTCCGATGCAATTCTTATAGCTCTTGGTGTATCGGGATTCGGTGCAGTTGTTGAACGCTTTCCTTTAGTTGAAAAAATAGCGCGTTACGGCGGAGCGATATTCCTAGTGTTTTATGCAATCATAAGTTTTCATTCGGCATATAAGAATCAACATAGATTAATCGCTGAGGGAAGCGATACTGATTCCGCGGTAAAAGTTGCTCTTATCTGCCTGGGCTTTACATGGCTAAACCCTCATGTTTACCTTGATACCTTAATACTGTTAGGCGCCGTATCGACACAATATGTCGATGTTCAAGGTTTTGCTTTAGGGGCTATTAGCGCCTCATTTGTATTTTTCTTCAGCCTTGGCTACGGAGCTCGTGTTTTAATTCCTGTCTTTCAAAATCCAAGGGCATGGCAAATTTTAGAGTTTTTTGTTGGTGTTCTTATGCTTTCTATAGCCATCAGTTTGATCATTTAATAGCTATGAAGAATCCTATTTACATCCAATTCATAAAATTTCCTAAGGCAGAACTCATCATAGGATCTTTCGAAGATAAGCTATGTCTTTGTGATTTTAAATATCGAAAGGCGAGACGAGCTATCGATAAGCGTCTCCAATTAGGTCTCTCAGGATACTTTATTGAGCAAAGCAACAACCTTCTTGATCAAACAAAGAATGCTTTAGAAGAATATTTTTCAGGCGATCGAGACAACTTTAATTTGCCGTTGTTAACAGTAGGCACAATTTTCCAGAAGTCAGTTTGGAATTCTTTGCTTGAAATACCTTACGGCGAAACTATTTCCTACGAAACGTTGGCAGCTAACGTGGGTAATAAAAATGCTGTAAGAGCTGCAGGTAGCGCTAATGGTGCCAATGCCTTAGCTATTATAATTCCATGCCACCGAGTGATTTCTGCCAGCGGATCCCTCGGTGGATATTCAGGCGGGCTGTCGTTGAAACAGGATCTGTTAAATTTAGAAAAACTATCTAAGTAACTTTTTTTATTTTTACGCCAATGCATCAAAACCGATGCAATCGAAACAATAATCGTTTTATTCTATCGGTAGCTATGAGGCTCGAAGAAGTCTACCCATTGGCTTTTGACCCAAATCAGAAGCAAAATTGTTATTTTCCCAAGCAGTGTGACCACCAATCATAACGAGCGGCACCACATCGTCTGAGCGGTTAACCAATTGCTCATGCTGAAACTCCTCACGATGGACTCTTTGGACGTTTTGCTCTCCGTCATAATCCTGTAGCTTTTTGGGATCAATCAATATCAAGTCAGCGATATCTCCCTCATAAATAGTTCCACCAGCTACACCAAACACATCTGCTGCATCTTTGGTTAAGCGTTTCACCATATACGCCACATCTTTGTCTCCGCCTTCAGCAGCCAGTTGAAGACTACGCAAATTAACATCATAAAAGGCCATATTAGTTAGATGAGCGCCACTATCATTAAATCCAGGAAGTAACTTTGGATCCATTAATAATTCTCTTACTACTTTTAAATCACGGTTTGCCGTTACAGTGCTCCAGCTCAAATCAGTATCAAACGTTCGCAGCATTTGAAGCATGAAGTCACCTTCATCAGCAACCCAAAAGAAATCGGTTTTTACCAATTTTTCCTCAGCCTTGGTAAGAACATCATCAAATTGATTTTGTTTGATTGACAACACACGATCAAAAAGGGATTGAAAATCCATCCCCTGCCAATTCTTTTGCGGGCATCGATCAACGGTCATATCCGCTAGTGTTCTGTTAAAGGCAAAATCCTCAATATTGAGTATTCGCTTTAATCTATCTAAATTCCAACCCTGCTTTCCTCTCATCCACATAGATTTAAATAACTTAATATATTCTGGTTCATTCATAATCATCCGCCGCGTTTCCCGATCTTCAAGATCTGTCTCATTGAGACGGCGCAGTTCTGGAATCTCCTCTGCAATTGGCGTGATGGCGCCATCTGACCAAATTTTAAAGGGCGCTCCCAGCGCTTGCATGTGGAAATCACCCTGAATCAATTTTGAATTGAGTAATCCAGATAAAGTCTTAACCATCCTTGAAAGTTTCCAGTTATTTGCAATATCTAACGCAGCAACTACCGTCGTTCGTAATGGCTTCCCATGAAGCCTCCCGCTTGTCAGTAAAAACGTTCTCAAGGTCCCAAAAACACTATCTTTGGGCGGCGTAGCTTGCCAAGTAGACTCCTGCTCTCTCACTACCTGAGCTAACTGCTTGAGCTCATTATACTTAGCAAACTGAGTCGGAATAGTCTTCTCACAATGTGGCTGTGCTGCTAAATAATGGAAGGGTAATGCGTCCGTTGAGAAACCAGCATATCCATTTTTCAACGCCTTTTTTAACGTCTCTTTCATGTTACCAATTTCTTTCTTACTGGGATCTCGAGTTACGCTGTTGTCAAAGCCCATTGCATCGATACGTAACATTGAGTGAGGGAACAAAACTGCGACATTTGGACCCAAATTAAGTGTTTCTAGATGATCCAGATAATCACGAGGATTGTCCCAGGTAATGTTATCTGCACAACTTTTTAGTACGGATTTAGGTATGTTCTCTACTCGAGCATAACAACTCACAATAGGATCATTAGTACCGTCTCTTTGGGACCCGAATGCCAAGCCCAAGCTACAGTTCGCAATCACAACGGAGGTAGTACCATGACGAGTGGATTCTGGTAATCCTGGCGCAACCTCAAGCTCTAAGTCATAGTGAGTATGGATATCAAATAGACCTGGCATGAGCCATAGCCCAGTGGCATCAATAACACGAGAAGCACTTTTAGCTTCCAAGTTGGCTCCACGAGCAACAACTCTGCCATTGCTCACTGCAATATCTTCAATAACTGCGGCTTCCCCATTATTGAAAACTTTTGCATTTTTGATAAGTGTATCGATTACGTTCTCTGAGAGATCCATTTAATTTTTATTCTCTATAACTTAAGTCTCAGTTAGTATTGCACTTCCAAGAATTTAAGGTCAAGCTCCCAGGCAGTGCTAGCGTGACCTAAGAGTACTAACAACTTTTTTTAGAAGAATTAATAATGTCACTTGCCGCTCCTAAATCCATTAAACCGAAAGACTGGCAGTCGCGAGGTAACCCACACAACCTACTTGGGCATTCCATTTTTGTTGTCGACGAAGGTCCTGCTAACGCACCCGTAATACTTTTACTTCACGGATTTCCAACATCGAGCTGGGATTGGAATTTAATTTGGGAGAGTCTTAAGAAAGACCATCGGCTGATAGCCCTGGATATGCTAGGTTTTGGTTTTTCTGATAAGCCCAATCGGCGAGACTATAGCATTCATCAGCAAGCCGATATCGTAGAGGCCTTGATTAAAAAATATCAATTGAAAGAGTTTCATGTGCTGGCTCATGACTACGGTGATACCGTTGCACAAGAATTACTATCCAGACAGATCGAAGAAAATGGTGCTGGATATTGGCTATCATGCTGTTTCCTTAATGGAGGACTATTTCCAGAAACCCATAGAGCATTATTAACTCAAAAGTTATTATTAAGTCCTTTGGGTAAGTATCTAAATTACTTGACGGGGTTCTCAAAATTTAGCACTAACTTTAGCTCTGTTTTTGGTGCGCAAAGTAAACCATCGGAACAAGATTTAAAAGACTTTTGGCAGATCATTAATTTTAATGATGGAAAGCACCTCTTTCATAATCTCATAACCTATATAAGAGATCGCCGCGAACATCGAAACCGATGGGTGTCAGCCTTACAAAAATCGCAGGTGCCCTTGGGTTTAATTAACGGCTCCGTAGATCCGATTTCAGGTTCTCATATGGTAGCTCGCTACAGAGAACTCAGCTGCCGACTAGATTATGCTGCAGATCTCACTGACGTGGGTCATTATCCTCAAATGGAAGACCCTTTGGCAGTAATTGAGCATTATAAAAAGTTTTTGAGCATTACTTAGTCACTCTAGAAAACCACATAACTTGCGACTTTTAGGGCCAGCTATTAGCATATAAATTCGCAAGAACTGGATACGACCATCATTAAAATAATTATACAAAACATCATTCTTGCTGCTGCAATTTGGAGCTATGGACTAGAGTTACGCGCAGATACCATAAAGGTGGCGGTAGCCAGTAATTTCGCAGCTACTATGAAGGTCATCACAGCGGAATTCGAAAAAGTCACAACTCACAAAGTGCTAACGGCATTTGGTTCAACTGGAAAGCACTACGCTCAGATTAAAAATGGAGCTCCATTTGATGCCTATTTCGCAGCAGACAGCGCAACACCTGCTCGTCTGGAGAATGAAGGTATTGCTATACCACAAACACGATTTACCTATGCCTATGGCAAAATCGTAGTGTGGAGTCCAAAACCTAACATTCCAAATATTAGAGGACTTTTATCTAGCTCGGATAATATGAGCCAACATATTGCCATCGCCAACAGTCGGCTCTCACCCTACGGTTTAGCCGCATCGCAGATAATTAATAATTTAAACCTATCTGATCATTTGGCTGAAAAATTAGTCAGAGGAGAAAACATTAGCCAAACCTTTCAATGGGTCCATAGTGGAAACGCACAGTTAGGGTTTGTTGCATACTCACAAATCAATAATCCCAGACTGGCATCACAAGGATCATATTGGATGCCACCACAATCCCTTTACAGTCCTATCGATCAGCAGGCAGTGCTATTAAAAGATAATGAAGCAGCACGTGATTTTATGTCATTTATAAAAAGCCCTGATGCTCGAAAAGTCATGCAGCATTACGGGTATGATCTCCCGTGATCATAAGTGAGCAAGACCTTATAGCACTTTTTGTGACGCTGAAACTAGCTTCTATCAGCACAATCGTTCTTATAGTAATAGGGACGCCCATAGCGTGGTGGTTGTCACATAGCCATTGGCGATATAAATATTTTGTTGAGGCAATTATAGCTCTTCCTCTAATTCTGCCGCCCACGGTACTGGGCTTTTATCTTCTGGTATCTCTCGGCCCAAATGGTCCTATTGGAGGCCTATCAAGCGCGATGGGTGGGGAATCATTAGCTTTTACATTTACCGGATTAGTCATCGGGTCAGTGGTGTACTCTATGCCCTTTGTTATTCAGCCACTGCAAAATGCCTTTAGTGCTATTGGCCAGCGACCGCTGGAAGTTGCAGCAACACTGGGTGCTTCTCCAATAGATCGATTTTTTTCTATCGCGCTACCAATGGCCAGACCAGGCTTTATAACAGCATCTGTTCTTGGCTTTGCTCATACCCTCGGAGAGTTTGGCGTAGTTTTAATGATTGGAGGTAACATTCCAGGTAGCACTCAGGTTGTTTCAATCTCAATTTATGACCATGTGGAGGCGCTAGAGTATGGTCAGGCGCATGCTCTCTCTGCAAGCCTGCTTCTATTTTCTTTCGTTTTGCTATTAATCGTGTACGGCGCAAACCGGCGATTCTCGGTGGCATCATGAGCATAGAAATAAGTCTAGATATACAACGTGATGATTTTTCTCTTTCACTGAACGCAAGTATCCCTGAGCAAGGCGTGACTGCTATTTTTGGTCCATCTGGCAGTGGTAAAACCACCCTACTAAGAGCAATAGCTGGACTTGAAAACGATAACAACAACTTTATAAAAGTAGGAGAAACTGTATGGCAAGAAAACAGTATCTTAGTTCCCACACATAAAAGAAATGTTGGTTATGTCTTTCAAGAACCCAGTTTGTTCATGCATCTCTCTGTAATAGATAACATCCAATTTGGTCTGCGCAGAGCATCTCATCCTGTCGCTGATCAAGTATTGTCTGATGTGGTAAGCCTGCTTGATATTAAGTCTTTTCTTACACGTATGCCAAACCAATTATCAGGTGGAGAACAGCAGAGAGTTGCCATTGCCAGAGCCCTAGCTTCCAATCCTTCAATGCTTCTGCTCGATGAGCCCCTAGCTGCGCTTGGAGATGAGCAGAAGGCAGAGATATTCCCATATTTAGAATCAATTTCTAAAAAATTAAGCATTCCTATTCTTTATGTAAGCCATTCTAGAGTTGAAATTAGCCGACTTGCAGACCATATTTTGTTGCTAGAAAAAGGTAAGCTCAAAGGGTTTGGGGATATTAAAGATGTCTATGCCTCGCTTGATCTTCCTCTAGCCCATCAGCCCTCTGCCGAGACAATTTTAGATACAACTGTTTCCTCCCATGACCCAGACTTTAACCTTGCAAATCTCGAATTCTCTGGTGGATCTTTGTTGGTTGCTTCGGATCCATTGCCAGTTGGGACTGATGTCAAAATTCAAATATCAGCCAGAGATGTAAGCATCACTCTAAATCGCCAGGTGGGCACGAGTATCCTGAATGTAATACCAGTGACAATTGACCAAATATTCGAAGAAAATAAAGCCCAAGTAACCATCAGATTAATAGCGGGAAAAATTCCAATTTTAGCAAGAATCACTCTTAAATCATGCCAAGATCTGAAGCTGAAATCAGGCGACTCAGTCTATGCACAAATCAAAACAGTCGCTATTCTTTCCTAGAAGGAGAGCAGTCATTTGACTGGCTATATTCGCTTGGCACAACCAAAAGAATTAAGAGACCTAGAGGAGTTTTTGGTTTTTCATGGCACTAATTCTTGGAATTATCTTCCCTCACAGGGAGTTGAAAATCAATTCCAGCGTCTGAAAGCACAAACTGATAGCTGCTTTGTTGCAACCGAACAGAGCCAGATAATAGGTATGGCTATTTATCGTTCAAAAGGCGATATCCCTTGTTTTTTTAATCACTCTTTTGACCACTGCCAATCCATATATGTGGCGGAGGTAGTCGTGCATAAAGAACATAATGGTAAAGGTATAGGAAGTTCGCTAATTGCTAGCATAGCCAACATTGCCAGAGAGCTTGGAGCAAATTCTTTAGCGATAGATCGCCATGAGCAGAACGCCTCGTCTGCTGGTATGATGAGGAAAGCAGGATTTGTGGAGCTAGACTGTTTTGCCGATCCAGCTCGAAGAAGCTCAGGCAGCAAAAAAACAACTACGCTATGCCTACACCTAAAACCAGCAGATGACGAATTATGAATAGTCAGGAGCAAATCGAAACAGTAGATCCCGCTGAATCTGAGCTTAAGAGTCAATTCCATCTATTTGCGAATCGACGGTTCCTACCTTTTTTTGTAACTCAATTTTTAGGCGCGCTAAATGATAATCTTTTTAAAAATGCCTTATTAGTTCTCGTGGTTAGCACGGCTATAGCAGGTTCTGGTGAAAATACTAACTTCACGACTAACTTTGCAGTCGGTCTATTTATATTGCCGTTTTTCCTATTCTCCACCACAGCAGGTCAACTGGCCGATACCTACGATAAAGCCTGGTTGATGCGTAGAGTCAAAATTACTGAAATTTTTATTATGCTGGCAGGGAGCTATGCATTATTAACACTGAATCTCAATTTTATGCTGATCATCCTATTCTTATTAGGCACACAGTCTGCTTTTTTTGGGCCACTCAAATACTCTCTGATTCCTCAACACCTCAGTAACGAGGAGTTACTAGCAGGAAACGCCCAAGTAGGCATGGGCACGTTTGGATCTATCCTGCTAGGGACTCTGATCGGAGGATGGATGGTAACCTTGAATAATGGTATCTTCATGTTATCAATGCTTATTATTGTCATTGCTGTTATTGGATGGCTGAGTAGTCGTGAGATCCCTCCTGCGCCCTCTCAGAATAAGGGCCATAAATTAAGCCTAAATCCAATTACAGAAACTGCCGTCAACTTTAGTTTAGCCCGCGAAAATCGCACAGTCTTTTACTGTATTCTCGCTATATCATGGTTTTGGCTTTACGGAGGTTGTTTTTTAACACAGGTCCCTAATTACACCGTCACGGTGCTAAATGGACATCCTCGCCTCATCTCAATCCTGCTTGGCGCTTTCATTATTGGTATTGCTCTTGGATCCCTTCTATGTAATCGCCTCTCAAGAGGAGTTGTGGAGCCCGGTATTGTTCCTTTGGGCGCCTTGGGCCTGAGTATTTTTGCGTTTGATTTAAGCTACACATCGATAGTCTATGAAAATACTCACACCTCTCTCTCAGACATCATGCCTAGTCAATTCTTGGACCTTGCAGGAGGTCTTCACATCTTAATCGATCTCATCTTAATAGGGATGTTTGGTGGATTCTTTATTGTGCCGTTAAATTCAATGGTTCAACAAAGAACCTCAGGTGACAAACGAGCCAGAGTTCTCTCTGTGAATGCAATTATTAATGCTGGGTTTATGGTCGGCGGCAGCTTGCTAGGAATATTCTTCTTAAGCTTTTTAGGCTGGAGTATTATGGAGTTCTTCATTACTGTTGCCTTTATGAATTTATTATTTGTTGGATTTATTTTTATTAAGATCCCTGAATTTTTTACGCGCTTTTCGCTCTGGCTCTCAGATCGATTTGCCTTTGTTAACCGTTAAAGGGAAATAGCCTCTCTATGCAACTTTCATCAAGAATTCTATTGGGAATGGTATTAGGTATCATTCTGGGATTAATACTTAATTCACTGGGAGGGGCAGATCCTGATAAAACACCCATAATTTCTTGGTTTGTAAATAATGTTTTTGATGTTGTTGGCCAGGTATTTGTAATTTCTCTAAAACTACTGGTCGTTCCATTAGTCTTCTTTTCTTTGGTTTGTGGGTCTGCCTCAATGGGAGAAGATGTAAAAATGGGACAGGTAGCACTAAAAACCGTCTCGTTATATTTAATGACAACCGCAATTGCTGTCAGTCTTGCTTTGACCATCGCTAATATTGTTGATCCAGGAGTGGGCATTAACACATCGGAGGCTGCAAATTATGTAGCTAAAGAGGCGCCTTCTTTCAAGGACGTTTTTATTGGCATTTTCCCATCAAATCCCTTTCAGGCAATGGTAGAAGGAAATATGTTGCAGGTCATTGTCTTTGCCATACTAGTTGGCATCGCGATTTTACAAGCTGGCGAATCAGGCAATAAAGTTCTTCGCGGATGTCAAATGATCAGTGATGTTATTATGAGAATGGTGTCCATACTCATGAACCTTGCGCCTTATGGCGTTTTTTGCCTGCTAGCAAAGCTGTTTACAGGGCAAGGATTTTCTGCAATTGTTAATTTAGCCCTCTATTTTGGGACGATCGTCTTTGTTCTTTTATTACATGCAAGTGTTGTCTATACCACTATTTTTACAATATTTACTCGATTAAACCCAGTTACTCTTTTTAAAAATATGCGACCTGCAATGCTCTTTGCCTTCAGTACTTCATCTAGCAATGCAACAATGCCAATTACACTAAATGTAGCTAAGAATCGTGTTGGAGCCCACAACTCCATTGCCTCTTTTACAGTTCCACTGGGCGCGACAGTTAACATGGACGGCACAGCCATTATGCAAGGCATAGCGACTGTGTTTATTGCTCAAGCCTATGGCTTGGATCTATCTATGGCGGAGTATTTTGCGGTTATCGCTACAGCTACTCTTGCATCTATTGGCACGGCAGGTGTCCCTGGTGTCGGATTAATTACCCTAGCGATGGTATTACAGCAGGTTGGCTTGCCCGTTGAGGGTATTGGGTTAATTATCGGAGTGGATAGACTGTTAGATATGTTGAGAACGGTGGTCAATGTGTCTGGTGATGGTATGGTCACAGCTGTTGTTGCTAACAGTGAAGGTCGTTTGGATAAGACGATTTTTAATGATACAGCTGAAGTTGAGAATACGCCGGTTTCATCCTGAAGGGACCTATCCCATTAGACCAAGAAAAGGGCTTAAAATTAGTAATAGGCCGTTGGTAACGTCGTCAGCACAAGTGGTGATGCAACCTCTTCACGCTTAACAATACCGCACAACTGCTCAACTAGCTCTAAAGCAAATTCGATAGCTGTTCCTGGGCCTTGGCTAGTAATGCAGTTCCCATCAACAACGACTCTAGACTCCGTATCAACCTCTTTAGCTTCTATGACCTGGTAGAAATGCGGATGGCAGGTTGCTATCTTATTATCAAGTAATCCCTTGCTGCCAAGAACCAGTGCAGGCGCAGCACATATGGCCGCATAAAATCTACCCTCAGTCACCTGACGCTGCAATAATTGAGTTAATAATTCACTTTCAGCAAGAGCATTAGAACCCTCTACACCGCCTGGGACAGCAATTAAATCCCACTCTGTATTCATACAATTATCAATACTCGTCTCTGCAACAATCTTAGTTCCTTGAGCAGCTGTAATTTCCATGCCAGATGATAGATTGCATGTCGCTATAGTGGCCTCTACACCGGCTCTTCGTAGGATATCTATAATAGTGACTACTTCAATTTCTTCACTGCCACTCGCGATTGGAACTAAGGCCTTTTTAGTCATATCATTTCCCTTTTTATCCAACATATGTATGGGTTACACTGTGCCCGAAATCAGCGGATCTGTCACGGGAACCACATGAAAATATTCATTTTGCAACGACATGATACAGCCGTTTTAAGCAAGAATTTAGAGTGGACCTGCGACGTAACTTCCAATGATATATTTTATTCTCCCCACCGAGATATTGCTCTCAACCAACTCGTTGAGCTAAATGCAAAGCAAATCGACTTGAGAGTCAATATTATAGAATGTGAGGCTGACGCTAACGGTAGGCCAGTTATGCAATTAGAAGCAGAGAATGTCAGCCAAATTGAGACAATAAAAAGTCAGCCAAGCGCTGCCTAAAAAGGGGAGATAGCTTTTTGAGTTTAAATGCCAATATTGGTCTTTTAAGCGATCCTGATAAAGCAGATCGGATCTTTGGAATTACCAGAGGTATCGAGAAAGAGGGCCTGCGTATTGATCTTACAGGGCATCTCTCAATCTCTGAGCACCCAAAATGTTTAGGCTCAGCACTTACACACCCTAATATAACTACTGATTTTTCTGAGGCGCTGCTCGAATTTATCACAGAACCCTCATCATCCATCAGTGACGTAATGGCTCAGTTATCGGAGATTCATCAGATCGCTTATCAGCACCTAGACCAAGAACTGCTTTGGGCTAGCAGCATGCCCTGTCAATTGGGCGAAGAAGAGAGCATACCTATCGGTCAATACGGATCTTCAAATATAGGAATGATGAAAACAATCTATCGAAGAGGTCTTGGCCATCGATATGGCCGTCATATGCAAACGATAGCGGGCATACATTATAATTTCTCAGTGCCAGACTCACTTTGGGAAGATCTTAAAAAAGCTGCTAAAAATACCCAAAGTCTAAAAGATTTTAAGTCAGAGGGGTATTTCGGCCTAATTAGAAACTTTCGGAGGTACTCTTGGTTACTGCTGTATCTTCTGGGCGCAGCCCCTGCTGTGTGTAGAAGCTTTGTTCGGAATCAGAATCACAGCTTAGTGCCTGTGGGGGAAGATACTCATAGTCTTTATCAGCCTTATGCGACCTCCTTAAGAATGGGTGATTTAGGCTATCAAAGTGACGCTCAAAGCTCATTAGAAGTCAGCTACAACGAGTTGTCTGAATATACCCAGACACTCCATAAAGCACTATCTACAAATTATCCCAGTTATTGTGATATTGGCCTTAAAAATAAAAATGGTGAATATCAGCAGCTTAATACCAACCTACTCCAGATAGAAAATGAATTTTATAGTGCTATTCGACCTAAACGCACATCCGCTTCAGGAGAAACACCTATCCACGCTCTACAAGAAAGAGGGGTGGAGTACATTGAGGTGAGATGTGTGGATGTTAATCCTCTTTTGCCGTGTGGTATTGATGAAGAGACAATATGCTTCTTAGACACATTCCTATTATTTTGCCTTCTACAAGATAGTCCTAAAACAGACAGTGCAGAGTCAGCCTGCATTTCCACAAATATCTCACGAACAGTTTATTCTGGACGGGATCCAGAACTAACCTTGCTCCAAAATGGAAGAGAGGTGCTCTTGCGCGAATGGGGATCGTCCCTAATCGACCAAATGGCTTCTGTGGCTCAGTTGTTAGATAGCGCAAATCAAACTGATGATTACTCGAGTGCACTTGCCAAGATGTCTTCTCGGATAAAAGATGCTAAAAACACTCCGGCAGCGTTGATGCTTGGAGAGATGGAAGAAAATCAAGAAACATTTTTTGCCATGGCAATGCGCAAGACTACCGAGCACAAAAGCCATTTTATGACTCAAAAATTAAGTTCTTCAACTAAACATAAATACGAGATAATGGCCGAACTTTCGATCAAAAAACAACGTGACATAGAAGTTGGGGACACTATGTCATTTGATGACTTCCTCGCTGACTACTACCGCTAGTGACATAATAGAATGAACTGGTCTTTATTGGGAAAAATGTGAAGTACGCAAGCTACAGAATGCTTAATTTTTTAGGTGCTTTTGGGTGCGGCGCTCTGCTGCTCATTGCGGTCTTTTATTTCCAAAATTATCTTGGACTTGAGCCTTGCTATTTGTGTGTAACACAAAGGGTATTTGTGGCATTGACGGGAATTATTTTTCTTGCCGCTGCTCTGCATAATCCCTCTTCTTATGGCAATAAAATATATGCTGGCCTGAGTCTTCTCAGCTCAGTAACTGGCGCGTATTTTTCCGCAAAACAGTTGTGGTTACAAAGCCTACCCGAAGAGAATATTCCCAGCTGTGGGCCGCCTGTAGAATATCTTTTTGACGCATTCCCTATGTCAGAGGTGTTAACTATGCTTGTGCGTGGCGATGGTAATTGTGCAAAAGTGCAGTGGGAATTTCTCTATATCAGCATGCCTGGTTGGGTACTAATCTCATTTATTATCCTTTCACTCTTCGGACTTTATCAGCTATTGCGAAAAAATTAAGATAAACTTAAATCTCTACAGAGTTAATCATCAGCTACTTGAAATGATACTTTTAATTCCCCTAAAATTTATTAACTTCACTAGGTAACAGTTTAATGGAAGATCTAACACTGCAATCTCAATGGAATGAAATGAACGATATGATAGAGCGCTGGCAAGAAGAGAGGCAGGAGCTCTTGGTGAAGTATTGTGAGCTAACTGAGATCACAGATTTTTCAGACCCTGATAACAACCACAACTCCAAAATTCAAAGATTCTGTGAAGTCATGGTAGATTATGTTTCTGTTGGCCATTTTGAAATTTTTGATCGACTAGTCAAACAATCCAAACTTTTTGGCGGCGAGTCCAGTTCAGAGAAGAGTGTCTCGCTGCTGCAAGAGATTCAGATAACAACTGAGATCATTCTCGATTTCAATGACAAATATATTTCAACGGATGACCTTGAGGCTTTAATTATCGATCTTGCTAGCCTTGGGAAAACATTTGTTCGACGTTTTGCAGAAGAAGACAAACTCGTAGATCTGTTACATAGTGCGAACGTTAGTCATCTCATTGGTGGTGAGGACGTAAGCTAAATAAAAGCCAGTGGAAAACAAAAAGCCCCGAGATTCGGGGCTTTTTATCATTACTGCAAGTTATTCCTCAGAGACGTTAGCTTGGAGTAATTCAACTTCAAAAATCAATGTTGAGTTTGGCCCAATTGGCCCTGTACCTCCAGGTCCATAAGCTAAATTGGAAGGAATATAAACTTCCCATTTTGATCCTTCTGGCATTAATTGGAGGACTTCCGTCCAACCAGGAATAACTTGAGTAACGCCAAACTGCGTAG
>ERZ802827.525-NODE-525-length-20177-cov-27.8133_pt1 | contig 20177 bp, 16 predicted proteins | sample MGYA00345652_ERZ802827 | MGnify/ENA primary metagenome ERZ802827 (study PRJEB30503, sample SAMEA104212372) | marine metagenome | biome: Westerlies Biome; feature: [SRF] surface water layer (ENVO:00010504) within the epipelagic zone...; material: water... | reverse complement strand
TTCTGCGCGCGATTGATCGCATTCGCCCGCTATTGTCTTAAAGCGCGGCGGAAACCCCAAGCAGCACAACGGTCATCATTGCGGCTGCCATGGCATAATTTATTCGCTTTTGCGTTGTCTCGGCGAGGTCGAGCCGATGCAATGCGCTGCCTGCAAAAAGCCAGATCAAATGGATAGGAAACCAGACCGCATTGCCGATAAGCAGTTTCAGTAGGGTTTCCAGGAGCAGGTTGTCGGGCAGAAACGCAAAACCCGAATAGAGGGCCGAGTTCACTGCATAGGCTTTGGGGTTGATAATTTGTAAGAGTATTCCGTCTTTTACCCCGGGGCGTCGGCGCGCATCGATAAAAGCCAGTTTTGATCCAGCCAGCGCGATCCGACCCGCCAAATAGACCAAATAGGCCAGCGAGGCCGCCATCAGCACGCCCCGAACCACAGGAACGCTGAACACGATGGCCGCGAGACCGCTGATCACGGCCAAGCCCACCAAATTTGTGCCGATAAAAAGCCCCATCACATAGCGCAGTCCGGGTTGAAACCCATAGGCGGCCCCCACGCCCGCCGTGGACAGCACACCAGGTCCTGGGGTTATGATCAGTAAAAAAACGGCAAGTGCGAAGGTCAGCATTGATACGTCCTGTAACGGTGTCCACCTAGAAGACGTAGCCTAGAGCGTTTGTCAAACATAAGTTACGGCCATTTTGCGAATTTATTTTTCTCAAGCAGACCCTGCCATAATCTAGAACAGGGCGAAGGCTTTTCATCCCGTGGTCGATAGGGTAATCGAACTCATAAACATAGATAAAAGGCCTTTGGGTAACGATGGATCACTTTCAGTATAAGAACGGTATTCTTCATGGCGAAGGGGTTTCGCTGGCAGAGATAGCAGCGCAAGTTGGCACGCCATTTTACGCTTATTCAAGCGCCACCTTGACCCGCCATTTCCATGCGGTTGATGCGGCGCTTGATGGTATGGATCACCTTGTCTGTTTTGCGATGAAGGCTGCATCGAACCAAGCCATTATCAAAACCCTGGCCGGCTTGGGCGCTGGGATGGATGTGGTGTCGGGGGGGGAATATCGTCGCGCTATTGCCGCCGGCGTTGCCCCGGAGCGGATTGTATTTTCAGGGGTTGGAAAAACCCGCGAAGAGATGGCTTTCGCGCTGCGCGGTGGTTTGCGCCAATTCAATGTGGAAAGCGAAGCCGAGCTGGAAGCCCTCAATGAGGTGGCAGTGTCTTTAGGAACGGTTGCGCCAATCACCATGCGCGTGAATCCCGATGTGGATGCGAAAACCCACGCCAAAATTGCCACCGGCAAGGCAGAAAACAAATTTGGTATTCCAATTTCGCGCGCTTCTGAAGTCTACGCGCGCGCGGCCAGCTTACCCGGGCTCGAGGCGGTGGGTGTCGATGTGCATATTGGTAGCCAGCTGACGGAGTTGGCACCTTTCGAATTGGCGTATCGCAAACTTGCAAGCGTGACTCAGCAATTGCGGGCCGAGGGGCATGATATTCGTCGGCTTGATCTGGGCGGTGGGCTTGGTATTGCCTATCAGGCCGATTCTGGGCCTTTGCCCAGCTTGCAGGACTATGGCGCAATGGTTCAGCGTGAATTGGGCCATTTAGACTGTGAAATAGAAGTCGAGCCTGGGCGCTTGATTGCTGGTAATGCTGGGGTTTTGGTCAGTTCAGTGATTTATGTGAAATCCGGTGAAGACCGTGAATTTCTGATTTTAGACGCGGCAATGAACGATCTTATCCGTCCAGCGATGTATGAGGCGCATCATGATGTGGTGCCTGTGCAAGCAGCCAGCGCGGATCAGCCAACAGCCACTTATGATATCGTGGGCCCCGTGTGCGAATCTGGAGATACATTTGCCAAAGGACGGGCTTTGCCGCGCCAAAGCGCGGGCGATCTTGTGGCTTTTCGCTCGGCCGGTGCTTATGGGGCCGTCATGGCCAGTGAATATAATACCCGCCAATTGGTACCCGAGATAATGGTGCACGGCGATCAATTCGCGGTGATCCGAGCCCGTCCCACATTTGACGAAATGATAAATCGAGATATGATTCCCTCTTGGTTGTAGAAAAAAACAGCCAAGAGTTGGAGGTTTAACCTGGTCTTTTCGCGTGTTCAAAACTGGTTTTCAGCTCCGCAGCCGGCTGTCTTTAAAACGCTTATTGGGTTGGTCTGTGAGCGCGGCTTAAAAGCGTTCTGGCCGTTTTGTTCGGTTGGTCTGATTGGGTTTAGCTTGCCGATGTGGCGCGGGCCGGTGATTGGCCAAATTGATGTTCTGGCGCTGGGGGTTGGGATTGCTGCCGCTGGGGCTCTTGCTGCGTTGCTTTGGGGTATCAAAAGGTTTCATATGCCGCGTTGGCAAGACGCCAAGCAACGCGTGGATCGCAGCTTGCCACCGCGCCCTTTGCAAGCGTTAAACGATGTTGCAAGCATCCGAGGTAAAGATCCGGTCACGCAGGCGCTCTGGCGGCGCCATCAACACCAAATGCAAGCTTTGGCCAACCAAGCCTTATCGGTTCCCCCTGATCTGACTCTGATGAAAGCCGACCCTTTTGGCTTACGCCTATGCGCATTATTGGTGTTTTTGGTCAGCCTAAGCTTTGGATCATCGTCCAATTTTGCGGCGCGTTTTGCGCCGCCGCTGCCCTTAAACCTAAAAACGGTTGAGGTTCAAAGCTGGGAGGGGTGGGTGACACAGCCGCCCTATTCCGGTTTGCCCAGCCTTTATTTGCCGGATCTTTTCGAGCAAGCTGACTTACGGCTTTTGAACACCAGTCGGGTTGATTTGCGGTTTTATGGCCCGGAAGGCAGCTATCAAATAAATCAAACCGTTTCGCCCACCCCTGCGGCCACCTCTGCCGCGGATGGCTTGCAACAAAGCTTCACGGTTCTACAAGAGGGTGTTTTGGAAATTTCGGGACCATCCAGCGCAGTTTGGTCTGTTACGCTGCTTCCTGATAAGCCGCCCAACCTGCAATGGAATGGAACCTTTGAACCCGATTTTTTTGGGGTCAGCCGGTTCAGTTACGCCGCGCAGGATGATTTTGGTATCACCGCAGTACGCGCGCTTATTGAAGTGGATTTGGAGGCATTAGATCGGCGTTATGGTTTGGCGCTTGACCCAGAGAGTGACGCAGCCCTGAGCGTTGATTTGCCGATGCCGCTTGATGGGCGGTACCGGGATTTTTCGATGGATGTAACCGAAGATTTTTCGAAACATATGCTCTCAAACCTACCCGTAACCGTTTCTTTGGAAGCCAAGGATGCTTTGGGTCAAAGCGTCGTGACCCCGGCGCGCGCCATGACGCTGCCCGGCCGCAGATTTTTTGATCCCTTGGCTGCGGCCTTGATTGAACAGCGGCGCGATTTGATGTGGCATCGTGAAAATGCTGGGCGGGTCGAGCGTATGCTTAAGGCGATTTTGTTTGAACCAGGGTCGCAAATCCGCAAGGAGGGTGATTATTTACAGCTGCGTTTCATCAGTGCTGAGCTGACCAAAGCGCTTGCGCAAGGCGCGCTGAAACAAGCGCGCGTTGAAATTGCGGACCTGCTATGGGCCTTAGCGATTGATCTTGAAGACGGCGATGTTGACGATGCGCTAGAGCGCATGCGGCAAGCTGAAGAGCGGTTGTCGCAAGCGATGAAAAACGGAGCATCTGAGGCGGAAATTGCCGAATTGATGCAAGAATTACGCGAGGCAAATGAAAACTACCTGCGCCAGTTGATGCAACAGGCGGAACGAGAAAAAACCGCTCCTGAAAAGGGCCCGCGTTCAACCACCCCGCAAAATAGCGTGGATTTAACGCAAAATGATCTTCAGGCCATGATGGATCGTATCGAGAAATTGATGCGTGAGGGGCGTATGGCCGAGGCGCAACAAGCGCTTCAAGAGTTGCAGCAGATGATGCAAAATATGCAGATTGTGGAAGGCTCTTCGGGCGAAGGCGCGCCGCGCGAACAAGCGTTGCAAGGCTTAGAAGACACGCTGCGGGGTCAACAAAACCTATCTGATGAGGCGTTTCGCAATCTTCAACAAGCACCCAGCCAATCGCGTGGTGAAGGTTTGGGGCAACAAAGCCTGGGTGAAACAGGCCCCTCTGAGGATGCAACGCCGCCCTCTGCGCAAGATCTGGCAGATCGCCAGCGGCGCCTCAGAGAGGCTCTGGGCCGGCAACGCCAGAATCTGCCGCTTGATCCAAGCGGTGAAGGTAGCGAAGGGCCTACAGCGCGAGCTTTGGATGAAGCAGAAGAGGCTATGCGCCGGGCTGAACGGGCTTTAGACGAGAATGATTTGCCAGAAGCTATGGATCAACAGGCGGATGCGTTGGATGCGCTGCGGGATGGTATTCAGCACTTAGATCAGGCATATACCGAAGCTCAACGTTTAAATGAGGCTGATCAGGGCAGCGCAGCTCAAGGGCGCGGGCGCGGTGAGGCAACCGATCCGCTCGGGCGTCAGCAGGGCCGGCATGCGGGGGATGATGGGATGTCAGAGGCGCAGGAAAGGCGGGCTATGGAGCGCCAGGCGCAACAGCTGCTTGAGGAGATCCGGCGCCGGATGGGTGAGCGTGATCGCTCAAAATCCGAGCGCGACTATTTAGAACGCTTGCTTGAAAAATTTTAGGGTCAGGGGATTAAAACACCTGCTTAACCTGCGCGAGAACCCATAGAACGCTTTGGTCAATCAATGGGTCTACACTCTGGCGCTGGGCATCCACCCACAGCGTATAAAGATCGGCATAGGGTGTCAGGCTGGGGGCTGCGTTGCTGAGTGTCTCCGCGTAAAGGTAGAAGAGCAAAGCGGCCATCACGGTAGCAACCCCGGTTGTAAAGCCCAGCCTGCCCAAGCTATGGGATGACGTATCCGCGTTTTGGGCGGTGATGGGCTTGGGCGCAGGCGCGGTTTCATAAGCTTCAAGTTGATCTGGCTCGCTGGCCGGCGCAGGCAATGGCGCTGATGGAAGGGCGTTTATTGGCGCCGCCGGACCGGTCGGAAAGCTGGTTTGCGCAGTTTCAAGCGCCGGTGGAATGTCGGCCTCAAGCGGGGCTTGATCTTCTACGAATACAGAGGCTGCGCGCACTTTTGCCTCTCGATCCGCCTCCTGCCGCAACACTTCTGCAACAGCCGGCGCGATGGGGGGGCGTTGAATCGCGGTTGGGTTGTTGAAGATAGGGCTCTGTAGGTCGCGGTTGCTCGGTTCACCCGGTTGGGACTCGCTGTTATGCTCGATCGCGCCCTTTATATAGGCAAAGTCTTGCAGGCGCTGATCACCGCGGATATTTTCAATTGGAAAAGAGGCTTGCGGGTGCGGTTGGAACCAAGTTTCACCACAAGCTGAACATTGCACCTCGCATCCCGCCTCTGGAATAGCGTCTTCGGGCACTTCATATTGGGCTTGGCAAATTGGGCAGGCCAGAAGCATGGCGAGATAAACCTATCGTGTTTAGATCTTTAGCGTGTATTTCTAGACCAATATGCGCTTAAAAACCCAGAGAGAAAATGGCTTTCTGCAAAAAATCATTTCGCGAAAGGCGAATGATAGATTGCAACGATGGCTGCACTGGGGCAAAACGGCTCTACGGGGCCTTAACAGATAGCAGCAGGATATGCTTTGATAGATTTGGAAAATGCAGCCTATTCCTATAGTGGAAACGAGCTTTTATCGGGTATGTCTGTCTCGATAACACCGGGCGCGTTTTATTTTCTGACGGGGCCCTCAGGGTCTGGAAAAACCACTTTTCTGAAACTGTGCTATGGCGCTTTAACCGCGACATCGGGCATCGTGTCTTTATTTGGAACCAGTCGCGCGTCTATGTCTCGGGATGAAATTGCAATCGCACGCCGTAAAATCGGCGTCGTGCATCAAGATTGTCAGTTTTTGGATCATTTGAGCGTGATTGAAAATATAGCGCTGCCGTTAGAAGTGGCGGGGCAGGATCGTCTGTCGGATCAAATGAACCTTAAAGAGCTATTGGCGTGGGTCGGGCTGAACAAACGCGCCGAGGCCTATCCGCCCGAGCTGTCTGGCGGTGAACGGCAGCGGGCTGCTTTGGCCCGCGCGATCATTATGTCTCCGGATATTATTTTGGCGGATGAGCCCACCGGGAATATCGATTGGGAAATGTCTGAGAGGTTATTGAAGCTCTTGGTCGAACTCAACCGCATGGGCAAAACGATTGTCGTTGCGAGCCATGATTTAAGCTTGATTCGCACCGCAAAAACGCAGGTTCCGGTGCGCGTTTTGCGGATTAACAATCGGCAAGTGCACCTTGCGGGGGCTGATTTATGATCGCCCCTATCTCAAATTTTCTGGCGATGATCTCAGGAGATGGGCGTCGGAATAAAGTTGTTCCGCCCACAGGTTTTACGGCAACTCTTAGCACGGCCACATCTGCAATCATGGCGTTTTTGGTTGTGTTCGCTCTGGTGTTGTCTTTGGCGGCTGATCGGCTTGCGGCGCGCTGGAGCACGGCCCTATCTGGCAGCGCTACATTGCGCGTATCAGCCTCGGCAGACCAGCTTGAGGCGCAGGTCCAGCAGGCTTTGCAGGTTTTGCAAACCACCAGCGGGATCGCCTCGGCCCGTGTGATGAGCGCCGATGAACAGCGCGCTTTGCTGGAGCCTTGGTTTGGGCCCGATATGCCGCTTGAAGATTTAGCCGTGCCTCGCTTGATCGATATCCAAGAAACCAGTGCAGGGTATGATGCCCAGGGTCTTCGGCTGCGTTTGGCGGCAGAAGTGCCGTCCGCGGTTTTGGATGATCATACGCGTTGGCAAAAGCCGTTGGCGCGGGCCGCGCAGCGGTTGTGGTTGCTGGGAATTGTGTCGATTATTTTGATGATAGCGGCAAATGCGGCGATGATTACGCTGGCCGCGCGTGGATCCATGGCGGCCAATGCGCAGGTAATCGCGGTTCTACGTTTGATTGGAGCGACGGATAATTACATTGCCTCGGCCTTTGTTGGCCGGTTTACATTTCGTGCATTCGCGGGCGCCTCCATCGGCATCGCACTCGGCGCGGTGGTGGTGTATCTCATACCCTCAGAAGAGCCGCGCAGCCTGATTTTAACAGGGCTTGGCTTGCAGGGGCTGGAATGGCTCTGGCTGCTTTTTATTCCACCGTTTTCGGCAGGAACAGCTTATCTTTCGACGCGCCGCGCCGCTCAACAGGTTTTGGCGGGGCTTGCGTAGATGTCTGTTCTCAGATGGATCATGAGCGCGGCCTTTGTGTTTCAAATGTACCTGATGTTGGTGGTTTTTGGTCTTTTATTCCTGCCTTGGGCGCTTATAGGTCGGCGCGGGGCCTATCTGGCCGTGCGCTCTTATGCCTATTGGGTGCGGTGGAGCGCCCGCTGGATGGTTGGGCTCCGTTCCGAAATACGCGGGATCATCCCAGAAGGGGAAGTTCTTATTGCCGCCAAGCATCAAAGCTTTTTTGACGCGATTTTGATTGTGAGTGCGGTTCCAAAACCCAAATTCATCATGAAGAACTCGCTGAAATATGCACCTGTTCTGGGCTGGTTCGGTTTGCGGATTGGATGTATTTGTGTTGAGCGCGGCAAACGGACGCAGGCCATAAAATCAATGGTGGCTGCGGTCAATTCAGGCAATTCGCCTGCAGGACAGTTGATCATTTATCCGCAAGGCACCCGGATCGCGCCTGGCGCATCGGCGCCGTATAAGATCGGTACTGCGGTTCTTTATCAAGAAACCGGTCAAACCTGCATCCCCGCGGCAACGAATGTTGGCGTTTTCTGGCCCAAATATGGCATCCTGCGGCAACCGGGTTTGGCTGTGATTGAGTTTTTGCCTGCCATTCAACCCGGGCTAAGCAATGAGCTGTTCATGCATAGGCTGGAAGAGGTAATTGAGCAAAGTTCAAACGCGTTATTGGAAGAGGCGGCAACAGATGGATTTTATCCGGTCGGTCAAGACACTTGAGGCACTATATGGACAGGCGAGTCCGGCAAGCCTGCATAAAGTTGCAGATCATCTGACACCATTATATCAAGCTTGGATAGGGGCCGCGCGCTTTTGCGTGCTGTCAACAATTGGTTCCGCCGGGACCGATGGATCTCCGCGCGGCGATCTAGGGCCGGTGGTACGGATCCAAGACGATAAAACGCTTTTATTGCCCGATTGGCCCGGCAATAACCGTTTGGACAGTTTGCGCAACATCGTTGAAGATGGTCGCATTTCATTGATGTTTATGGTGCCGGGCTCAGATACGGTGGTGCGGGTAAATGGCCAAGCTTCCCTGACGACGGATCCGGATCTTTGCGCCAGCTTTTTAGACAATAAAGGAGGCGCGGTTTGCGTGATGGTGATCACTGTACAAGAGGTTTATATTCAATGTGCAAAATCGATAAAACGCGCAGCGTTATGGCAAACGCGCAATGCGCCGCTTGTACCGAGCCTTGGCCAGATTTTAAACGAAGCCACTGATCTTGAGGCTGGTGGGGCATCTTCGGTTGGGCATTCAGCCCATACCAGCTGACTAAACTCGTGTGGTTTGCGGCGCGTCAAGACGGGCCTGTCCATGCATGCCTTTTTAGCAAGTGGCGCGAACCGCAGCAAGATCGCCGGCCGGCAAAGCGCAGCTTTTAGGCACATCGCCCGATATCAAAGTCTGCACTGCGCTTATGATAGGCGCTTGTGCTAAGCTGGCCCCTTAGTTTCGGATGCGAAACTTTCGAAGTCTATGCCGCCGCAACAGATCCCGAAAATGTCGGAAACACCGTCTTTACGAAGAGGTAAGCGGGCTATAGCCCAGAGGGATAAAATCGGACAAACCGATAGGAGGGAACGCCATGAGTTATAAATCTGATATTGAAATCGCCCGCGAAGCACAGAAAAAACCGATTCAGGAAATCGGTGCAAAGCTTGATATTCCCTCTGAACATCTTCTGCCTTATGGCTATGATAAGGCCAAGATTAGCCAAGAATTTATCAACTCGGTTCAAGCGAATGAGAGCGGAAAATTAATATTGGTAACGGCCATCAACCCAACACCTGCTGGTGAAGGGAAAACAACAACAACGGTGGGTTTGGGCGATGGGCTGAACCGGATTGGCAAGCGCGCTGCGATTTGTATTCGCGAAGCGTCTTTGGGCCCGTGTTTCGGAATGAAAGGTGGCGCTGCCGGGGGGGGATATGCCCAAGTCGTTCCGATGGAAGAAATGAACCTACATTTCACCGGTGATTTCCACGCAATTACATCGGCGCATAACTTGCTGTCGGCGATGCTCGACAATCATATTTATTGGGGCAATAAGCTTGAGATTGATCAACGCCGCGTGGTCTGGCGCCGCGTGATGGATATGAATGACCGGGCTCTGCGCGATATCGTAACATCCCTGGGGGGCGTGTCGAATGGGTTTCCGCGGCAAACTGGATTTGACATCACCGTGGCCTCGGAAGTGATGGCTATTTTATGCTTGGCAAATTCGCTTGACGATTTGCAAAAGCGGCTGGGTGATATCATCGTGGCGTATCGGCGCGATAAAGCACCAATTTACTGCCGTGATATCAAAGCCGATGGCGCGATGACTGTGCTTTTGAAAGATGCAATGCAGCCCAACCTTGTGCAAACCTTGGAAAACAACCCTGCTTTCGTGCATGGCGGGCCATTTGCCAATATCGCGCATGGCTGCAACTCTGTGGCGGCTACAACCACGGCGTTGAAACTGGCCGATTACGTAGTGACCGAAGCCGGGTTTGGCGCCGATTTGGGGGCCGAAAAATTTATGAATATCAAGTGTCGTAAAGCCGGGATTGCGCCGTCGGTTGTGGTAGTGGTTGCCACGGTCAGAGCGATGAAGATGAATGGCGGTGTTGCCAAGGCGGATCTTGGACCAGAAAACGTGGCCGCCGTACAGGCCGGGTGTCCAAATCTTGGCCGTCATATTGAAAATGTCAAAAGCTTTGGGGTTCCCGTTGTGGTGGCGATCAATCATTTTGTCACCGATACGGATGCAGAGGTACAGGCCGTCAAAGATTATGTGGCCGAGCAAGGCTCGGAAGCAATTTTGTGCCAACATTGGGAAAAAGGCTCGGAAGGTACTGAAGTGCTGGCGCAGCGCGTGGCTGAAATTGCAGATGCGGATACCGCAAATTTTGCGCCCCTTTATGCCGATGAGCTCAGTTTGTTCGAGAAAATCGAGACCGTTGCCAAGCGTATTTATCGCGCCGATGAAGTTTTGGCTGATGCCAAAATTCGCGCGCAGTTGAAAGATTGGGAAGAGGCCGGGTATGGGCACCTGCCGGTTTGCATGGCGAAAACGCAATATAGCTTTACCACGGATCCAAACCGACGCGGCGCACCTTTGGGGCACTCGGTGCCTGTGCGCGAAGTACGCTTAAGTGCGGGCGCAGGTTTCATCGTGGTGATTTGCGGGGAAATTATGACGATGCCGGGACTGCCATCTGTGCCAGCTTCGGAAGCGATTATGCTGAATGATTTAGGCCAAATTGAGGGGCTTTTCTGATAGAGTTTGGCCGCGTTTTGGCGCATATTGCCCCGAAGGGCATGATTTTGACGTGAAGGGAAAACCCAATGGCAGCGCAAGTAATGGATGGCAAGGCCTTTGCGGCGCAAATTCGGGTGCAAGTGGCCGAGCATGTAGCGCGGGTGCAAGAACAGGATCATATCGTGCCCGGATTGGCGGTTGTGTTGGTCGGAGAGGATCCGGCCAGCCAAGTTTATGTACGCTCAAAGGGTAAGCAAACGCTTGAGGTGGGGATGAACAGCTTTGAACATAAGCTGGATGCTGACACATCGCAGATCGATTTGTTGGCGTTAATCGGGAAGCTTAACGCCGATCCAAGCGTGCATGGTATTTTGGTGCAATTGCCATTGCCAAACCATCTTGATGAAGATTTGGTGATAAACTCTATTGCTCCTGAAAAGGATGTGGATGGGTTTCATATCTCAAATGTGGGATTGCTGGGCACTGGGCAGAAATCAATGGTACCCTGCACGCCTTTGGGATGTTTGATGATGATGCGCGCGCATCATGGGTCTTTGTCTGGATTGAATGCGGTGGTGATTGGTCGCTCCAATATCGTGGGTAAACCGATGGCGCAGTTGCTGCTGGGCGAGAGTTGCACCGTAACCATCGCGCATAGCCGCACCAAAGATCTTCAAGATGTGGTGGCGCGCGCGGATATCGTGGTTGCCGCGGTGGGGCGTGCACAAATGGTACCAGGAGATTGGATCAAACCGGGCGCCACGGTGGTCGATGTTGGAATCAACCGGATTGAAAAGCCCGAAGGTGGCACCCGTTTGGTCGGGGATGTGGATTATGACAGCTGCGCCGCGGTTGCCGGCGCGATCACTCCGGTTCCAGGGGGCGTTGGGCCGATGACGATCGCCTGTCTGCTGGCCAATACGCTGACGGCCTGTTGCCGCAGTAATGGGATTGACGAACCGCAGGGGTTAACCGCGTAAGCGCATCAAGTTCGTTTTTATAGGCAAACCTCAGGTCACTTTCGCGCGCGGCATTGGAATGGGCTGCGCGCTCTTGCCGGTTAAAATGGCAAGGCCGGGCTTTTTTATCAGGCGGGCTAAGGTGGGGTGATCGCAGCGTAAACCGCCTGTATAAGTGCCATAGGCGGGCAGGATCAACCGCGTTTCATCCAGCAAGAAACAGGCAAAACTGCGCGCGCGTCCGCGCAAGGAAACCTGCGCTTTGGGGTGATAATGCCCCGAAACCTCACCAGATGACGCGGGATTGGCGATATGGCGAAACAGCAGCGGAGCGCAGGCGAATTCGGCCATATGCTGGCCACCCAAATGAATTGGCCCCGGATCGTGATTGCCTTCGATCCAAATCCAGCGCCGCCCTGCCTGAAGCCGGGCTATCCATAATTGCGCGTCTTCAGGAAAGGCGCGCTCTGCGCTGAGATCGTCAAAACTATCCCCCAAACAGATCACCGTGCTTGCGCTGGTCTGCTCGAGGTCTCGTTCTAGCCGGCTCAGCGTGTCTTGAATTTCATAAGGCGGCAGGTTTGCGCCGCCTTTTCGGCTGATCCGTTCCGCTTTGCCCAAATGCAAATCTGAGACACAAAGCAATTCCTGCTCGGGCCACCATAAAGCGCCAGAGGGCAATGCGAGCAAGGCCGCGCCTGATAATGTAAAGGAAAAGCCGTTCACAGAGCGGTACTGGCTGGAGTTTTGCAGGTTGGGCACGTTAGAATTCCAATCCGGCTTCTGCCATCAGGGCGGTGGCTTCCTCAGCCAGCAACCGGTCCATCGCCTGGCCTTCAACAGGAACGCGACCTGCTTCCAAAAACAACGGGGCAGCCATCGGTGAGACATGCGGCAAGGCACAATGGACAATCCGTGTTGCGCGCTTTTCAAGCAATTCTTTTATACGGTCAAAATCCACCAAGCCTTGCCGTGCTTCGCTTTGGGTGATAGCGAGCAAGATGTGCTCAGGATCATATTTGCGCAATGTGTCATAGAGAATATCAGATGAAAATGTGGTTTGGCGGCCCGATTTACGTTGGCCGGGCAAATTGCGTTCGATCAATCCGGCGATGGTGGCAACAGCACGAAAGCTACGTTTCATAACAGCATTTTCACCCAACCAATCCGCAAGGCCTTTTTCCAAATCTGTCAGGTCAAACAGCGCTTCAGGGGCGGTAATCTTTTCAAGCCCCCAGATCAAGGTTGCGTAATCGGTGGCCACAAACCCAAGCGGGGCCAAGCCCTGCGCTTCAAGTTGTTTGGTGATCAGCAACCCCAAAGTTTGCTGCGCATTGCGCCCTGCAAAGCCATAAATAACCAAATGCTGCTGCCCGCGGCGCGGAAACGTTTCTAGCAATAAGTGGTCGCTGCTGGGCAGGCGTGAAAGAGTTTGCTGTTGAAACAGCCATTTTTGGGTAAAAGCGGGGAGGCCTTGAAAGTTTTCTGCGTCAAAGCGCTTTAAAATGCGCTTGGAAAGCTGCGTTGATGTGGCAAATTTAGTGCCCGCAAAGGTGGCGATTTTGGGTTTTTTATGCGCATGTCGCGAGACTTCGACGACCATGTCGCGCAGGCTTTCAAACCGCACCACTTGTCCTCCGATCAAAAAGGTGTCGCCCGGGGCAAGCGTGGCGGCAAAGGCTTCTTCCACCTCGCCAAGTGGCTTGCCCCCGCGCCGCCTATGCAAACGCACTTTCAGCGTATCACTGTCTTGGATGGTGCCAACATTAAGCCGCAACCGGCGGGCGCTGCGCGGATCACGCAATTTAAAATCTCCATTGGGATCTTGCTGCAAACGGTGCCATTGATCATAGCGGCGCAGCGCGTAACCCCCAGTTGCACAAAACTCAAGGCAGGCGTCAAATTCGCGGCGCGTTACCGCGCTATAAGGGCCTGCCTGTTTGATTTGCGCGAATAAAACCTTTGGATCAATCGTATCAGCGCAGGCGCAAAGCAGAATATGCTGGCATAGCACGTCCAATCCTCCGGGGGGACGTGGCTCGCCATCCAAATCATTTTCCTCTACAGCTTCTAAGGCGCAAAGGCATTCGACCACTTCAAAGCGGTTGGCGGGCACAATTAAAGCTTTAGAGGGCGCGTTATAGCGATGGTTGGCGCGGCCAATACGCTGTACAAGCCGTTTGACGTTTTTTGGGGCTCCAATTTGAATCACCAAATCAACATCGCCCCAATCGATCCCAAGGTCCAAACTCCCAGTGCAAACGATCGCCCGCAAGGCCCCCGCTGTCATTGCGGCCTCAACCTTTTGACGCTGTTGGCGATCCAAGCTGCCATGGTGGATCGCGATCGGTAACGCGTCTTCATTGGCCAGCCATAAATTATGGAAAAACAGTTCCGCTTGCGCGCGTGTATTGTGAAAAATTAAGGTCGTTTTATGGGCTTTGATCTGGGCGAGCACATCTGCAATCGCATATAGCCCGCCGGCGCCGGCCCATGGCGGTGTGCCAGAACTGCTAAGCATTTGAATATGTGGCGCGGGCCCCGCATCTGCGATCAAAATCGGGCAGGTTGGCGAAGTGGGAGATAGGAATGTCGCGATCTCGGTGGCCTCTTTCACCGTGGCAGATAGGCCGACGCGGCGCATATCCGGGCAGAGCGCCTGTATGCGGCTGAGCGCCAGCATCAATTGATCGCCCCGCTTGCTTTCGGCAAGGGCATGAATTTCATCGATAATCACGCGTTGTAAGCCAGAAAAGATACTTGCTGCTTCGGGATAAGATATTAAAAGCGCAAGGCTTTCCGGCGTGGTAAGCAGAATATGGGGCGGGGCGCTGCGTTGGCGCTTTTTGATATGCGATGACGTATCTCCGGTGCGGTCTTCCACCGAAACATCCAGTCCAAGTTCATCGATTGGGCTGATCAAATTGCGTTTTATATCGGCGGCTAAAGCCTTAAGGGGGGAAATATACAACGTATGCAGCCCCCGCGACGGTTGCTCGGCCAGCTCAATCAGGCTGGGCAGAAACCCTGCCAAAGTTTTGCCAGCCCCGGTGGGCGCAATGAGCACCTGCGCGGGCAGATCTGCTGTTTCCAGCATTGCAAGCTGATGGGGGTGTAAAGCCCAGTTTTTGCCGGTCAGCCATTTTGCGAATTTATTTGGAAGCGTGCTCATATCAAAAGGATAGCGGTCAAGGCGCATTCGGCAATGGCCAAGGGGCGGGTTTCAAAATGAAGGATGCCGCCCTTGCGTAGCTGGAAGACATGTTTTTGGCCCCAGCCCTTTAAGTGAAGCGCATGTTTTTGAATAATTTGATTATTCTGGCGCTTTTAAACTTTCTTCTGGATGCAATTTGGGCGGCCATAAGCCGAAGCAGATGCGCGCGCTTTTCTCGTTAGGCCTAGGCAACAATATTGGCCTGCGTCGCGGCACGCAACTCTTCCGGGCTGACGCCGTCGGCGCATTCAACGATCTTCAAGCCGCCTTCAACCACATCTAAAACACCCAGATTGGTGATAATTCGATCCACGACGCCGGTTCCGGTCAGGGGCAGGCTGCATTGCTTTAAAACTTTACTGTCGCCATGCTTGTTGGTGTGGTCCATCACCACCACAACGCGGCCAACGCCTGCCACCAGATCCATCGCGCCTCCCATGCCTTTGACCAATTTCCCCGGAATCATCCAATTGGCCAAATCGCCGTTTTCGGCAACTTCCATGGCCCCTAAAATCGCCATGGCTATTTTGCCCCCCCGGATCATGCCAAAGCTGGTAGCGCTGTCAAAATAAGCGGTTTGCGGCAATTCGGTGATGGTTTGCTTGCCCGCATTGATCAGATCGGCATCTTCTTCGCCCTCGATGGGAAACGGGCCCATTCCAAGCATGCCATTTTCAGATTGCAGCGTGACTTCAACGCCTTGCGGAATATAGTTGCTGACCAAAGTTGGAATACCAATGCCCAAATTGACATACATTCCATCTTCCAGTTCCAACGCCGCCCGTGCGGCCATTTGATTGCGATCCCAAGCCATAATGCGCGCTCCTTATGCTGCCGGGCGCGTTGTGCGCTGTTCGATACGTTTTTCATGGGTGCCTTGAACGATGCGGTGCACATAGATTCCCGGCAGATGTATTAGATCAGGATCCATCGATCCTGTAGGTACAATTTCTTCCACTTCAGCCACACAGACCTTGCCTGACATCGCTGCAGGAGGATTGAAATTGCGCGCTGTTTTGCGAAATATCAAATTTCCGGTTGCATCGGCCTTCCATGCTTTCACGATGGAAAGATCGGCGAATAGCCCTTCTTCCATAATATAGGTTTGGCCGTTGAACTCTTTATGTTCTTTTCCCTCGGCGATCACTGTTCCAACGCCTGTTTTTGTGTAAAACCCAGGGATCCCGCAGCCGCCAGCGCGTAAACGCTCGGCCAAAGTGCCTTGTGGGTTAAATTCTAACTCTAACTCTCCTGAAAGATATTGGCGCATGAATTCCGCATTCTCGCCAACGTAAGAGCTGATCATTTTTTTGACCTGCCGCGTCTGAAGTAAAATTCCGATCCCAAAATCATCGACGCCTGCGTTGTTAGAGGCGAAAACAAGATCTTTTGTGCCCGTCTCTTTGATCGCTTGTAGAAGAAGCTCGGGGATACCGCACAAGCCGAATCCGCCAGCCGCAATGAACATCCCATCGAATAAAAGCCCGTCTAAGGCCTCTTGTGCAGACCCATATATCTTTTTCATCGCAACCGCTCCTGACCGATCAATTTGCTCTTATCTGGCTGAGGGAGGCCTTAGAGTCAATTCTTAGGCATCGCAAAACGCGAAAATCTTGGGGCGCTGGAACGCGTTTATTTTTGCGCGGCGCAACGCTCGCCTGATTGGCGCCAAATGAGATTATATTCAGGTGGCCGGTTTCTTCTTTGCTGGGGTTTTCTTTTTGGCTGCGGGCTTCTTTTTGGCCGCGGGCTTTTTACCGCCTTTTTTGGCCTTTGCTTCGATTAATTCAAGCGCTTGCTCTAACGTAACACTTTCCGGTTCCATGTCTTTGGGCAGGGTGGCGTTGATTTTAGCAAATTTCACATAGGTGCCGTAGCGGCCCGCCATCACTTGAATTGGCCCGCCCTCGCTGGGATGTTCGCCCAATTCTTTCAGCGGTTTGGCTGCGCTGCCGCGCGCTCCGCCGCGTGAAGCGGCTTTTTTAGCGAGCTCTTCCACGGCGCGGTTCATGCCGATGGTAAACACATCCTCTGCCTCTTTAAGGTTGGCGTAAAGTCGGCCGTGTTTGACAAATGGACCATAGCGCCCAATACCAGCTTCGATCATCTCGCCATCTTCGGGATGCGGGCCGATTTCGCGCGGCAAGTTCAGTAAAAGTAAGGCTTTTTCAAGATCCATTTCATCCGCAGCCCAGCCCTTGGGCAGGCTGGCACGCGGTGGCTTTGGTTGCTCTTCTGTGGCCTCTCCCCTTTGAATGTAAGGACCAAACCGGCCTTTTTTTAGGCTTATTTCATCCCCGGCATCCTCGCCCAAGACGCGATCACCCGCATCATCAGCATCACCATTCATAGGCCGCGTGAAGCGACAATCTGGATAATTCCCGCACCCGACAAAACCGCCGGTGCGCGACGTTTTTAGATGTAGCACGCCCACGCCGCATTTGGGGCAGCTGCGCGGATCGCTGCCATCGGCGCGGGGGGGATAGAGTTGCGGGGCAAGAGCGTCATCCAGAACATCCAATACTTCGGTGATCCGTAATTCTGATGTTTCCGCGATTGCGGCCGAAAAATCACGCCAAAACTTTCCAAGCAGATCTTTATAATCCGCATTGCCCGCGCTCACATTGTCAAGCTGGTCTTCCAGACCGGCCGTAAACTCATATTCCACGTATTGTTTAAAGAAATTCAGCAGAAAAATGGTAACGATGCGGCCTTTATCTTCGGGGATCAGGCGGTTTTGTTCTTTGCGCACATAGTCGCGCTCTTGGATTGTGGTCACGATGCTGGCATAGGTCGAGGGGCGTCCAATCCCAAGCTCTTCCATCCGCTTCACTAAAGTGGCTTCCGTGTAGCGGGGCGGAGGCTGGGTGAAATGCTGCTCGGGTGTGACAGCATTGGTTTGCATCGCTTCGCCCTGCATCAATTGGGGCAGCCGTTTGTCATCGCCATCGCTTTGGCTGTCATCGCGGCCCTCTTCATAGACCTTCAAAAACCCATCAAACAAAATTACCTGACCGTTTGCGCGCAGGCCCACCTGAGCATCGGCGCTGCCGATTTCAACCGTGGTGCGCTCAATTTTAGCGGCTGCCATCTGGCAGGCGATGGTGCGTTTCCAAATTAAATCGTATAATTTGCGTTGATCTGCATCGGTTAATTTTAAACTAGCCGCATCGCGCGTTGCGTCTGTGGGGCGAATACATTCATGCGCCTCTTGGGCGTTGCGCGCCTTGTTTTTATACATTCTGGGGCTGTTGGGTAGATAGTCTTCACCAAATCGGTCTTTGATCGCATCGCGCGTCGCCATTACGGCTTCGGGCGCCATATCAATGCCATCGGTTCGCATATAGGTGATGTGACCGGCCTCATAGAGGCGTTGCGCAGCACTCATTGTTTGGCGCGCGCCCATGCCAAATTTACGCGAGGCCTCTTGCTGCAGGGTAGAGGTCATAAACGGCGCTGAGGGGTTGCGATTGCCGGCTTTGGCTTCCACCGATTGCACCGAAAGCTGGCGGCTTGAAACCGCCTGAACGGCCAGCTCTGCTTGCGGTCCGTTATTTAAATCAAATTTGTCTAACTTTTTGCCGGCAAGGCTGACCAATCTGGCGGTAACGTCCTGGCCACGTGGCGATTGCAGCAGGGCTTCGACGCTCCAATATTCCTGCGGTCTAAACGCTTCTATTTCCAGTTCGCGCTCGACGATCATGCGCAAACATACCGATTGTACGCGCCCAGCCGATTTCGCCCCTGGCAGTTTGCGCCATAAAACCGGAGAAAGATTGAACCCGACCAAATAATCCAAAGCACGTCGGGCTAGGTAGGCATCCACCAATGGCGCATCGACTTCGCGCGGGTTGTTCATCGCTTCGGTCACGGCTTTTTTGGTAATCGCGTTGAACACCACCCGGCTGACGGGTGTATCTTTTTTCAATACTTTGCGTTTGCGTAGTGTTTCTTCTAAATGCCAGCTGATCGCTTCGCCTTCGCGATCCGGGTCAGTGGCTAAGATCAACGCATTGTCTTCCTTCAGCGCATCAGCAATGGCTTTGATATGCTTTTTGCTGTCGGCGCCGACTTCCCATATCATGTCGAAATTGTTTTCCGTATCAACCGATCCGTCTTTCGGGGGCAAGTCTCGAATATGCCCGTAAGAGGCTAAAACGGTAAAACCCGACCCAAGATATTTGTTAATCGTCTTAGCTTTGGCCGGTGATTCTACGACGACAACGGGCATTCAAATTCCTTTCGACTCGGTCGGATCATTATGACCGGAGACCATGATGCCGAAAAGACCGGCTTGTCAATCCAAGGAATTTGGCAACTATGATTTTCGTTAAAACGGAGTGTGCGCGGCTCTCAGACCGGCCGGATTGGTAAAATTATGGTCTTAAAGACAGATTGCCGCCGGCATGCCGGAGTAGTTTTTGATCCAGCTCAAGCTCGGTGATGGCTGCGTTGCATTCCGCCACAGGCCGCGCAAGTCTGCGGATCAGGTGATTTTCTGAAATCGCGGTGACGCTCAACCGATCTAAGATATCTTACTGCAGCTGTGATTTGGATGTCTGCGCGGGTTCATGCGCTGCGCGACCGCTCATGACGGGCGGCTGACAAGAAACGCTATTAAGCGGTGCTGTATCATTTTCGAGGGGTATCACGTTTTGCCTTAGGTCAAGCACGTCTTGCGCATTGCGCACCAAAGCAGCGCCATCGCGGATCAGCGCATTGCATCCGGCCGCCCGCGGATCCAACGGGTGCCCTGGCACTGCAAGCACATCGCGACCCTGATCAAGGGCGTTTCTTGCAGTGAGTAAGCTGCCAGATTTCAACGCGGCCTCAACAATGATGGTTTGCGCCGCCAATCCCGAAATCAAACGGTTTCGAATGGGAAAGTGATGCGCTTGCGGGCGCAAATTAAGGGGTTGTTCTGAAAGTAGGAGCCCCTGTTTGGCGATAAAGGCGGTGAGGGCTTTATGTTCGGGGGGGTAAATGGTTTTGACTCCGCCGGCCAAAATAGCGATCGTTCCAGTTTAAAGTGCAGCCTGATGCGCCGCAGCATCGATGCCTCGGGCGAGCCCAGACACAATGCAATCCCCCGCCTGCCCCAAATCATGCGAGAGCCGGCGCGCCATCCGGCACCCCAAAGCCGAGGCGTTGCGCGCGCCCACAAGCGCCGTTACCGGGCGTTTTGTCAGGTTTAAATCTCCGCACGCCCAGATCAAAGGCGGTGCATCTGGAATTTGGCCCAGTTGTTTTGGATAGTCGGGCTGGCCTCGAAACACCAATCGTGCGCCATATTTGATGCCTTGCGACAATTCTCTCATAGCATCTTTTTACGAACAAGCTCGATAGCCAGCCAACCCGCGCGATTGGGCAATATCTGGCAAATGCTCCAACGCATTTTGGGCTGTTCCATGTTCAGCCAGCAAACGATAAAAGGTGCTTATTCCCACCCGCCGCGAGCATAAGAGACGAAGCCAATCCAGTTGATCATCTTCCGTTTTGGGTGGGAGTAGGGGG
>ERZ802827.523-NODE-523-length-20197-cov-46.5516_pt1 | contig 20197 bp, 19 predicted proteins | sample MGYA00345652_ERZ802827 | MGnify/ENA primary metagenome ERZ802827 (study PRJEB30503, sample SAMEA104212372) | marine metagenome | biome: Westerlies Biome; feature: [SRF] surface water layer (ENVO:00010504) within the epipelagic zone...; material: water... | reverse complement strand
CAGGAGGGCCAACCAGCAGCAGTCCACGGGGAATCTGAGCACCAACAGACGTGAAACGCTCGGGTTGCTTCAGGAAAGTCACCACTTCCTGGAGTTCCTGTTTGGCCTCAGCAACACCGGCGACGTCATCAAACATCACACCGGTTTCTGCTTCCATCATGAAGCGAGCCTTGCTCTTGCCGAACTGCATGGCCTGACCGGGACCTCCGGGCATGCCGCTGTTGCGACGGGCCAGGAAGATCAATGATCCGATCAACAGCAGCGGGAACAGCAGATTGCCCAACAGGCCAAGGGCCGGAGGTGCTGTACGTGGGGGGTGGATGTCGAAGCTGATCCCCTCTTCCTTCAGGGTGTTGACCAGTTCCGGAGCAAGACCGGGAAGATCAACCCGCAGACGCTGGACGCGGTTGTCGAGGTCAGGATCAACGGCTTCGATCACAGCATTGCGACCACCGTCGTAGATGTCGACAGCTGTCACGCGACCGGCTTCCACGTAGTCGAGGAAGCGGCCGTAGCTCATGCGGGCCACCGCTGCATTGCGAGGCGCCACCGTGGTGCCCCCGGCGTTCTGACTGTTCAGACCACCGTTGCTGATCACCTGCCAACCGATCAGGAGCACGACGCCGATGGGCAGAAGCCAGAGGGCGACAAGGCGCCAACGCTGATTCATGATCCTGAGAAATGATGAATGACTGTAAAGCAGGAAAATTGCTGCTGTGGTGTGGCTCAGAGGCTTCTGAGCGCCACGATCGGGTCGAGTTTTGCAGCTCGGCGGGCCGGTACGACACCGAAGAACAGGCCGATGGAGCCTGACAAGCCCACCGTGACCAGCACGGTGGTGAGCCCGATGCTCGCGGGTAGTGGACTGACCGCTGCCACCAGAGCGACCGTTCCCAGGCCGGTTGCCGTGCCAATGGCTCCACCGAGGCTGGCCAGGACCAACGATTCCACCAGGAACTGCTGGAGCACATCACTGCTGCGTGCCCCCAGAGCCTTCCGTAGTCCGATCTCCTCCGTCCGTTCACTGACGGAGACCAGCATGATGTTCATGATTCCAATGCCGCCAACTAGCAGGGAGATTCCCCCGATCGCGGCCAGCATCAGGGTGAGTCCGCCAGTGATGGTGCCGACGATGGTGAGTGCATCTTTCTGAGAACGCACCGCGAAGTCATCGTCCCGAAGGATCCGGTGGCGCTGGCGCAGCAGGTTCGTGATCTGGAACTTTGCGGCACTGGTGCTGGCCTCGTCCCGCGCCTCCACGCTGATGAAACTGAGGCTGACGCCGTAGGTGGGATCACGACCGGTCAGTCGGGTCACCATGGTGTTCAGGGGGATGTAAGCGTTCTCGTCCTGGTTGCTGCCGAACACCGCTCCCTTTGGGGCCATCACACCGATCACCTCGAAGGCCTCGGTTCCGATGCGGAGTTGTTGCCCCAGCGGTTCGCTGGTGGGGAAGAGCTTGCTCCGTAGGTCCGGCCCGATCACTGTTACGGCTCGAGCGGCCTGGTTGTCCTGGGGAGAGATGAATCGTCCGCGGGCAATCTCAAAACTGCGGACCGGTAAAAAGTCGGCCGTGATCCCCGAGATGGAACTGGTGGCCGTTCGCGCTCCTGCCTGCACGACCTGGCTGCTGGTGATCTGCGGCGCCACACGGCGAACACTGGGAGCCTGTTCAGCGATCGCTTCAGCGTCTTCGAGGACCAGTGTTTTGGGGAAGGCCACGCCGCGGCGGCGGGTGTCGTTGTTGCCAGGAACCACAAACAGAACGTTGGCGCCGAGGTTGCTGAGCTGCTCTTCCGCCAGACCCTGAGCGCCACGTCCGACGCCCACCAGCGTGATCACTGACGCATTGCCGATCACGATGCCCACCATCGTCAGCAGGCTGCGCAATCGATTGCTGCGCAACGTGGTGAGAGCCATCCTCACGGTCTCCGTCGCTGGCATCCGCCGGGTCATCGCAGCTCAGCAGAGAAGTGCAATCAGATCATGTTGACGGGTTCTTCCTCGGAACTGACGATGCCCACCTTGACCAGATCGGTGGAACCGGAGACGCCCGTGTGGGTCCCGGCCGTCTGAACAACCAGATCACCTTCCTTGAGAAGCCCCATTGTTTTGGCCTGGGTCATCGCGGCAAGGAACGTGTGAGTGGTGCGTTCGTGCTGCGGGATCACCAGCGGCTTCACCCCCCAAACCAGTTGCAGGCGGCAGGCCACGGTTGGATCAGGGGTAATGGCCAGAATCGGCGCTGCGGGACGGAACTTGCTGACGTTCTTGGCTGTGGCCCCAGTTTTAGTGAGAGGGAGGATCGCCGAGGCGTTCAGCTGGCTGGCGATGGTGCTGACGGCGCCACTCAGGGCATTCGGCACCGTGCTGGCCAGATGGCTGTCAACGGAACGCTGGGGATAATCCTTTTCGATCCGGCAGGCGATGGTCGCCATCGTCTGAACGGCTTCCACCGGGAAATCGCCGACGGCTGTTTCGTTGGAGAGCATCACCGCATCGGTGCCATCCAGAATGGCGTTGGCCACATCGCTCACTTCGGCGCGGGTGGGCCGCGGGCTGGAGGCCATCGAATCCAACATCTGGGTGGCCGTGATGATCGGAATGCCCAGGCTGTTGGCTTTCTGGATCAATTCCTTTTGCAGAAGAGGGACCTCCTCAGCGGGCATCTCTACCCCCAGGTCACCCCTGGCGACCATCACGCCATCGCAAAGGGGAAGGATGGCATCGATCTGGTCGATGGCCTCAAACTTCTCGATCTTGGCGACGACGGGGGTCTCGTGGCCATGCTCACGGATCAGGCCACGGATTTCCTCCATGTCGGAGGGATTGCGTACGAAGCTCAGGGCCACCCAGTCGACCCCCTGGGAGAGACCGAATTCCAGATCCACCTTGTCCTTGTCCGTCAGAGCGCGGACGGACAGCTGCACATCGGGGAAATTCACCCCTTTGTTGTTGGAGAGAACACCGCCAACGGTGACGGTGCAGTGCAGGGTCTGTTCGGCCTGATCCACCTGCTCGACCTTCATCTCAACGCGGCCGTCGTCGAGAAGGATGCGGCTGCCGGCGGTGACTTCGTCAGCGAGCTTGTCGTAGGTGACGGTGGCGATGGATTGGTTGCAACTCACCGGCCTGGACGTCAGGGAGAAGTTGTCGCCATTGGCCAGGGTGATCGGACCCTCGGCAAAACGGCCCAGGCGGATTTTTGGTCCCTGCAGGTCCTGAAGGATGCCGATGTTGATCCCAAGCTCTTCAGACACCTGGCGGATGGTCGTAATCCGCGCCGCATGCTCGCTGTGGTCGCCGTGGGAGAAATTCAGCCGAAAGGTGGTGGCTCCAGCCTGAACCAGTTCCTTGATTCGCTCGGAACTTTCCGTGGCTGGACCGATGGTGGCCACGATCTTGGTCCGACGGTTCTGATCGAACTGGCCCATACCGAGGCTCAAAATCCTTGCGGAAACTACCATCCTGGCGTTGTCAGGCCCTGCCAATGGAACTCAACGCCTATCAGGATGCGGCACGGAGAACAGCCGCTTACCCCCAGGTGGGTCAGAACCCCATCTACCCAACGCTGGGCCTGACAGGAGAAGCCGGCGAAGTGGCCGACAAGGTCAAAAAGGTGTTGCGTGATCGCGAGGGAGTTTTTGATCCGGAGACCAGAGAAGCGATCAAGCTCGAACTGGGAGATGTGCTCTGGTACGTCGCCCAGTTGGCCCGCGAGTTGGGTTATGACCTGGATGAGGTCGCTTCGGCCAATCTCGACAAACTGGCCAGCCGTGCGGCCCGTGGTCGCATCACGGGCAGTGGAGACCACCGCTAGGAGTTCATGCCCCAACGTCTGCTCCCTCTGCTTGCCCTGTTGTTGCTTTTGATCGGGGTGAATCCCGTTGATGCAGCCGATCTGAATCTCAACAACCTCAGCCTTGAGCCCTGTTCCCTCGAGGATCCCGGCAACCAACCGGACTTTGCTCGTCCCATGGGAGCGACGTGTTACGTCCTCAGTGGTGAGGTGGAGAACCCCGGTCGCAAACCTGTGGTGGACACCGATGTGTTCGCTCGCATCCTGGACGCCAGTGGCGAACCGATCCTTCCGAACCGAACCCGGGTCGGCTCGATCGGAGATGTGATTCCCGGTGTACAGAAATTCGCCTTGAGACTCTCCGTCCCTGCAGGCACTCCTGGTCCGTTTGAGATTCGCAACCCCCGGGCGCGGGGATTCAAGGCGCCCGTGCGCAACCTCACCAGCGTTGATGACGACGATCTGCTGCCGCTGGAGCAAGCGATTCAGTGATTCAGAACCCCAGGCTCATCGACTGAAATTGAGCGCTGGATGCTTCAAGCAATCCCTGCAGCACCCGCAGGGCAATGAACGCCAGGATCGCCGAGAGATCAATCCCACCGATCGGCGGGATCACCCCACGAAACATGTTCAGATACGGGTCGGTGATCGAGGCGACGCCACCCAGGACGGGGTTGCTGAAATCGATGTTGGGGAACCAGGTGAGCAGCACCCGCACGAACAGAACAAACAAGTAAATGTTCACGGCGGTGGACAGCACCAGCAGCAGATAGGCGATGCCACTGGTGAGCATGGTTGTGTCCACAGGTCGACTCGAAAGCTTCGAAAAGTCTATGCAGCCTCAGCCGGTGGATCCTGGGCCAAGTCCGGAAGAACCGAAAAGGTGCGATGGAATTTTTCGGAGAGCGTGATCCAGTACGAGCGTCCCTCGCTCTGACGGCGCCGTTCGATGAAATCCTGGGCCAGCAATTCCTTGATGTGGTCGTAGGCACCCGAGCCACGCAGATCCACCAGGTCTGCTTGCAGGATCCTTTTCTTCAGGGCAATCGTTGCCAGGGTCCGCAGTGTGGCGGTGGAGAGATTCACCGGCAGCATGTTCTGAACCAGGTCCGCGAGTGCTGGACGGAGTTGCAGTCCGAACCGGCCGTTTTGCTCGACGATCTCCAGTGCGGTATCCCGCTGGGCATAGCTGGCTGAGAGGGCCAGCAGGGCCTGTTGAACCCCCTGAGGTTCGGCTCGAGCAAGGTCAGACAGCTCGTTCAGACCGATCGGACGCCCTTTCAGATACAGGATGGCTTCGATCTGGGCAGCGAGAGACGGTGTGGACATCGCGAACCGTCGCAATGGCCCAAGGTATCGCCGTCAACGTCAGAGGAACAGGGTGTAAGCCGGATTGTCCGTTTCATTCCAGTAGGGGTACCCAAGCTCATTGAGGAAGGCCGTCCACTGCGGCTGTTCTTCCACCGGTATCAGCACACCCACCACGATCCGACCCACGTCAGCTCCATGGTTCCGGTAGTGGAAGATGCTGATGCTCCAACCGGGATTGAGAGCGCTGACGAAGCGCATCAGTGCCCCCGGCCTCTCTGGAAATTCAAAGCGGTACAGCAGTTCGAGGCAGCCCCCAGCGCAACCGTCCTTCGACGTGGATGGAAGACGACCGCCAACCATGTGACGGAGGTGAACCTTGGACAGTTCGTTGTCGCTGAGATCAAGACAGGAGAAGCCCTCTTGCTGGAGTCCATGCACGAGATGGTGACGATCCTGTGCTCCGTTCACCTGCACGCCGATGAAAATGTGGGCTGATTCCCCCTCACTCATCCGATAACTGAATTCGGTGAGGCTGCGGCTGCGCAGGTGATCACACAGGGTTCTGAGGCTTCCCGGTTGCTCGGGGATCTCCACCGCCAACATCGCCTCACGTTCCTCTCCCAGCTCGGAGCGTTCGGCGATGAACCTCAGGCGATCAAAGTTCATGTTGGCGCCGCAGGCCACCGCCACCAGTCGGCGGTCCGTCATTTGGCAATCGGCCACGTCCTGCTTCAGCCCAGCCACGGCAAGTGCTCCAGCCGGTTCAAGGATGGAGCGCGTGTCTTCAAACACGTCCTTGATGGCGGCACAGATCGCATCGGTGTCGACCCGCACCATGCGGTCAACAAATTGCTGGGCCAGGGCAAAGGTGTGCTCTCCCACCCTGCGGACCGCAACGCCGTCGGCGAACAGGCCCACCTGGGCCAGCTCAATCCGTTCTCCCTGCTCTAACGACTGGGTCATGGCGTCCGCATCAAGCGGTTCCACGCCGACGATCTCCGTGCTGGGCCACAGCTGTTTGACGTAAGCCGCGATTCCGGCAATCAGTCCGCCGCCGCCGACCGCTACATAAATGGCATCCGGTGGTTCAGGGCTCTGCCGCATGATTTCCAGACCGATGGTTCCCTGGCCGGCGATCACTTCCGGGTCGTCAAAGGGATGGATGTAGGTGAGTCCCTCATCAGCGCAGCGTTGTCTCGCTTCTGCTGAACATTCGTCGTAGGTCTCCCCATGGAGCACGACTTCCCCGCCAAGGGTGCGTACGGCCCGCACCTTCACCTCGGGTGTGGTGGCGGGCATCACGATGACGGCGCGGCAGCCGAGTTTTTTGGCACTGAGGGCCACGCCCTGGGCATGATTTCCAGCGCTGGAGGCGATCACGCCACGACTGAGTTCCTCCGGCGTGAGCTGGGCCATGCGGTTGTAAGCACCGCGAAGCTTGAACGAGAACACCGGTTGCAGGTCTTCGCGCTTCAGCAGCACCTCATTGCCGAGTCGGCGACTGAGGTTTGGGGCAGGGTCAAGCGGCGTCTCCCGCGCGACGTCGTAGACGCGAGCCCGCAGGATCCGCTGGAGATAGTCGGTCATCCCTCCATTCTCCCCATGTTCAGGGCTAACGGTCCGAAGGAACGGACGCCGTAGATTGCAGAGCCCGGAGCGGATGGTGCATGCATCTCGGAGATCTGACGCATCCGAATGAGCTGCATGGCCTCAAGCTGTCTGAGCTTGAGGATGTCGCCCGTCAGATTCGAGAGCGTCATCTTCAGGTGGTCTCCACCAGTGGCGGCCATCTCGGCCCTGGCCTGGGGGTGGTGGAGCTCACCCTGGCGCTCTACCAGACCCTGGATCTGGATCGGGACCGGGTCATCTGGGATGTCGGGCACCAGGCTTATCCCCACAAATTGATCACCGGTCGTTTCAACGACTTCCATACCCTTCGCCAGCAGAACGGGGTTGCCGGGTACCTCAAACGCTCCGAAAGCAATTTTGACCATTTCGGTGCTGGCCATGCCAGCACGTCGATTTCAGCAGCGCTGGGCATGGCGATGGCCCGGGATAACCGCGGTGAGGACTTCAAGTGCGTCGCCGTGATCGGCGATGGTGCTCTCACCGGTGGGATGGCGCTGGAAGCGATCAACCACGCCGGACATCTCCCCGAAACCCCCTTGCTCGTTGTCCTCAACGACAACGACATGTCGATCTCCCCCCCGGTGGGTGCCCTGTCGAACGTTCTGAACCGCGCACGGCTCAGTCCGCCGATGCAGTTCCTCTCCGGCAGTGTTGAGGAAAGCGTTCGCCATCTTCCCTTCATGGGTGGCGAGCTCCCCGCTGAGTTGAACCGCCTGAAGGGCAGCATGCGTCGTCTCGCGGTTCCCAAGGTGGGTGCCGTGTTTGAAGAGCTGGGCTTCACCTACATGGGTCCGATCGATGGCCATGACATCGGTGAAATGATGCGGACCTTCCAGGCAGCCCACCGTGATGGTGGCCCCGTTCTGGTTCATGTCGTCACCAAGAAAGGAAAGGGTTACCCCTATGCCGAGGCGGATCAGGTCGGCTATCACGCCCAGTCCGCTTTTGATCTGAGCACCGGTAAGGCCATTCCGTCGAAGAAACCGAAACCTGCCAGTTACAGCAAGGTGTTCGGCCAGACCCTGGTCAAGCTCTGCGAACAGAACAGCCGCGTGGTGGGCATCACCGCCGCCATGGCCACTGGAACCGGCCTGGATCTGCTGCAGAAAGCTGTTCCCAAGCAGTACGTGGATGTCGGCATCGCCGAACAACACGCGGTCACCTTGGCGGCGGGCATGGCCTGTGAAGGTTTGCGGCCTGTCGTGGCCATCTACAGCACATTCCTGCAGCGGGCCTACGACCAACTCATCCACGACGTCGGCATCCAGAATCTGCCGGTGACCTTTGTTCTCGATCGGGCTGGCATCGTCGGTGCCGACGGACCGACGCATCAGGGTCAGTACGACATCAGCTACATGCGATCCATCCCCAACTTCACGGTGATGGCGCCCAAGGATGAGGCGGAACTCCAGCGGATGCTGGTGACCTGTCTGAACCACGACGGACCCACAGCTCTGCGCATTCCCCGTGGATCAGGGGTCGGCATGCCTTTGATGGAGGAGGGCTGGGAAGCACTCCCGATCGGTCGCGGTGAGCTGTTGCGTGAAGGGGATGATCTGCTGATCGTGGCCTACGGCTCGATGGTGCACCCAGCTTTGGATACCGCCACGCTGCTTGAAGAGGCTGGCCTCTCCACCACGGTGATCAACGGCCGTTTCCTGCGGCCCCTGGATCAAGCTTTGATTCATCCGTTGGCACGGCGCATCCGTCGCGTGGTCACCATGGAAGAGGGCGCTCTGGCCGGTGGATTTGGTGCAGCAGTGCTCGAGTCGTTGTCCGATCAGGACATCAGTGTTCCGCTGCTGCGGATCGGTATTCCCGACAAGATGGTCGACCACGCCACGCCGCAGCAGAGCAAGGAGTCGCTGGGGCTGACACCTGTTCAAATGGCTGAGCGCATCCGTCGCCGTTTTGAACTGGGCGGACGTGACTTCGCCGGTGCTGCATCGGTACCGGCGATTCAATCCTGAACGCACGGCTGTTCTCCGGTGCGTGTTCTGATCGCTGGGGCAGGCCCGGCTGGCGCCAGCCTGGCTGTTCAACTCGCTGAAGCGGGCTGGGCGGTGACCCTCGCCGATGCCTTGCCTTCTCCTGAGCGCAATGCTTATTCGAGCGCCGCGCTACCCCTCGCCGATGCCGATCGTCTGGGCATTCCCGGGGCGTGTCGCTCCACTATCTGGTGGGGATGGCAGCTGTTGGATCCCGATGGTCTTGAACACCAGTGGTGGGCGGCTGATCCGCAGGGGGTGGTGCTCGACTTCGCCGCCTTCAGACGACATCTCTGGGACCAGGCCCGGCGGTCAGGCGTTGAGCTGTTGAACGGTTGGCGGGTGCAGCTTGATCGCCTGGAGGCACGGTCGGCCGACCTGATCCTGAACTCAGCTGATCAACAGCAGCATCGAACGGTCGACCTCGTGGTGGATGCCACAGGGCCAGGTCGACATCTGCTGAAGCAGGCCGGGGTCCCTGTTGAGTCCACAGACGACCCCTTGCTCAAAGGAGACGGTGTGGAGTGGCTGCTTCAGGGAGACCGTGGCAACACAGCACGCTGGCGTGAGCGGGTCAGTTTCATGCTGGGCCGTGAGTGGATGCCCCATGGGTACGGCTGGGTGTTCCCGATGGCCCAGGATCGGCTCAAGGTGGGGGTTTGCCGTTTGGCACCTCCCGATCAGCCCAAGGTTCCCCTCGGGACATCTCTGCAACGGTTACTGAAACGTTGTGATCTCGACCGGCTGCCGGTGCTGGATCGTCACGGTGGACGTGTCGCCAGCACGATCAGACAGCAACAACCCCATGGCACAGGCGCCCTCTGGGCCGTTGGCGATGCTGCGGGTACCGCCAATCTGCTCGGAGGCGAGGGGATCCGCCACGCCATCGATAGCGCATCAGTCTTGAGCGAATGCCTGCTCTCAGGTCGTTCCCACCGGGGCTATCAAGCTGCGCTGAGACAGCGATATGGATGGCGATGGGCGGTGTCCAATCGCTTGGCTCGGCGAACGTGGTGGGGCCTGAACACGCCTGAGGCCGATCACCGCATGCAACGGCTCATCCATGGTTTGTCCGGACAGGCCTCTGCCGAGGACCTGTCCGAGCTTTTATTCGGGTATCGATTTGAGCGTTACGGCTGGCGATTGCTGCCGTACCTCAACTGAGGACCGTCACCTCTCAGAGGACGCCGCGGGCAGCAAGACCCTGAATGGCGCCGATGCCGATGATGTGGCCAAGGCTGGTGGTACCCAGCAGTGCAGCGTGACCCATGCCGCCGAAGAAAGCCGCGTTAGGCAGCTTGGCGCCTTCGTTGGGGTGCTTGATGGTGGCCTTGCCCACAGCGATGGCGATCACGTTGCAGACGATCATCACCAGCGCAACCTTGGGAGACCAGGTCACGGTTGCGGGGGCGATGGCGAAGAGAGGGGTCAGCATTCAAGCCAATGAGCGACGCTTCATCTTCTGAGCTCAGAGGGTTTCTGTCTCCTCCTCTTAAGAGTTGTTCACCCTGTCGGCCTCGGAACGGAGCAGCCCAATCACCAGAACGGCATTGGCCAGAGTTAGAAATGCTTCCGCTCCGCCATGAAGGCCATCCACCGCCACCAGCTCCGCATCACAGCAGCGCAGGGCGAGCACAGCGGCGACGATGGTCATGAGGACAAACAGCAGCGTCAGTCGGAACCCCCAGACTGCAAGTTCAGGCAGGGCCTCGCTGCGTTGAAGCCAACGGAGAAACAACAGATAGGGCAGTAGCGACAGAGCGAACAGCGGTGCGGGGTCAAAGTCCATGACTCAGCTCGTCGCTCGGCGTTGCAGGAGCGACCACGCTGCCCAGGCCAAGACCATGTTTCCGATGAGGGTGAGCGCTGCTTGCAGGGTCACCAGTGGGCGAAGGGCCTCACTGTTGTCGAACAGGTGCCAGGTGCATGCCGCCATGGCACTGATCAGCGCCGGCACCATGGCCAAGGCCAGCCACTTCAGGCCCCGGCGTTGAATCAGGACGATGGCCAGGCTCCACTCGATCACCGAGGTGACATGGATCCACCAGGTGCCGAGGGACAAGGCGTGCATGCGATCACCCTAATCAGAGTGTTCGGTTGATAATGAGCCTCTCTCACGGAGGTCAGTCCCGTGGCTGCCAGATCCGTTCCGGCATATCTCCTCTGTGGCTACTACGGCGAGAACAACCTCGGGGATGACGCCCTGCTGACCGTGCTGCTCAAGGAGCTGCCTTCCCCCAGTCGTCAGCTCGTCACAGCCCATGACGCCGATGCCCTTGCCGCACTGGCACCAGATGCCGAGGCGGTAGATCGTCGCTCCCTCCGTTCTGTGCTGCGGTCCATTGGACGGGTCGACGCGGTGGTGTTCGGTGGCGGCAGCCTGCTTCAGGACAGCACCAGTTTCCGCAGCCTGATCTACTACCTGCTGATCATCGCCATGGCGCGATTGCGGGGTCGGCCGGTGCTGCTCTGGGGTCAGGGACTTGGACCGCTGCAACGTCCGCTCAGCCGCAGGTTGGTGCGCCTGGTTCTCCCGTTTTGCCGCAGTGCCAGCTGGCGGGATCAGGCGTCCATGGATCGTGCCAGCCGTTGGGCTCCTCGGATGCCGATGCAGCTCGCCCCTGACCCGGTCTGGGGATTGCCCCGAAAGCCCTGGTCTGGAGGCCAATCGATTGTGGTGTGCTGGCGCCCTTCGCCACTGCTTGGACTGCAGGGGTGGTCTCTGTTGCTGAATGCTCTGAGTCGGCTGGCGGAGGACCTTGATGCCCCGGTCCGATGGTTGGCGTTTCATCGCCATCAGGACGGCGAGTTGCTCGATTGGCTCACCGATCAAGGGGTGGTCCCGCCAGGCCTGCGTTCACGTTCCACAACGGTGATTCCATCGTCTCTCGAAACGGTCTTTGCCTCAGTCCGCAAAGCACGCCTGGTGATCCCGATGCGGCTCCATGCATTGATCCTGGCCCGACTCGCGCTCTGTCCGATGGCGGCCCTGAGTTATGACCCGAAAGTTGAAGCCGCGGCTGCCATGGCGGGAGTTCCCTGCAGCTCTCTCGATGCGCTGCCGGATGAGCAGACGCTGCTGAAGCAATGGCGAGAGGCCATGGATACTCCGGCGGATTCTGATCAGATTGAACGGATTCGTGCCGCGGCGGCCCACCACGGAAACCATCTCAGACGTTATTTGCCTCAGCGGTGATATTCAGTTTTGTGCTGATCAAAGCTGCGGTCAATGGCCTGACCGATGGTGAGACCCACTGGCAGATTGCCACCAAAACTGGTGCCCAGGATGTGGCGGTATTTTTTTGAATCGACGAGTCGATATGTGGCGTCAGGCAACGGGATGTAGTTGCTCGTGGTGACCAGCGAGCTGATGTTGCGCAGGTAATAGCTGATGAATTGCCTGAAGGGTTTGTTGTTTCTCAGCGACTGATCGTTGATGTAGAGAAAGAGTGGGCGGGAAAGAGGACGATATTTTTCATTTTGCACACTCTTGACAGAGGGCATGACGGCGTTGTCTTTTGGGTTGACAATTTTGACCGCCTTTAGTTTGTCTGTGTTGTTTTTATAGTAGGCATAGCCAAAATAGGCCAGAGCTTGCCGGTTGTCGGCAACGCATTTCACCAAGTCGTTATCGTCTTCGCTGGCTAAGTAATCCGTCCTTGAGTTTGTTTTAGCACCATTAACGGTTTTGTTGAAAACATCATAAGTGCCTGAGTCATTGCCAGGTCCACATAATTTGATGGGCTGATCTGGATAATCAAGATTGACCTGATTCCAGCGGTTGATGGTTCCTTGGGCGCTCTTGTTCCAAAGCCTGGAGAGTTCGTTGACGGTCATTGATCGTGCCCAGTCATTGCCTGGGTTGACCACCACGGTGATGGCATCAAAGGCGATGGGAAGTTCAATAAAATTGATGCCGTTCTCCGCGCAGCGTTTCAGCTCTTTTCCGGAGATCGGTCGCGATGCGTTGGCCAGTGGAATGTTGCCATTACAGAATTCTCGAAACCCTGCCGTTGATCCTGTTTCCTTGATGTCAAAGTCAACAGATTTGCCCTGACCTGTTGTTCGATATCCCTGAATCGCGGCCTTGGTGATCGGGAATACGGTGCTGGATCCACTGATGCGGATGGTGTCAGCACTCTCTGCGGAGCTGCCAGCTAACCCAATCAAAGCGCTGCACCCTGCAATTACAAGAAACGAACTGAGCGCGAAACGGGACCCCATCGGAGTTGAGAAATGTGCCCTAATGATGCGGTTTGCTGAATCGCGTGGGGTTAAGCCCCGGTTATCCAGCCGTTGCCGACTCCTCGAGAGTCGACTCGACAGCGATGCGGCGCAGGCCCTGCATCAACTGCATGGCCAAGTCATGATCCATCGGTGGAGTGAGATGCTCCTCGCCATTCATCAGACCCTTGAACTGACCGGGAGGCATGTTCAAGTGGCGCGCCAGGCACTGTTGCGTGTCGAAGGCCTGCACGCTGTGCTCAATCACCCGGAAGCGAACGCGCCAGCGGGGGCAGATCGCTGCCCCCTGCTCGACCCGACGAAGTCCCTTTAGATCGGCCAGAACCAGTGCTTCCTCTCCCTTGTTCAAGGGCCACTCCAGCTTGGGGAGCAGCTGCCAGGAGGCTGTCCCCGAGCGTCGTCGAACGGCCAGCACGGTGACTCCGTATCCACACTGCAGCCTGGAGACGCTGAGGTCATGCAAGGTGTCTCTGGCATCGATCAGGTAGCGCACCAGCATCAGATTGCTGCCATCCACCCGGCGGATTTCCCTCACTTCTTCACCAAATGCCGTTGCCACCAGGGCATCAGCGGCAATGCCAACCGACTCGATGACGCTGATCCCCCCGAGTAGGTCGCCGAGAGCATCGGCACCTGGCAGATGCTTGGTGGCGATCACGAGACGTGCCTGCGGATGTTGCTCCTGCAGTTCCAGGGCCAGTCGCAGATTGGCCATCAGGTCTCTGGAGAGAAGAGCGGCCCCCTGCAGTGGTGTGCGCCGGCTCCAGCGCAGGGCCGTTTCGAGGGAAACGCCCTCGCCATGGTCGGACTGGTGAACCCGAACGATCGACAGGTTGTCGCTTTGCAAGCGTTCGGCCACACGGTTGCCGAGGTGCTTGCCGTCCATCACCAACACCATGGAACTGTTCCGACGAGGGGGCCGTCGACGACGCAATCCAAGGCGGTTGCTCAGAAGCTGATCGGTCATGAAGGCCATCACCGCCGACGTCAGCAGCGTGCCGAACAGGGCATAGATCAGCGTCAGCACCAATGTGCTGACCGGCAATGAACGCACATCGCCCTGGCTCGCTTCGATCAGCACATTCACCGGATCCACGAATTCACCCTTCAGCAGGCCGAATGTGGCGAACAGGCTGCTGCGGGTGCCGTAGCTCTGCCCGTAGACCATCAGTCCAAGCAGGATCAGCAGAACGGCCAGGGCCAGCGTGATCTCCAGCAGTGTCGGATGGAAGACTCTCGTGATGATCTGCGTCCAGCGATCGCGCAGGCTTGATGCGACGGCATCGACCAGTCGGATCCAACGGCTGTTCAGTTGCTGCCGATGCCTCCGACGAATGCCGTCATCGACCTGAACCATCATCGGATTGACCGTTGTTGGCAGATCTCCGGCCTCGAGCTGTAAGGGGCGTTGGACACCAAGACTGGTGCTGCGGCCCAGACGAATCCTGACTCCATCCACACGGAACGTCGCCGGGTGAGCGTCCTTGCGCATTGCCTGTGCGATCGCACCAGCAGTGAGCAACTGCGGATCCACGGTGATCAGATTGGTGATGCGTCGTTCCAGCAGACGGTTCAGATCCCCTTGCTGGCTGCTGGAGCGAACGACAACGGTGGCGTTGTGATTCAGCAGTCGGACCTGCAGCGCCGTTTCCAGATTGATGGTGTTGTCTGAGCTGAGGATCAGCACGCTCCGGGCCCGTTGAACGCCTGCGGCTTTCAAGGTGGAGGGGAGACGCATGTCACCCAGAATCACCCCCTCTGCCAGAGCCGTTCGAAGCTCAGCTGATTGCCATTGGGGGGGCTGCTGATCGATGCAGACGAGAGGATGATCGAATTCCAACAGTCGTTTCAGGCAGGCCTGCCCGAGGGATCCGAGGCCGCAGACGAGGATCGGAGTTCGTTCGGGAGTCATCCAGCCAGCCGACGTCCACTGCTGGCATCAAAGCGATGCTCAGCACGGGTCGGCCAGCTCACCGATAAGGACTCGCCCAGGGCGGCATCACCGGAACAAAGCATTCGCAACGCACCACGCGGGCTGTCCAGCAACAACAATTGGCTCGCGCCTTGCCATTCACGGCTGATCAAACGGCAGGGCATCCCATCGACGTCGAAGTGAAGGTCTTCCGGCCGAATGCCGATCGTGAGCTGTTGATCAACGTTCAGCAGATTGATCTGGGGACGGCCGATGAAGCTGGCGACAAAGCAGCTGGCCGGAGTTTTGTAGAGCTCTTCAGGGGTTCCAATCTGTTCGATGCGTCCCCCCTTGAGGACCGCGATGCGGTTGGCCAGCGCCATCGCCTCCTGCTGGTCGTGGGTGACGTACACAACAGGTTGCGATCCCTGCAGGATCAGCTGGCGCAGTTCCGGACGCAGCTCATCGCGCAACTGTGCATCCAGGTTGCTCATCGGTTCATCCAGCAGGTAAACGCGTGGATCACGCAGCAGTGCTCTGGCCAGTGCAACCCGTTGACGCTGGCCCCCGGAGAGCTGCTGGGGCCGTCGATCGGCCATCTCCTTCAGTCGCACCGTGTCCAGAACCGAGTTGATCCGTTGTTGGCGTTGAGTGGGGGCGACACCACGGATCTTCAGCCCCAGGTTGAGGTTCTCCCGAACGCTCAGGTGAGGAAACAGCGCATAGCTCTGGAACACCATGGCGATGCGACGGCGTTCCGCTGGGATGGTGTCGAGGCGGGCACCATCGAGTTCAATCGATCCCTCGTCCTGCCGCTCTAACCCGGCGATCAAGCGCAGGGCCGTGCTTTTGCCACAACCGCTGGGACCCAGCAGCGCGACACATTCACCTTCACGCACCTGCAGGTTGAGATCCCGCAGGATCCACTGGTCTCCGAAGCGTTTGCCGAGCCCGTTGAGATGCAACATCAGCCTTTGATTGCTCCGTTGGTAAGCCCGGACACGATCTGACGCTGACAGATCAGCACCAGAAGCAACAGAGGAATCGACCCCAGCACGGTGGCGGCGGCATAGGCGCCGTAGGGAATGGAATAAATCGATGATCCGGCAATCCGGGCCATCGCCACCGGAAGGGTCAGCAGGTCATCTCGGCTGAGCCAGGTCAAGGCGATGGGGTATTCATTCCAGGCGAACAAAAACACCAGGATGGCTGTGCTGGCGGTGGCTGGAGCCAGCAGGGGCACCAGCACCCAACGGAGGCGCTGCCACAGGCTCAGACCCTCCAAACGGGCGGCATCTTCCAATTCCCTGGGTAAGCCTTCAAAGGCAGAGGTGAGCAACAGCAGGGCCAGGGGCATCGCCAACCCTGCGTAAGGCATGGCCAAGGCGATGAGGTTGTTGCCCAGGGAAAAGCGACGGGCCAGCTCCAGCAACGCCAGAAACAGCAGCACGTAGGGGAACAGAGCAGCTCCTGCGGTGATCCAACGCAGCAGTTGTCGCAGCTGCTGGGGCAATCTGGCCAGCCCATAGGCAGCGGGAATGGCCAGAACAAGGGTGATCAGCGTGGTGAGTCCGCTGACGACGGCACTGTTGAGCAGGTAGCGCCAGAAGGGAGGGTCGCTTGCCCACAGCTCCTGGTAGTGGACCAGGGTCCAACGCTTCAAAAACGGAATCGATCCATCCACCAGAGCTTCTGCAGTGGACAAGGAGCTGATCAGCTGCCAGAGCATCGGCAGCAGTGACCACAGCAGCAGCAGGCTGATCCAGGGCACGAAACGGCGATTCATGACTGCACCGGCCTGATCAACCCACCCAGGCGCAGAAGCATCGCCAGGACCAGCACCGCCAGCGTGAGCAGCAGGAACCCTGCCAGCATCACTGTGGCGCTGTAGCCGAAATCGAGGAAGCGCATGGCATTGAGGTAGGCATACAGCGCGACGCTCTCGGTGCTTCCGGCTGGCCCACCCCCAGTGAGCACCTGAATCAGATCAAAAACGCCGAAGGCCTGAGCACCGCGGAACAACAGGGCAATCAAGACGTAGGGCATCAACAACGGCAGGGTGATGCTCATCAAGGCCTGATTCGGCCGTCCGCCTTCGAGACGAAAGGCGCTGTAGAGATCCTCAGGAATGGTCTGCAATCCAGCCAGCAACAGCAGTGCAATGAAAGGCGTTGTCTTCCAGACATCGGCCAAAACAGTCACCAGCCAGGTCGATGCCGGTGTGGACAAGAGATTGAGTGGTCCCAGACCCACAACCTCAGCGAGGCGTTCCAAGGGGCCATAGGGCGTATTGAAGATCCAACGCCACCCGAGGGCCATCATCGTGGTGGGGAGTGCCCAGGGCAGCAGGGCCAGGGCCCGCACCACGCCCCGCCCGCGCCAGCGTTGATCCAGTAACAGCGCGATTGCCAGGGCGAGGACCATTTCAAGCCCTACAGACACCCCGGCGAAGCGTGTTGTCTGCAGCGTGTCCTGCCAGAAGCGCTGGTCGTCCAGCAAGCGAATCCAATTGGCCCCGCCATTGGCCACAGGATTCAGACCGGTCAACACCGAATCGGCGTGGAAACTCAGCCAGCCGTAGCGGAGCATGGGCCAAACGAAGACCAGACCCATCAGCAGCAAAGCCGGCAGCAGCAACAGCACGGTCATGCCTTGCCCCCAGCGGATCGGAACAGGGTGATGGTCGAGGCCTGGGCCTGAGCCATCCCTTCACCCGGATCAAGATCACCTGTAAGGATTCCACTCAGCTGACGCTGCAGCACATCGCTCATCTGGGCGTAGAGCGGAGACATCGGGCGTGGGACCGCATGACCCAGGGCCTTCTCCAGCTGGGGTAAGACCGGTGACCGTTGAACCAATTCAGGATCACGGAAGAGTGCTTGTGCGGTAGGGGTGTAGCCCTGGTTCAGAAAGCGTTCCCGTTGGGCGTCCTGACTGGTGAGGTAGCGGATCGCTTCAGCTGTCGCTGAGGGATGGGGGGTCTCCCGCAACATGCTCAATCCCCAGCTCCCGAGGGTGGCGGCGGGAGTCTCCCCCGGTAAGGCCACCATCGTGGTGACGCCGACCCGGCCCTTCACAGCACTGTCGTTTCCCTGTAACTCGGACCAGGCGTAAGGCCAGTTGCGCATCAGTGCTGCGTCACCGGCCTTGAAGGCCTGCAGCGATTCCGACTCGGCGTAGTTGGTGACGGCACGGGGACTGAAGCCATTGCTGATCAGTTCGTTCATCCAGGTCGCGGTTTGTTTCGCCGCAGGGCTGTCGAGATTCGGTTCGCCGGTGGTGGCGCTGATCCATGACCCACCAAAGGCCTGCAGCAGTTCCACAAAGTCGCAGCTGAGCCCCTCGTACTGCCGGCCTTGCCAGACAAACCCCTGGGATGCGCGACCCTCCTGCTTCAGCTTGCTCACCACGGCGGTGAGTTGATCCGGCGTCGTGGGTGGGCTCGGCATCAGGTCTGTACGCCAGTACAGAAGTCCGACATCAGCACCCAATGGCCAGCGGTACAACGCTCCGTCCACCCGGTTGCCGAGTCTGGCTCCCGCCACGAGGTCGTCTTCATCAGCCTGGTCAAACCATGGATCCAAGGGTTCAAGCCAACCGGCGGCCACATACTTCGGCAGCCAGGTCACATCTACCAGCAGTGCATCAAAGGGGGGGGAACCCAGCAGGAGGCTGCTGATGGCCAGATCGGAAATGGATTCCGTTTCCAGGGGGCCTCTGCTGATGTTGAGATGAATCCGACCGAGGTGGTCATCGTTGAACCGATCCACCAATGCCGCTGTGGCATCGGCGTAGGGGGCTGGCATCAGGATCGTGACCGACTGCACCTGCTGCTGACGGCCCCAGACGACACCCATGAGCAGGACAAGTCCGAGCCCAAAGGCGATGAAGCGGCGCCGAAAGACCATCAACCGATGGCGGCGACTTCCGGAAAACTCGCCAGCTGTTCTTCGGCCCAGTCCTGCACGGTGTAAGCCTCAACAGCGGCTGACATGGTCTCCATGCGTTGGCGTTGTTCGTCTTCCGGCATGGCCAGAGCGGCCTCGATGGCCTCATCCATCCGACGGTTGGAATAAGGGTTTGTCAGGACAGCCCCTTCCAGGACCACCGACGCACCGGTGAATTCCGAAAGCACGAGGACACCGCCACGATGGCGACGTGCCGCGGCGTATTCCTTGGCGACGAGATTCAATCCATCCCGCAGCGGTGTGATCCAGCAGACATCTGCATGGCAGAACCAGGCCACCATCTCTTCGTAAGGAATCCGCCGCGTGGAGAAGCGCACTGGAATCCAATCAACCTGACTGAAACGGCCATTGATGCGTCCGGCCATTTCCTCAATGGAGCGCTGCGTCTCCTCGTAAATCTTCATCCCGCTGGCGGCCGCCACGCAGGCCAGCATCAGCACCACTTCCCCATGGAGATCCTCTCGGCGCTCGAGGAGGCGTTCAAAGGCGAGCAGCAACTCTTCATTGCCTTTGGTGTAATCAACCCGGCTTGCAGAAAGGATGAGTTTGCGTCCTTTCTTGGTGTCCTGGACGATCATCTCTCCATAACTTTCAACGGATGCACTCCAGGACAGCTCCTGGATCACATCGGGTGACGTTCCAACAGGAGAACTCAGCAATTGAATCCGTCGACCGTTGTGATCCAGGTGGCTGGTCACCGTTCCTTCTGAAAGAGCCGTGCCGACTGTGATGAACTTCTGGTCAACAGAGACTTTTGAACCTCGTTTGGCGCCCACCAAGGTGCTTGCAGCACGGGCGAAATTCTCGGTGTAGCGCGGGATGTGAAAGCCAACGACGTCGCAACAGAGCAGACTTTCCAAAATCTGTTCGCGCCAGGGGAGGATGGCGAAGACGTCGTTACCAGGAAAGGGAGTGTGATGGAAGAAGGCAATTTTCAAATCCGGCCGCTGTTGCCGGATGTAACCCGGTGCCAGCCAGAGGTTGTAGTCATGGACCCAGACTGTGGCACCTTCGGCAGCCTCGTTACAGGCTGCGTCTGCGAACCGCTTGTTGACTTCCTCAAAAATGCCCCAGTTGGCATTGTTGACATTGAAATGAGTCGGAAAGGTGTGAAGAATCGGCCAGAAGCACTCCTTTGAGGTAATGTGATAGAAGCTGGATATCTGTTCGTCGGCTAGCGGAATCCTGCACAATGCGAATGGAGAGGGGCTGGTCATCTCAAGTCGCTCAACATCCATCTCTTCGGGATGATCAACACGACGCCATGCAATCCATGTACCGTCATTTCGTGACCTGAAGAGATTCCTTAGGGTTGGAATGATGCCGTTTGGACTCTTCTGATCAA
>ERZ802827.520-NODE-520-length-20227-cov-10.9571_pt1 | contig 20227 bp, 19 predicted proteins | sample MGYA00345652_ERZ802827 | MGnify/ENA primary metagenome ERZ802827 (study PRJEB30503, sample SAMEA104212372) | marine metagenome | biome: Westerlies Biome; feature: [SRF] surface water layer (ENVO:00010504) within the epipelagic zone...; material: water... | reverse complement strand
TCTTAGGTTCTAGAATTAATTCATCAAGATGTAAGATTAAATTTTTTTGTAGATTATTCATCTTTTGTGGATGATATTATTAGAGCAATCCATCAAGCCGAAAAAATAACTGCATTTAAAAAGCCAAAGTTAAAATTAAACATTGCTCTAGGTTATGGCGGCCGAAAAGACATTATCGAAGCAACTAAATTAATAGCAAAAGATATTAAGTCAGAAAAAATCTCTGTAGATGATATTTCCCATGAGACTATTTTTAAATACTTACAAGCACCTATTAATGAGTTGGATTTATTGATTAGAACTGGAGGAGATCATCGAATTAGTAACTTCCTGTTATATCATTTAGCTTATACCGAGATTCAATTTTCTGACACGCTCTGGCCAGATTTTACAGATGAGGAATTTATAAAGTGTTTGGAAGAATTTTCAAAAACGGAGAGACGTTTTGGCAACCGAACTATATAAAAATATCATCCAAAGATTGCCAGCCGCAATAGTTTTAGTGACTTTTATATTTGGAATTCTATACTTGCAAAATATTTTTGTTATTTTGGCTCTACTCATGGGCATTGGAATTTTATTAATTAAAGAATGGTTGATGCTTTCTGGTTCAAAAATAGATTTAAAACAAATTATATTTTTTGTTACTCTTATTATGCTTTCTGTTTATTTTACTGACGAATTTATAGATTTATTCCTTGCATTGACTGCAATATTTTGGATTACATATAGTTTTTACTTGATATCAAATCAGACTTTATCTTTCATAAGTTTTCACAATAATTATTTGGGGATCTTTTTGATACTTAGTTTTCTTTTCGCTTTTATACATTTATTAATATTTTCTGAATTTGCCGGTATCAATAAATTTTTTGTACTTTTTGTAATCTTATTTAATACTGTATTGGCTGATGTTGGTGCATACCTGGTTGGCAGCAGCATTGGTAAAACTCCACTATTTCCAGAAATTAGCCCAAACAAAACCATCGAAGGTTTATTAGGTGGGATTGGATTTGTCTTAATCTTTTTGTCAACAATATATTTCTATGACTTGGTCTCATTAGATTTAGTGTTGACATCATTGATTAGCCTGCCGTTTGCATTCATTGGCGACTATTTTGAAAGTCAGCTTAAAAGAGAAAAGTTAATTAAAGACAGTGGATCATTAATCCCCGGTCATGGCGGTCTTTGGGATCGCTTAGACTCACATATTGCAGTCGTGCCAATATTCATTCTTTTAACTAGCTTAATGGCATGAAGAATATAGTGTTATTAGGAGCTACTGGCAGCATTGGAGATAGCTGTCTAAATGTCATTAGGCAAAATAAAAAACATTTTCGTTTGTTTGGGATTGTACTTGGAGGCAATTTAGATAAGGCTAAAAAAATAGCAAAAGAGTTTAATCCAGAACATATTTTCGTAGCTGAACCTAATATCGATAAATCACATGATTTATTGCAATCATATCCAAATATTCTTAACACTGAAGACGAATTGCAGGAGCTGATTCAAGATCCATGCGTTGACATAGTAATTTCAGCAATCTCGGGATTTGCTGGCCTAAAAACAAGTTATTTTGCTATCGATGCTGGTAAAACAATTCTCATAGCAAATAAAGAAAGCATTGTTGCTGCTGGCGATATTTTAATGCCACTTGCTAAAATTAAAAACTCAGAAATCATTCCTGTTGATAGTGAGCATAATGCTATTCATCAATGTTTGCCCCTGCAGAAAAATCTAAACGAAATTTCTAAAATTATGATCACTGCCTCAGGAGGACCTTTTAGGGAGAAAGCTTTTAATGACTTAAGTTCAGTTACATTGAAAGATGCTTTAAACCATCCTACTTGGAGCATGGGCACTAAAATTACAATTGACTCAGCTACATTAGTTAATAAGTGTTTAGAGCTAATTGAAGCACACTATCTGTTTCAGATACCTGAATCTCAAATTGAAATCGTAGTCCATCCACAAAGTATTATTCACTCAATGGTTACATTTATTGACGGATCTACCATCGCTCAGATGAGCAATCCGAACATGGAGGTACCAATTGCTAATGCATTAGGTTTAGACCAAAGGTTACCTATAGATTTTGAACAAATTAATTTTTCTGAATTAAATTTATCATTTGAACCAATTGCAGATGGAAGAGAGGTAATTTTTGATATTGCCAGAGAAGTATGTAATCAAAAAGGAAACCTTGGTGTCATTTTTAATGCTTCTAATGAGATAGCTGTAGAGGCTTTTATTAATCAAAAAATCAGTTTTATTGATATTTATAAAGTTATACAAAGAACTTTTGAATACTTTCCATGTTCTAAGGTACCTACGTTGGAAGATATATTTGAATATGATAAACAAGCACGCATTCAGGCAGAGAAGGTGATAAAATCCTTACACTAAATCTTTCAATATTATGATCTATCTACTTTCAGCAATAGTATTACTAGGTGTTCTTATCGCCATCCACGAATTTGGCCATTTTATAGTTGGAAGGATGTGCAATATTCATATCTATCGCTTTTCAATTGGCATGGGGCCAGTTATTTATAAGAAACTAGACAAGCACGGGACTGAATTTGCTATTTCAGCACTTCCACTAGGTGGATATGTAGCTTTTCATTCTGAAAAAGCATCTGAGGAAGATTTAGATTTACAGCAGCCCTTAACTCCAGAACAAAGTAAGAGTACTTTTGAGAGCAGGCCGAGATGGCAAAGAGCACTAGTTATGTTGGCAGGCCCCGTTGCAAATTTTATCCTCTCAATAGGAATTTTGTCCCTAATTTTTGTGAATTCAGTCGAGCGTCAGTTTATCCCAGAGGTATCTGGTATTTCATCTGAGTTCCTTCAAAACAATTCTCCCTTGAAGCAAGGAGATGTTCTAACTGCGATAAATGATAAAAGGGTGGCCAGCTTACAAGATATTAGGTTGGAATTACTTTCATTGTCAGGAACTAACGGGCTAATTAATTTTACATTTAATAGCGGTGCTCTTGGATTTGAATACACCGTTCCAGTTCCTGTAGAAAACTATCTATCAGATCCTGAAAAGCAAAATGCTCCAGAGAATCATATGGGGTTTGATTTATTTATGAAAATACAACCCACTGTTGGGTTAATTGCAAAAGATGCTGAAGTTGCTAATAGTGAATTAATGGTTAATGATCGTATTCTTGCTGTTAACAGTCAGTCAATTAGATCATTTGAAGATCTGAGGCAATTTCTGAGCGATTTCGAAGGATCTGATTTGGATTTAAAGATTCAGAGAGAAGAGGAGATCCTATATTTTAATGTGCCACTTAGTGTAAGAAAAAATGTCAATGGTGATGAAGAAAAATATATTGGAATAATTCCTGGATTTAAAAGGTCTTTATTAGATTCTCTTTCGAAAGGAACATATGAGACATATAACCTGAGTATTAAGACTTTAACTTTTGTTGGCAAGATGATCACAAGAGATTTAGGGACGCAGAATTTGAGTGGTCCGATAGGTATTGTTCAGATGGCTGGGGATACAGCTAAAGCAGGTTTTTTACCATTTTTATATCTTATGGCTCTTTTGAGCATTAGCTTAGGAGTCTTAAATCTATTACCAATCCCAGTTCTGGATGGTGGTCAATTAGTCATGCTTGGTATTGAAGCGGTCAGAGGCTCTCCCATGCCTGCAAAAATGGAAAATTTATTCTACATGTCGGGATGGGTTGCAGTAGGATTCCTAATGATTTTCGCTATCTTTAATGACATATCTAAATTTCTATAGCGGTTGACATGAAAAAATTTGGTCTGTATTTATTAGCTTTTATCACTCTATATACACATGCATTTGATGAATTTTTAATTACCGATATTAGGATAGATGGTTTGCAAAGAGTTTCTATTGGGAGTATTTTTACTGCCATCCCTGTGAGTGTTGGGGACAAGATGGATCAAAGCAAAGTTTCTGAGATTACGAGAGCCTTATTTGCAACTGCTCAATTTAATGATATTCAAATCGGTAAAGACGGAAATGCGCTTTTAATAAGTGTATTAGAAAGACCATCTATTTCCTCTATTGAGCTGGAGGGAAACAAAGCTTTAAAATCAGAAGATCTTCTTAAAGGACTTGAAGGTGCTGGTATTGCCCAGGGTCAAGTTTATAAACGCTCAACATTAAATGGCATGAAAAGTGAATTGGTGCGTCAGTATGCATCTCAAGGAAGATATGGAGCTGGTGTAGAAATAGAAACAATTAACAAACCAAGAAATACTATAGAGTTAAAAATTATTGTTGATGAAGGCGAAAGCGCTAAAATTAAAAAAGTAAATATTATCGGCAATAAGCTTTTTTCAGATGAAGAGTTGATGACTAGTTTTGAGTTGAAAGAAGGTAAATGGTATTCCTTTTTATCAAATAAAAATAAATACTCCAAGGAAAAATTGGAGGGAGACATTGAAAATCTTGAGTCATTTTATCTTGATCGTGGCTATTTAAAATTTTCTATTGAGTCTTCCCAAGTTTCTGTTTCAAAAGATAAAAAGGATATTTTTATTACCTTAAGCATAAGCGAAGGAGAGCAATATAAGATTGATGAGGTTACAGTAATAGGTGAGATGCCATTGGATGATCAAATATATACTCCTGTGATAGATAGCCAAAAAAATCAGATATATTCTCAAGCCCAAATCACTCAAATAGAAGAATATTTCGTTAATCTGCTAGGTAATGAGGGTTACACATTTGCTGAAGTATCTGGTAACCCAGAGATAGATAAAGATTCTAATTCTGTTTCACTTTTCTTTTTGGTTCAGCCAGGCAATAGAACTTATGCAAGAAAGATCCTATTTTCAGGCAATTATTTAACTAATGATGATGTTCTGCGGAGAGAAATGCGTCAATTTGAGGGAGCTTGGGCGTCTGACAATTTAATTGAAGCATCTAAAGTACGTCTTGAAAGACTTGGTTTTTTTAAAGAAGTTAACGTAGAGACAATTCCAGTTCCCGGCACAGAGGATCAAGTTGATATTGAATATACGGTTGAAGAGGAGAGCACCTCAAGCATTGGCGGGTCAATTGGCTACAGTGATTTTGGTATGAATTTAGGTTTAAATTTATCAGATAACAATTATTTAGGATCTGGTAACAGATTTAATCTAGGTATCAATAAAAGCGTTTATCAAGAATCTTATAATGTTTCATTTTTTGATCCATATTTTACGATGGATGGAGTGAGTCGAGGTTATAGCGTTTACTATCGTAAAACAGACTATGGTGAATTTAATGTTGCAAACTATCTTACAAATTCTATGGGTGGAGGTGTTCAGTTCGGATATCCAATCAGTGATACACAACGAATTGGTTTAAACCTTAATTTTGATAATACTGATATTGATCCAGGTTCATTGCCTGCAAGAGAGATAGCTGATTTCTTGGCATCTGAAGGGTCAATATTTGATGTTTTTAAGGCTCAAGCAGTTTGGTCAAGAATTACTCTTAATAGAGGAATGTTTCCAACCTATGGAGCTTCAACGGATATTATGATGCAATTAACCTTGCCTGGAAGTGACCTTACTTACTTCAAAACTAATCTGAGACAAAAATTTTATCGCCCTTTAGGTTTTGCAAACTTAGTATTCGGTTTTGATGGCGAGTTGGGTTATATAGGCGCATATGGCGATACTCAAAAAACTCCTTTCTTTGAAAATTTTTACTCAGGCGGACCCCGCTCGCTAAGAGGATTTGAATCAAATACTTTAGGTCCAAGAATCACACCATCGCCATGCTATGAATTTAATGCTGAGACAGGAGAATGCCCATTAATAGTGGATACTGATTTTGACGGAGTTCCTGACTCAATTGCTCAAAATCCCTATGCTTATCAGCAATTGAGAGATCCAATAGGAGGTAATTTTTTAGTTGAAGGTAGCCTGCAACTTATTTTCAAACTTCCGATGATAGAAGATCAAAGATCAATGAGATCAGCATTCTTTTTAGACTTTGGTAATGTGTTCTCCACTGATTGCCAGGACTATCAAGTCAACTGTTACGAGCCATCGGTTGAAGAATTAAAATATTCAATTGGAGTGGGAGTTACTTGGATTACCGGTTTTGGACCAATGAGTTTTAGCTTCTCACAGCCTTTTAATGATGGACCATTTGACAGAACTGAGGAATTTCAATTCACCATTGGCCAAGTGTTTTAGTTAATAGTTAGTGTTTTTTATGTCAATTGATATAAAATGTATCTACAAATTAAGGGGTTAAAAATGAAAAAATTATTATTTGTACCATTGCTAGTAGCTGCATTGCTTGCTGCCTTTCCTGCATTTGCCGCAGAGGGTATCGCTGTGATTGATATAAGAAGTGCTGTCTTGCAAACACAAGTTGCTCAAGATGCATTTAAAGCTTTAGAAGAAGAAACAGAATATGCTGCAAATATTGAACGTGCCACATTATTACAAACTGAGCGTCAAGCTCTTGCTGAAAAACTACAAAAAGATGCTGAAACACTCTCGCAAGAGGAAATTGCTGATATGCAGAGAGATATTCAGGAAAAAGGTAAAGATATTGAGTTTATCGTTGGGAAAGTTCAAGCTAAGCAGGGTGAAACTGCAGAAAAAGTTAATAGAGATTTGAATCCTTCCTTACAAAAAATTCTTTCAGAATTAATTGCAGCCAAGGAAGTTAAATTATTGCTTTCAAGAGAAAGTGTATTATTTGCTGACACTGCGCTAGATCTTACAGATGATGTAACTTCAATGCTTGATGTTGCTGCAGCTGATGGCGCAGACGAAAAGTAAGTTTGTCAGGGCCATCATATAGCCTAAAAACCTTAGCTGAAAAAGTTAATGGGAAACTAGTTGGCAATCCCAATGTCAGCATTAGTTCCATTGCTACAATTCAAAATGCATCCAATGGATGCATTTCTTTTTTAGCAAACCCTAAATATAAGCAATATCTCATTAGCTCATCTGCTTCTGCTATTATCGTAAGCCCAGAATATTCTGAAGACCTGAAAACCTCAGGAATCATTTCAGATGACCCATATGCAGCTTATGCAATTATTTCTTCATTATTTAATTCTCATCTAAACCCATATTCAAATAAAGACAATTCATTCTTTGTTCATGAAACTTCTTCAATTCATGATTCCGCAATTATCGGTCCCAACGTTTATATTGGTCCTAATTGTAAGATAGGAGAAAACTCTATTGTTCATGCTAATTCCTCTCTCGTTATGAATGTGGAAATTGGAAAAAATTCTATTGTTCATTTTAATTCAGTCTTGGGATCTGATGGTTTTGGTTATGCCCCTGGCAAAGATGGCTACATTAAAATCGAGCAATTAGGAAAATTAATTATAGGTGATGAGGTTGAAATTGGAGCCGGATGCACAATTGACAGGGGAGCTATTGAAAACACTGAAATTCATAATGGCGTTAAACTTGATAATCAAGTTCACATTGCTCACAACGTTATTCTTGGTAAAAATTCTGCCATCGCCGCTTCATGTGCGATAGCTGGCTCTACAAAGATTGGCAAAAACCTTCAAATGGGCGGGCTTTCAGGAATTCTTGGTCATTTAGAGATCTCAGACGATGTTTTAATTGGCGCCCACACCTTGATTACAAAAAGCATTAATAAGCCAGGAAATTATGTCGGTATAATGCCCGCACAAGATATAAATGATTGGGCTAAATCTTCGGTCTTTATCAAGAGAAGGAAAAAATAATGAGTTATGAATTTTCGGACATACTTAAGCACTTGCCGCATAGACAACCTTTTCTATTTGTAGATCAAATTGTCTCTGTTGATTTAGGCAAGAGCATTCATGCCCAAAAGAATGTTTCAATTAATGAAGATTTTTTTAATGGACATTTTCCGAATAAGCCAATTATGCCTGGAGTTTTGATTATTGAGGCCTTAGCACAAGCAGCTGGCATATTAGGATTTATGACCATGGGCAAGACGCCCGAAGAGGGAAGTATTTATTATTTTGCAGGTGTTGATAAAGTAAGATTTAAACATCCTGTCAGTCCAGGAAATACCATTGATTTATATGCAAGTATTCGTTCTGAAAAAAGAGGAATATGGAAATTTGATTGCACTGCCAAAACAGGCGGAAAGAATGTATGTGAGGCAACAATTCTATGTGCAGACCGACCTAAATAGCTATGAGTAATTCAATCATAGATCCTACAGCAATCATTGATAAATCTGTCAAAATTGGTCCTTTTTGCGTCATAGGACCCAATGTTGAAATTGGACCTGATTGTGTTTTGCATTCACATGTCGTAATCAAGGGGCCCACTAAAATAAATGAAGGTAATGTTTTCTATCAATTTTCAACTATTGGAGAAGATACTCCAGACAAAAAATACAATGGAGAAGATACCACTCTTGAGATTGGAAAGAAAAATATTTTTAGAGAAGGAGTAACCGTTCACCGAGGCACAGTTCAAGATAAATCAAAAACTATCATAGGGGATGAAAACTTATTTATGGCATATACCCACATTGCACACGATTGTATAGTTGGTAATAAAAATGTTTTTGCAAATACCGCTGGGTTAGCAGGACACGTAACTGTTGGTAATAACGTGATTTTAGGAGCTGTAACACTAGTTCATCAGTTCTGCTCTCTAGGGGATCATTCTTTCACAGGTCTGAATACTTTGATAACCATGGATGTACCTGCGTTTGTCAAAGTTGCTGCAAATCCTGCTAGGCCAATAGGCTTAAATACTGTTGGAATGCAACGTAATAACTTTGATAATGATTCTGTGAACTTAATTAAAAAGGCCTACAGAATCATCTACAGGAAGGGGTACTCTCTCAAAGAGGCAATCAAGCATTTGCATGCATTGAATCAAGAAGAAAATGAAGCTCTTACTACCTTTATTTCCTCCATCGAAAGATCTGAAAGAGGCTTAATTCGATAGGTGTCAAAGGAAAAGTTAAAGGTTGGCATTATTGCTGCAGAACATTCAGGTGATAGATTAGGCGCAAAATTAATTCAATCTTTGCAGGAAATTTATGAAATAGATTTGTATGGATTAGGTGGCCCAGAAGTAAATATAAATAATATCTCCTCTTTACCAGAAGTTGATTACCAAGATTTGCATGTTATGGGCCTCATTGATCCTTTGCTAAATCTACCTAAACTGTTATCAATTAGAAGGAAGCTACTAAAACTTTTTGTCAAAAGTGATATAGATATTTTTATAGGAGTTGATTCACCTGACTTTAATATGTTTTTTCATAAAAAACTTAAATCAAAACAAGTAAAGACAATTCAGCTGGTCAGTCCATCAGTTTGGGGATGGAGAGAAAATAGAATTAAAGCTATTCGTGCCTATGTAGATTTAACAATGTGTTTATTTAAATTTGAATGTGATTTTTATGAACAAAAGAATATGCAAAGCTTTTTTTTAGGTCATCCATTTAGCCAACTAGAACCCAAAGAGAGAGAAAAGATTATAAGTTCATTTGGTTTAGATGCTTCAAAAGATTTTATAAGCATTTTGCCTGGAAGCAGAGGTAGTGAAATTTCTCAATTAATGCCGGTATATATTGAAGCTGCAAAAAAACTTTTCTTATTAAATCCAAATACTTTTTTTCTCATACCTGCTGCAAATAAAGAATTGGCTCAGATGATCGAATCGATTGATAGTATCAATGAAATTCCATTTAATCTCTCTATTGATTGCGCTCAAGACTTTCTTGCGTTATCTCCAATATCGATTGTTACATCAGGTACAGCTTCGCTTGAGGCAGCAGTTTTAGGCTCAGTACCTATTATTTGCTATAAAACTAATAAATTAAACTACGCAATTTTAAGCAGGTTACTCAAAACTCCATTTATCGGATTGCCTAATCTATTGCTTCAGGAACACATTTTTCCTGAGCTAGTTCAAAATAATCTAACGCCCAATACAATTGTAGAAAGTTTTAAGAAAATATTAATTGACTCTGGGCAATATAATTCTTATCTTTCCAAAATTAATCATTCCATGCATGGAGAAGGCTTTGAAGTTGCAGCTACTGCAATCAAAAAAATATTGTGATCATAGCCGGAGTAGATGAAGTAGGAAGAGGGTGTTTGGCAGGTCCTGTAACAGCTGCAGCTGTGATTTTAATGAATCCGATTTTACAACTTAAAGACTCAAAGCAGATTTCACCATCAAGAAGAGAAATCTTATCTAAAAAAATAAAACGTGATTCTGTTTATAGCTTTGCTAGTGTTTCGAATTGTAAAATTGATGAGATAAATATTCATCAAGCTACATTACTAGCCATGCAAGAAGCTATAATGAATTTATCCATTAAACCAGACTTGGTCTATGTGGATGGAAAATTTACTCCAAATATTCGGATAAATTGTGAGGCGGTAATCGGAGGTGATAAGTTAATTCCAGAAATTTCGGCAGCTTCAATTATTGCTAAAGTGCATAGAGATAAATTCATGATACAGCTCGATAAACAATTTCCCATTTATGATTTTGCTAAAAATAAAGGCTACGGTACTGCTTATCATTTGGATGCTCTCAAAAAATCTGGCTATACCTCATATCATCGCAAGTCTTTTAAAGGAGTCATAGTGTAATCATGCAAACCTCCTTTATCCATCTTAGAGTCTCATCAGAATTTAGTATTTCAAGAGGATTACTCAGAATTAATGAGATTGTCGATAATGCAAAAAAGCTAAAAATGCCAGCAGTCGCTTTATCTGATTTAAATAATATGTTTGGGATGGTTAAATTTTTCAAGAAAGCAGAGGCTGAAGGCATCAAGCCAATTGCTGGAACCATTCTCAATTTAAGATCGCACTCCGAAGAGCTGGGTGAGATTCTTTGCCTTGCAAAAAATAATGAGGGGCTAAAGTCTTTAATGAGTATTATCTCAAAATCTCAATTTCATCAAGAAAATGGTTTAATCTCCATAACCTTTGATGACCTCAAAAGCTGTGCTGGAAATATTGTAGTGATTGCGGGTGGTCCAGCATCAAGTATTTTCATCCTTACAAAAAATAAAAAATATCAAGACTTAAAAACTGAATTATTGGCTTTTCAAGAAGCTTTTAAAGATGATTTCTGTATTGAACTTCAAAGATTAGGAAAAAGCTTTGAAGAGGAATTCATACAACATATCTTGCCTTTAGCATCTGAACTCTCAATTCCAGTAATAGCATCCAATGACACAATGTTTTCGCAAAAAGAAGATTTTGATATTCACGAGACTAAAGTGTGCATCAATACTGGCAAAACTTTGAACGACTCTAATCGAGAGCGGCTTTTTACTTCTGAGCAATTTTTTAAATCATCCATGGATATTTCTGATGTTTTTTATGACTGCGATCCCGATACTTTAATTGCTAATACACATGCGATTGCCACAAAATGTAATGTATCACTCACTACAGACCAATATTTTTTACCGGAATATCCTGTTCCCAAAAATCATGATTTCAATTCTTTTCTTTCTGAGCTCTCCAACACTAAGTTAACTGAAATTATTCGTTCTCATTCAACTGTTAATAAAGAGATTTACCAAAAACGTTTGGATTATGAGCTAACTCAGATTCATGCAACTGGCTTTTCAAGTTATTTTTTAATAGTTGCCGATTTTATTCAATGGTCAAAAGATAATGATGTTCCTGTTGGACCTGGAAGGGGATCTGGTGCGGGATCTTTGGTTGCTTTCGCTTTAGGAATAACTGCTCTGGATCCAATTGAACATAACCTTCTCTTTGAAAGATTTATAAATCCTGAACGGATCTCAATGCCTGATTTTGATATTGATTTTTGCATGGATAAAAGAGATTTGGTCATAGATTACGTTGCGCAGAAATATGGAAAATCAGCTGTATCTCAGATAGCAACATTTGGAACTATGGCAGCGCGTGCTGTTGTAAGGGATGTTGCGAGGGCAATGGGCAAGCCTTATGCTCTTGGTGACCGTATTTCAAAGATGATTCCGTTCATTCCAGGAATGACGCTAGAAAAAGCAATAAATACTCAACCTATATTCAAGAAAATGATTCAAGATGAAGATGAAGTTTCTGAGATCATAGATTTAGCTTACAAACTTGAGGGCATAGCTAGAAATGTTGGTAAGCATGCTGGCGGCATAGTTATTGCTCCAGGATCAATAGCAGATTTTTGTCCTACTTACTTCGATCCGCAATCTGAATCACTTATGACTCAGTTTGATAAAGATGATGTTGAAACTATTGGCCTGGTCAAATTTGATTTCTTAGGACTTAGAACTCTTACAGTAATAGATAGAGCTATAAAAACCATCAACGATTTATTAAAAGAAAAAAATGAGAAACCACTTGATCTAAATTCACTTACATTGGACGACCCAAAAGTATTTGACTTGCTTGCTTCAGGGAGAACAACCGCTGTATTTCAACTTGAATCAGCGGGAATGAGAGAGCTTATTCGAAGATTAAAGCCAACAAAATTTGAGGAAATAGTAGCTTTACTTGCCCTTTATAGGCCTGGCCCATTGGAATCTGGGATGCATGACGAATTTGTTGATAGAAAGCATGGAAAAAGCAAAGTAACTTTTCCGCACGAATTACTTGCACCAGTTTTATCAGAGACATATGGGGTAATTTTATATCAAGAGCAAGTGATGCAAGCTGCACAGGTTCTGGCTGGTTATTCTTTGGGGCAGGCTGATATTTTAAGAAGAGCCATGGGAAAGAAAAAAATTGAAGAGATGGAACAACAAAGACAAATATTTGTTGATGGCTGTTCTAAAAACGATATAAAAAAAGCAACCGCAGAAAAAATATTTGATCTTATTGAAAAATTTGCAGGATATGGATTTAATAAATCACATTCTGCAGCGTATGCGATGCTTTCTTACCAAACTGCGTACCTGAAGACTTATTTTCCTGAACATTTTATGGCTGCCGTATTATCAACAGAATTAGGCAATACTGACAAAATTGATACTTTGATTAATGAATGTAAGGAGATGAAGATAAAGGTGTTGACTCCAAATATCAAAACGAGCAATAAACACTTTAATGTGAATTCAGATCTTCATATTAAATATGGCCTTGGCGCAATTAAAGGAGTAGCAGATTCATTTATTGATCATGTGATTGAGGTAAGAAAAAATAATTCATTTAAGGATCTTTTTGATCTTACAAAAAAAGTAAATGTTAGGCTTGGTGGCAAAAAATCTATTGAAGCCTTAACCAAGGCAGGTGCTTTTGATGAATTGGCTCCATCTAGGTCAGTGGCGTTAGCATGCATGGGAGATATTTTAAGAGAAGGTCAGAAAAATAGTACTCAAATGGCTGGAACATCTGATCTATTTGCCTCTATGGAGGAAACTTTTGATCCTTACGAAAAATATGCAAATGTAAAAGATTTATCTAAAGAAGACTTGCTGAACCATGAGAGAGATGCTCTTGGGTATTACTTTTCAGGTCACCCAGTGCTTGCAATTAAAGGAATGGTTGATAATTTGAGAACCCATACAATCGGTGAAATTACAGATGACTTAAGCAGAGTAAAAATTGTTGGGTTATTGAATTCATATAGACAAATTAGAGATCGATCTAACAAGCAAGTTGCTTTTATTAGCTTTGATGATGGCACTGGCTCGATGGAAGGGATAGTTAGTACAGAGATTTTGGAAAAATATCACTTATTATTAAACACAAATTCTATTCTTATTTTTGCTGGTTCGATTGAGGTAGATGATTATAAATCCAAGGAATTAAGTAGAAGAATGTACAAGATGAAGGTAGGAGCAGTTGCTTCCCTCGAATCTCAAATGAATCAAGGAAACAAGTCCATTATGATTGACGCTAGAAATTTATCAAATGACTTTATCCAATCTAATATGACTAATTTAAAAAATTTAAATGGAGACTTCTGGAAGCACGGCAATTGTAAAATCCATTTAAAAATCTTACATGAAAACTCTGAGGCTATAATAGAGCTTGGTGATGAATTTAAACTTTTACCTTCAACTGAAAACATTAAGTTACTGAAGGACATGTTTGGAGATGAGGCCATAAAATTAAATAAATGAGTATTAGTATCCTAGAATTTGAAAAGCCAATCGCTGAAGTTACAGAAAAAATAGAAGCTTTGCAGTTAGCAGCTTCAGATAATCCTGAGCTCTTGCCTCAAATAGATAAATTAAAGTTAAAAGAGACTGCACTAACGAAAAAAATTTATTCAAGGTTGACCACTTGGCAAAAAGTACAAGTTGCTCGCCATCCAAGCAGACCACATACTTTAGATTTTATTGAGAGAATCTTTGATGGTTTCGAGGAACTTCATGGTGATCGCCAATTTGCTGATGATGCATCCTTGGTTGGCGGTATAGCAGAATTAGAGGGCATGCCTGTGATGATCATTGGGCATGAAAAAGGCAGAGACACAGATGAAAAGGTTAAAAGGAACTTTGGCATGCCTCAACCAGAGGGTTACAGAAAAGCTAAAAGATTAATGCGTCTTGCCGAACAATTTAATATGCCCGTTATAACTTTTATTGATACAGCGGGAGCTTACCCAGGTATTGAAGGGGAAGAGAGAGGTCAAAGTGAGGCAATTGCAAGAAATCTTGCAGTAATGTCTAGTTTAAAAACAAGGATTATAGTTGTTGTTTCTGGCGAAGGAGGCTCTGGAGGGGCATTGGCGCTTGGTGTAGGGGATCATATTGCTATTCTTGAGTATGGCACATATTCGGTGGCTTCTCCTGAAGCTTGTGCCTCAATAGTTTGGCGAGAATCAGATAAAGCCCCTGAAGCAGCAGAAGCAATGAAGGTTGGAGCAACTGATTTAAAAAAAATAGGCATAGTGGATGAAATTATTCTTGAGCCAATTGGTGGAGCTCATAAAGACTATGATGCTATTTCAAGGAGTATTAAGTCTTCATTAATAACGAATATTGCAGAGCTTTCAAAATTCTCTCTAGAGGAGTTACTTAAGAGACGTTACGAGCGTTTGTTAAAAATTGGTGCCTGATTTTGTTTGATCCAAATACTTTTTTTAATACAGTTAATCCTAATAAAAATATCATTGTTGCCTATAGTGGTGGAGTAGATTCCACTGCAATGCTTCATTTTTGTTATGAATTGAATAAAAAAAAACTTTTACTTGGAAATCTCTCTGCCCTCCATATTAACCACTCATTAAATACAAATTCAGATTTATGGGAGGAGCACTGTCAAAAATTTTGTGAAAAAAGAAACATTCCTTTTAAAAGTAGAACAGTTGAAGTAAGTAAGAAAAAATCTGGTCTAGAATCAGCAGCAAGACAAGCTAGGTATAAAATTTTCACAGAAGTCTTGAAATCAAATGATCAAATATTATTAGCCCATCATGCAGACGATGTAGCTGAAACAGTCTTATTTAGACTGTTTCGAGGAACTGGTTTAGATGGCTTACAAGGCCCAATGAAAAAGCGTTATTTGGGAGAAGGGGTTCTATTAAGACCATGGCTTGATCATACCAAATCTGAGCTAATTAAATATTTATCAGATCACAAAGTTCAACATATCACAGACGAAAGTAATTTTAACGATGACCAAGATCGTAATTTTATCCGGAATGAGTTAATGGAATTGATTTCAGGTAGGTGGCCCAGCGCACCTAAACAAATTCAACAAACATCTGAGTTAATTTTTAAACATAAAAAAACATATGACATATTGCTTGAGCAAAAATTTGGTTCACAAATAAAGGGTTTAAAATTAGACAGGAAATTTTTACTTGATCTTGATGAAAGTACCTGCATAGAGATAATAAGATACTGGATTAAGAAAAATAATGTTGCTATGCCAAATAAAAAAATTCTTGGTGAAATTTTAAAAGCATTTATTTATTCTAAACCAAGTGCAATAACTCGAGTGAATTGGTCTAGAGCAGACAATGATCAAAAAAAAGCTTTTTTAACTTTTTCTGATGGAGATTTAGTCTTAAATGAGAAATAATCATTCTATCTGGAGAAAAATATGAGTTATGAAACCATAAGCTTGGAAATTGAAAATAAAGTAGCCACAATCACAATTAATCGTCCAAAAATGATGAATGCTTTTAATGAGCAGCTAATTTGGGACATGGGTGCTGCTACGGATCTTGTTAAAAACGACGATCAAATAAGGGCATTGGTTATTACGGGAGCAGGCAGGGGCTTTTCTGCAGGTGCAGATTTAACCGAGAGAGATACTTCGTGGAAAGATACTAAAGATGCTTTGGTAAGAGGGTATAGTCCTTTTTTAAAGAATATTATTGAAATGCCTAAACCTGTTATAGGCTCTATCAATGGAGCTGCAGCAGGAATAGGTGCAGCATTGGCAATGGCATGTGATCTAAGAATTATGGCAAAAGATGCATATATTATGTCCGTATTTAGCAATATTGCATTGGTTCCTGATGGCGGATTAAGTTTTCTTTTAACTAGGGCAATTGGTTATGCGCGAGCTTTTGAATATGCTATTGAGGCAAAGAAAATTCAATCTGACGAATGTTTAGAAATGGGAATTGCAAACAAAGTTGTAGAGTTGGATGATTTAGTTTTTGAGACAAAAAAATGGGCTGAGCACCTAGCCAAAAGATCGCCTCAAGCTTTGTCTCATACCAAAAGATTGATGAATGCATCCTTGATTAAATCATATGATGAGATATTTGCTGAAGAAGCTGATATTCAAAATAATATTTTTGGTTCGCCTGAGAATATGGAAGGAGTTAATGCTTTTTTAGAAAAGCGAGAAGCTGATTTTAAGTAATTAATTTATTAAGCCCAACTACTATTGCTTGAAATGAAGCTTTAACTGTATTGCCGTCAATTCCAGCTCCCCATTCATTTTTTCCTTTAAGTGTTAATTCTATAAATGCTGCTGCTTTAGCGTCTGCGCCCGAGGTAACAGAATGTTGATAGTAGTCTGATACAGAGATTGAAGTGGAGAAATGATTATTCACAGCAGAAACAAATGCCTCGATTGGTCCGCCGCCAGAACCTTGTAAATTAGTTTCCTCATTTTCTTTTTTTAGAGTAATTGTTACTTGATCTGAAGTATTGCCTTCAGAATCTTCCGCTGAGGATAGGGCGTAGTTAACTAATTCAAACTTTCCTCCAACAGCAATGTAGTTTTTTTCAAAAACTTTCCATATGTCTCTGGACATAACCTCTTTCCCAGTGTCTTCTGCGACTTTTTGAACTTTTTCACTAAGATTAATCTGTAGTCGTCTGGGCAATGACACTCCATGGTCTTTCTCTAGAATAAAGGCGATGCCACCTTTTCCTGATTGCGAGTTTATTCTCACAACTGCCTCATACGATCTACCAAGATCCGCTGGATCTATTGGTAGATAAGGAACCTCCCACTCAGGTTGATTGGATTGTTCGAGAGCATTTAGACCTTTTTTAATTGCATCTTGATGTGAACCAGAAAAAGCTGTGAAAACAAGATCTCCAGCGTAAGGATGTCTTGGATGAACAGGCAGTTGATTACAGTACTCAACCTCTCTTATAACCGCATTGATATCAGAGAAATCAAGCTCAGGATCAATTCCTTGAGTCAGTAGATTTAGAGCTATCGTTACAATGTCAACGTTTCCAGTTCTTTCTCCATTACCAAAAAGTGTGCCTTCAACTCTATCTGCTCCTGCCATGATACCGAATTCCGATGCTGCTACTGCCGTGCCTCTATCATTATGAGGATGAAGTGAAAGACATATTTTTGAACGATTAATTAAATTTTTATTCATCCATTCAATCTGATCGCCATAGATATTTGGAGTAGACATCTCGACGGTTGCAGGAAGATTAATGATTATCTTCTCAGATGAAGCATCTTTTAGGATATCAACCACAGCATCACAAACCTCAGCTGCATAATCAAGCTCAGTTCCGGTAAAGCTTTCTGGTGAGTACTCAAAAGACCATTTTGTTTCAGGGCTAGCCAATGCAAGTTTTTTGACAAGCTCAGCACCATCAGTCGCAATTTTCTTTATCCCATCTTTATCTTGTTTAAAAACCACTTCTCTTTGCAATGTTGAGGTTGAGTTATAAAAATGAACAATTGCTTTAGAAGCTCCTTGCAAGGATTCAAACGTTCTTTCAATAATATGATCACGTGCTTGAGTTAAAACTTGTATTGTTACATCTGAGGGTATCTTTTTTTCTTCTATTAACCATCTAACGAACTCAAAATCTGTCTCAGAAGCTGCTGGAAAGCCCACCTCAATTTCTTTGAAACCAAGATCACAAAGCAGTTTAAACATTCGTTTTTTTCTTTCATGGCCCATGGGCTCAATTAATGCTTGATTCCCGTCACGCAGGTCAACGGAGCACCACCTAGGAGCTGACTTAATAAGATTATTTGGCCAAGTTCTTTCATCTAAAGATATAGGCTCAAAAGGTTTGTATTTTTTAATTAAATCTTTCATGATTGCTTTTGTAATGCTATCAAATAAATCTCAATATATTCTATCTAAAATTGGCATACCTTTATTCCAGGATGTTCAAAATCTTTCTGTTAATGATGAAAGTTCCCTTCACTTTTTTCAAAAGGACAACATTCTAACACTTCATGCTAACTCTGTAGATGAATACTCAAAAAAAGAAATAAAGTTATTGGAGGCTATAATTAAGGCAATTCAAGGGCCTTCAAGTGCGATTACTCAAGGGAATATTGTTATTTCTTCTGCCAAGCAATTGGATTTAAAAAATTTTTCAGAATTATCTGAAATAAAAGCAACCCTTATATTTTGTAATTTTGATTTATGCCCGAATAGCATGAATCCAATTAAATCTCCGTCTTTACAGGAAATGCTGAATGATCCAAGCTTGAAAAAAGATCTTTGGAAAAAACTTAAGCCTCTTCAATCAGGTCAATGACAACAAAAATAAGACCTGCAAGCCTGCAGGATGTTGTTGCAATTATGGAAATTGAAAACAGCACAAATCAGATGCCATGGACCAAAAATCAATTTATTTCTTCAATGGAAGTAGGGCATTATTCTATGGTCCTTCAGCAATACCAGAAAGTTATTGGATTTGCCATTTACGCTCCCATTATTCCTGAATCACACTTATTAAATATAGCGATTAATCCAGTCTATCAAGGCCAAGGCTTGGGAGAAAAACTTTTGGAGAAAATTATTTTTCAAAATAAAACAATTGGAGTAAAAGTCATTACTCTTGAAGTAAGAGTTTCAAATAAAGCTGCAATTAATTTATATGAAAAGAGAGGATTTACGAAAGATGCTATAAGACCTGACTATTACAGTGGCACACCAAAAGAAGATGCTCTCTTGATGAGTTTACAAATTTAGTTTATAAAATCTTAAGCAGTTCTGATTCAATTGCTGACTCACCATCTTTTGAGGCAAACCTCATAACAACTTGACCATCTTTATTCACAAGAAATTTTGTGAAATTCCATTTGATAGCTTCTGTACCAAGAATTCCAGGAGATTCATGTTTTAAGTACTTAAACAAAGGACTTGCATCAGAGCCATTAACGTCAATTTTATCAAACATTTTAAATGAAACATTGTATTTGAGCTCACAAAATGATTGAACCTCTTCATTGGTTCCTGGCTCTTGCGCTCCGAACTGATTGCAGGGAAAACCTAGAACTTCAAAACCTTGATCTTGATATTTGTCATAAAGGTTTTGAAGATCTTTGTATTGAGGGGTGAAACCGCATTTGCTTGCTACATTGACAATAAGCAGAGTTTTTCCCTTGAAACTGCTTAAATCCACCGTATTCATTTTTATGTCTTTTACACTAAGGTCGTAAAGCTCACTCATATAGATCTCCTGATTTTGACTTAGATTATACGCAATAAAACCAATATAATCTCTGCATGAAACTAAAATGGAAATCATTCTCTGCTCTAACAAAGAAAGAGCTCTATGAACTTCTTAATCTTCGTCAACAAGTTTTTGTTGTTGAGCAGGATTGCGCTTTTATTGATGCTGATTTTAAAGACCAAGATTGCGATCATCTTTTGGCATATGAAAAGACAGAATTGGTTGGGTATTTGCGAGTTGGCAAACCTGGTAAGAGATATCAAGGCCCAGAAATTGGAAGAGTATTGACTAAAGAGAGCATTAGAGGAAAAGGTATTGGAAAAATACTCACCGAAGAGGCAATTAATTTCTGTGCCTCGATGTATTCCAATCAACAAATTGGAATCTCAGCTCAATACAGACTGCTAAATTTTTATCAAAACTTTGGATTTGTGCAACAAGGGGAGG
>ERZ802827.519-NODE-519-length-20261-cov-47.3634_pt1 | contig 20261 bp, 18 predicted proteins | sample MGYA00345652_ERZ802827 | MGnify/ENA primary metagenome ERZ802827 (study PRJEB30503, sample SAMEA104212372) | marine metagenome | biome: Westerlies Biome; feature: [SRF] surface water layer (ENVO:00010504) within the epipelagic zone...; material: water... | reverse complement strand
CGAATCAAGCTTCAGATGCGCTCTGAACCTGATTCATTGCCTGATGTCGTCAGCTTGTTCACGGCAAGTGGCGGCGATCGGGTGACCTTGCGGCAGCAAGATCTAGGTGCTCCAGATTTGCTGGCAATACATGGTCAAAGAGGTCATGATCGTTTAGACGCCAGTCAGTACAGCGGCGATGTTGAGCTTGATGGTGGACAAGGCCGCGATTTTCTGATCGGCGGTCAATCAACAAGTGAGCTCTGGGGTGGCTCGGGCTCTGACACCTTTGATCTGAGCCGTGAATCGTCAGGTCTTCAATGGATCATGGATTTTGATCCAACGATTGATCAAATCCTTTTGGATCAACGTGGTGGTTCGTATGAGATCAACGTTCAGGGGGAGGACCTCTGGCTTGTCAAGGGTGAGCGTGCCGTGGCCGTGTTTAACGACCTGGCTGATCAACACGATGCAGTTGAACGTTTGATCGGTTAGCCCAAGTGTTTAACCCAGCCTTAGGCTAAATGTCTGGGTCTAGCGGGAATGGGATAGGGAATGCGGCGGTGTCTCATCCGCCGCCAGACCTTCACAAATGCCTGGACCACGAGCTCAACTTCAGAGCGAGACAATCCGCTTTTGCGAAGTTGTCCATCAACCTGGCGTGACTCCACGATGCGGCGCACCGTGTCTTTGGCTTCAGCTTCTGAGGTGTCGGGTGGTAGTGAACGCAAAGCCGCTTCGCAACCATCGGCCAGCATCAGGATTCCTGTTTCCTTGGAGCGGGGTGATGGGCCGTGGTAACGGAAGCGTCTCTCTTCAATGTTCGGATTGATCTGACGCGCTTTGTGCAGAAAAAAGCCCATCTTCAAGGTCCCTTGATGCTCTGGAATGAAATCCGCAATGGGCCGAGGAAGTCGATGGCGTTTGGCTAGCTTCAAACCTTCGTCAACATGGGCTTGCAGAACCGCCGCGCTCTGCTCTGGATCGTTGAGGGCGTCATGGGGATTGGGACCATCTTTCTGGTTTTCGATGAACCAATCGGGCGCGTGGAGCTTGCCGACATCGTGATACAGGGAGCCCGTTCGAATCAGATCGACATCGGCATTGATGGCACGAGCCCCTTCTTCTGCGAGGCCGCAGATCATCAGGGTGTGTTCGAAGGTGCCAGGAGCTTCACAGGACAAGCGCCGCAGCAGAGGGCGCTCCTGGTCCGCCAATTCCAGTAACCGAGCGCGGGTCAACAATCCGAAGGATCCCTCCAACAGCGGAATCATCAAGAGAGACAGCATCAGCAGGAGACCCAGCAGCAAGGCATCCGTGCTCAGTTCATCCAGTCCAGGATTGAGTGATCCCCAGAGCCGCCAACCCGTGAATGGTTGAAGTTGCAGCAGCACCCACTGAGACACCAGGGCGCCGAGTGGCAGCAGCACAGCGAGCTGAAGCAACTGCCCCCGGCTGCGCTGACGCCCAGCGATGACACCCCCCGTTGTGGCCACTGCGACAGCGATCAACAGTCGGCCATGGCCTAATCCATTCACCGGCAGTGGCCAGATCAGGGCTGCGATGGCCATCCAAGCCAAGCCACAGCCCGTTCCCAGTCCTTCGGTCAGGATCAGGGTGGGCGGGACCAACACCGCTAAGGGACTGACCGTGGATTGGAACCAAAGCTTGGCCAACTGAGCCAGCAGCAGCAGTCCCAGAGCCAGCAATGCATGGCGAACTTCAAGTCCCGGTCGTTCCCGTCGCATCACCAACAGCATTACGCCGCAAGCAACGAGGGCTTCGAGAAAACGACCCAGCCAGATCAGGGGCTGGGGTTCGCGCTTCACTTTTCCGAAAAAGTCAAGAACGTCGTAGGCCTGGGGGCTGATCGGTTCGCCCTTTCGTGTGATGAGATCTCCTTTCCGTACGTCGATGGTGGGGATCCCTTGTTTGGTCAGCTGCTCTTCAATTAGCTGTTTGCTGAGGTTGGGATCGGTGCGCAGATTGCTGCTGCCCTGAAGGCTGCTCACAAGCAGCTTGCTGGCTAGGGAGCGGGCGGCAGGGTTGTCGATGGCATCACCCTGCAGCTGAAGGCCAGCTGCCTCACGAAGCTGATCCACCGCAAGGGTGCTCACCAGCCCTTGACTGAGCATGCGGTCTGCGGCCTGCCGGACAACGTTGTCCCAGGCGAGACGGTCTTGATCGCTGCGTTGCTCCAGCCAGACCTGTTCGTCTGCGCTGAGATTGACGGGACCGACCCTGGCGGCCGAACCGCTTTCGCTCACCTGTTGCAGCTCACTGAGCTGACGTTCCAGCCTGAGCTTCAGGGCTTGCGTCTGCTCTGCGTCAAGCACCTGCACCACGGAGCGGGCCACGAGGGTGGATCGGCGTTGCTCAAGGGCTGTGCTGTCCTGCACCAGGGCATCCTTGGGTGCAATGGCGTTGAAGGGAGCCAGCGCGCCCGGCTGAAGATCGGGTTTCAGCAGCCAGGGGAGGCTGGACGCACCCGCAACAACCAGGCAGAGCAGCAGCACCAGGCTGGATTGAAGGGCAGTCCAGCGCAGCAGTCGCCCAGCCGGAATCTGATGACGCAGCCAGCGTCTCCATAACTTGCTCACGCCGTTGAAGCGAACCAAATCAAGGGACCTGACGGGGTAACGCTAGCTGTGTCTGCAGGGCATGCTGGAGGGACTGATGGGTTCCTGGCATGGCCCTGCGGCTGGATGGCAAAGCGCTGGCAGCAACGGTGGAGCGTCGTCTGACCAGTGTCGTTGACGCACACTCGAAAAAAGTTGGTCGACCGCCTGGACTGGCCGTTCTACGGGTTGGTGATGACCCCGCCAGTGCCGTGTATGTCGCCAATAAAGAGAAAGCCTGCGCCCGCGTGGGTATCGCCAGCTATGGAGCGCACCTGGCGGCTGACACACCCGCTGATCAGGTGCTCAGCACGATCCAGTCGCTCAATGCGGATCCTCGCGTCGACGGCATCCTGCTTCAGTTGCCGTTACCGAAGGGGCTGGATGAACGTCCCCTGTTGGAGGCCATTGATCCAGAGAAGGATGCCGATGGTCTTCACACCTTGAATCTGGGCCGTTTGTTGAAAGGCGAACCCGGTCCGCGCAGCTGCACACCGGCGGGGGTGATGGCTCTCCTGCGAAGCAATGGCATCGACCCTGCCGGCCAACGGGCCGTGGTCATCGGGCGCAGCATTCTCGTCGGGCAGCCGATGGCGCTGATGTTGCAGGCTGCCAACGCCACCGTCACCGTCGCGCATTCCCGAACCGCTGATCTGGCCGCCCACACCCGTGAGGCCGACATCGTGGTGGTCGCTGCTGGACGTCCAGGAATGGTTGGGGCAGAGCACGTGCGGCCAGGTGCTGCGGTGGTGGATGTCGGCATTCATCGCAAGCCCGAGGGTGGACTGTGCGGCGATGTTGTGGCGGAGGAGGTGGAACCGATCGCTGCAGCCCTGTCCCCTGTGCCCGGGGGAGTTGGACCGATGACGGTGACCATGCTTCTGGTGAACACCGTGGTTGCCTGGTGCCGACGTCATGGCATCGACCACGAACTGGATGACCTGATCGGCTGATGGCAGACCAGGCGATCCACTGGTTGTTTCCTACACCGGTGCTGCAGGCAGACCTCACCCCCACGGCCGATGTCGCTCTGGCCATGGACCAGCAGCTGGCTCTGTTCGACAGCGAGGTCTTTTCCCATCCTGAGTTCAGCGATCGCAACAACCTCACCGGCGATCTGCTGGGCAAAGCAGGACTGGATCAATTGCATCGCCTGGAAGCATTCCAGTGGCTGAATCAGCAACTGGCCGTCCACGTGGATGCATTCCTGAGGGAACTGCTCGGGCCCAATCACGCCCTGGAGGTTCATATCCAGAAAGCGTGGCCAGTGGTCTGCGCCCGGCAGGGCGGGACGATCGAGCCCCACACCCATCGCAATGCGCAGCTCAGTGCTGTGTTCTACGTGCGAACGGAGCCCGACAACCCCAGTGGTGAGTTGGAGTTTCAGGCGGCGGACGATTACTTCAGCCACGTGATGGCCATTCCCTATCGGGATGCAGCTGTTTCAGGGGGTGTGTTTGCGCCACAACAGCACCGGCTGCTGCTGTTTCCCTCTGACCTTCGCCATCAGGTCACCCCCTATGAGGGGGCGTCACCGCGTTACTCCGTCTCCTACGACCTGGCGATCACAACAGCCCCTGGTCAGGGACGGGAAATGCGCATGCCCCATCCGATGGACTGGGTCCCCCTCTGCAAGCCAGGGCCGGCCTGAGAGAATCCCGCCAGTATCGGGCTCTCCATGACCGTCGCGGCGACTTCTCCCGACAACACTCCTGCCCTGGCCGACATCTTTGATTTCAAGGCCTATCTCGCCAAAGCCAAGGCGACGGTGGAGCAAGCCTTGGATCAGTCCCTGGTGCCGGAGCGGCCGGAGTCGCTGCGTGAAGCCATGCGCTATTCGCTGCTGGCAGGAGGAAAGCGTCTGCGGCCGATCCTCTGCCTGGCCGCCTGCGAGCTGGCGGGTGGGGATGCTGCCCAGGCCATGCCAACGGCAGTGGCGCTGGAGATGATTCACACCATGTCGTTGATCCATGACGACCTTCCGGCCATGGATGACGACGACCTGCGGCGTGGACGCCCCACGAACCACAAGGTCTACGGCGAGGCTGTTGCGATCCTTGCCGGTGACGCGTTGCTGACCCGTGCCTTTGAGATGGTGGCGCTGCGCAGTCCTGGGGTTCCGCCCGAACGGCTGCTCAAGGTGGTGGGAGAGCTGTCGTTGGTGGCCGGTGCCCCTGGCCTGGTGGGCGGTCAGGTGGTGGATCTGGAAAGCGAGGGCAAGGAGGTTGATCTTGAAACGCTCGAGTACATCCACCTCCACAAAACCGGCGCGTTGTTGAGCGCCTGTGTGATCACCGGCGCGATGATCGGTGGCGCTGATGATGAGCTGATTGCTGCGTTACGGGTCTACGCCCGGGGGATCGGCCTGGCTTTCCAGATCATTGACGACATCCTGGACATCACGGCCAGCAGCGAGGTGCTCGGTAAAACAGCCGGCAAGGACCTCATCGCTGACAAAACGACGTATCCCAAACTTCTCGGGCTCGAGGAATCCCGCAAACGGGCCGCTGATCTGGTGCAAGAGGCCAAAGGGGTGCTCAAGCCATGGGCAGACAAAGCCCAACCGCTGCTGGCCCTGGCGGATTACATCACCAGCCGTGATCGATGATTGAGTCCGCTCCATCCCACGCCGTCCTGCAGGAGTTCCTGGACAACAGTTCCCTGGCCTGGGGGTTGGTGGCCTGTGGTACCGCTCAGTTGTCCAAGTTAGTTATCGAATTGGTTGTTCATCGCCGCTGGCGTCCGGCGGTGTTGATCGAAACCGGTGGCATGCCCTCCAGCCACTCAGCGCTGGTGACCGGTACAGCTGCTTGCATTGGATGGACCCTCGGATTTGACCACCCGCTGTTTGCCCTGGCCGCGATGGTCAGCTTCGTGGTGATGTACGACGCCAGCGGCATTCGGCGTGCGGCGGGCTACACCGCCGAAAGGGTCAATGCCCTGCCGGTGGAGCTCTGGCCGACAGCCCATGACAAACCGCTGAAGGAAAGCCTTGGCCACAGTCGCCTGCAGGTGCTGGTCGGCAGCTTGATCGGTCCTGCGGTGGCCTTGCCGGGACTGGTGCTGCTGGGCTCGCCCTGGCATCTGGCCGCCAGCCTGCGGGCAGCACTGGGGTGAGCATCGAGGCCCAGCTCACAGAAGATCTCACGGACGATCAGCGCAAGGCTGCCGAGGCTTTCGCGGACTGGCTGACGTCACCAGCCGATGGAACACCCTTTGTGCTGAGCGGTTTCGCTGGCAGCGGCAAGACGTTTCTGTCGATGCGCCTGCTGCGGATGGTGGAGGCGCAGGGGCTGTGCTGGACCGTGGTGGCGCCGACGCACAAAGCGGTGGGTGTTTTGCGTCAGGCCCTGGATCTGGAGGGTCTTCAGCCCACCTGGTACCCCTCCACCATTCACCGGTTGCTGCGGCTGAAGCTGAAACGCTCCGCGGATGCTGAGGTCTGCGAACCAACGGAGCAGACGGCGATGGCCCTGGAGAACCTTGGCCTGGTGCTGATCGATGAGGCCTCCATGGTGGACAGCACATTGCTGGGCATCGCTCTGCAGTGCGCCCATCCGTTCAAAACGCGGTTGGTTTTTGTCGGTGATCCAGCTCAGCTGCCTCCAGTCGGTGAGGACTCCAGTCCTGTGTTTGCGATGCAGCGGGCCTGTGCTGCAACGCTGGAGGAGGTGGTGCGCCACCAGGGGCCGGTGCTTCAGCTCGCCAGCCGTCTGCGGGATGGAGGACTTCCCTGTCAGAACCCGCCCGCGTTGCCTCCGATCCGCAACGACAGTGGTCAAGTGCGCTGTCTGCCCCAGAAAGACTGGCTGGATCAAGCCCGACAAGCACTTCGGCAGGCCTCTCTCCAGGACAACCCGGATGCCGCCAGGATCCTCTGTTACACCAACCGCACCCTTGAGCGCCTGGTTCCCCTGGCCCGGCGGGCCATCCATGGGGACATGGCTGATCAGATGGCGGTGCTGCCTGGGGAGGTGCTGATCAGCCGAGCGGCGGTGATGGCGCCAGCCTCAAGGGATGGCGAAGAGACCGGCGAAGAGCCCGACATGGTGCTGGGTTCCAATCGTGAGGTGACTGTCAGGGATGTGACGCCTGAGTCCTGTGACCTGATGGATTTCGGTCTCTCCCCGGCCGATGGAGCAGTCCCGGTGATTGAAACCCTGTCAGCTCAGGTTTCAGCCGGGGAATTGGAGCTTTGTTTGAGACTCCAACCGCCCGTTGGTAGTGAGGCCCGGCGCGAGCTGGATGGCGTGATGCAGCGGCTGCGTCAGCAGGCGCGTGACGCGGGCAAACAAAACGGTCGGGCCATCTGGCGGCGTTATTTCCTTCTGCGTGATGCCTTCGCCTCCCTTGGACCAGCGGCGGTGCTGACGGTGCATCGCAGTCAGGGCAGCAGTTTCGGAGAAGTCTTTGTGGCCCCGGATGTGTTCCGTGCCGATCCATCCATCCGTCAGCAACTCTGTTACGTCGCGGTCTCGCGAGCTCGAACCGGCGTGTGGCTGATCGGAGGAACGGCCAGCTCCGCCATCGAGCGTGCCTGGCGCGATGAATTCGCATCCACCCTGTCGGCCCCTTGAGAACTCACCCTTGCCTCGTTTGACTGGGCTGGCCTGATCGTTTGTTGAGGTTCCATGGGGATGCACCGTTGTCTGGTCGCCCTCAGCTTGTTCTGCCTTGTCTGGCCCAGTTCAGCTGCTTGGGCTCAGCAACCAATCAAGGTCCACCTCGTGCTGACCACGGGCGTGTTTGGGTCCAAGTTTTCAGGCAGTAATGCTGCCAACAGTGACTCCACATCGATGGTGACCATCCCGATGTTCAGTGAAGACGGATGCAAGGCCGAGGGTGAGCGTTGGCTGCGACGCCCGTCGCGCTTCCGCAAGGGATTCCGTGAATACTTTTGCGTGGTCTTGCGCTGATGTTGGCGCTCAAGAGCTTTTCAATTCAATGGTGGGATGTGGTCTTCGATAGAACCGACGAAACAATCAATGAAACATCTATTTCTACGCTATTTCCAAGGTGATGTCTTCTCCTGGTAGTCGGCCATCATCGCTGCCAGAATCAATACAACGTACCTGTCGTCAGCCCCTGTCTCTCTTTTGAATTGCCTGATCACTTCGGCAATGTTCCTCATCGCTTCAGGTATTTCCTTCTTTTTCTGATCCTTGCTAGGAACGAAATTCAATGGGTGCAGCTTATCTGGAGGGCTATTACTTTATGGCGAACATGCTGTCATCAGGTTAAAAGAATCAGGAGAGATGATTCTGGTTTGAAGCAAGGATTTTGTTGGTCAGTTCAGCGGATCCGTTGCTGATCGACTCCTGCCAATCCAGGCGTGGATTAAAAGTTCCCTGTGGATGGGGCATTCCAACGCTGAATGGCCCGGGTTTCCCGTTCCCAGCCCAGGATGCTGACGGAGGCTGTGCCCAGCCTTAGCAGTTGTCCGCCGGCGGCACCCAGTCCCAGCCATGTTCCAGCCAGTGCCCGGAGGATGTGGCCATGGGCAAACAGGGCAACATCCCCTTCCCCTGGGACGGCCAGCGCTGTGCTGATCGCTGTTGTGCAGCGGGCCTCAACCTGTGGAGCATCCTCTCCATTCGGGCAACCATGGCTCCAGACCGTCCAGTCCGGGACGGTTTCACGGATCGTGGCAGTTGTGATCCCTTCGTAGTCGCCGTAGTTCCACTCGATGATGTCGTCGCAGATCTGCATCTGATCGCCGAGCCCGGCCAGCTCGCAGGTGCGTTGTGCCCGTTGAAGGGGAGAGCTGAACACCGCTGCAAATGTCTGCTGGCTGAGGACCGGGCAGAGGGCGCGGGCTTCCGCCTCACCCTCGGGCAGCAGCGGCAGGTCTGTGCTGCCGGTGTGCCGCCCATTGAGAGCCCATTCCGTTGCCCCATGGCGCAGAAGCCAGAGCTGGCGTGACATCAGCTGATCAGCGGAGTGACCAACTCAGGATGGGCAGTGATGCTTTAAGGGTCAGCAGCCTGGATCACAGCTTCAGGATCAGAGCTGCGAGACCGATGCAAACACCGAGGCTGATCACGCCGAGAAGAGCTCGCCAGAACGCTTTGTCCTGTGGATCGAGGAAGTTCTTGCCCATCTCTGGTGTTTGTTCAGTGGCGCACCTCAAACCAATCATCACCGGTCACCGGCAACTGGCTCAGCTGAACTCTCAGCACCTGTGCTCCAGGGGGCCCCTGCTCGCACCAGGCCCGCAGCTCTGAAATCGCCAGGGGAGGCCCTTCGGCCTGCACTTCAACACAGCCGTCTCGCAGGTTGCGGACCCAGCCCCGCAGGCCGAGGTCCAGTGCGCGCCGATTGCAGCTGGCTCGAAAGCCGACCCCCTGGACCCGCCCGTGGATCAGCAGCCGCCAGCGTTCGAGGAAGGGTTGCAGCCGTCCGGGCTGGGATCTGTTGACGAACCGCCGGGCTATGGCGTCGGATCTGCTGCGAGTGCGTCGCGCCATCGGGAGCAGATCATCGAAGAGCTGGCCCAGTGCAGGTGAATCCAGCTGGCGTGAATCCTCTGAGTACCCCATCCCTCCGGTGTCCGTCCGGTCTTCCAGCCCTCAATGTCCCACAGCACGGACCCGGCCGATGGCGGTCGGTCGTGCTCCAAGGTCCAGCGGTGAAACTCGTGGCCCTGCAGGGTTTCTCCATGCCGTAGCAGCAGGCCGTCCTGGCGTGGTGTCATCTGGCGGTAGCCCACCTGGAGTGCACCGCGGCGCGCGCTGAAGGGCAGCACGCCAGCCATTGGATGCGAGGTGCCGTTGAGATCGTTCAGCTGCTGGCCCAGCAACAACATCCCGCCGCATTCGGCATAAATCGGGTGTCGTTGCGCAAACCCCCTGAGAGCAGACAGGCTGGTGCGGCACTGCCCCAGCCGCTCAGCGTGTTGTTCCGGAAAGCCGCCAGGCAGGATCAGCCCGCGAGCCTCGGCGGGAAGAGGTGCATCGGCGAGGGGGCTCCAGGGCAGCAGGGGCATGGCCATGCGCTCCAGCAGCTCGCCTGTCTCGGCGTAGCGAAAGTGAAAAGCCTCATCGACTGCCACGGCCACCGGCAACTCCGGCCCGGTGATCGGAGCGATCTCATCCAGCGGTGGCGTTCCTGACCGTGGAGCCTCCATCAAAGGGAGCCAGCGGGAAAGGTCGAGATGCTCCTCCGCGAGACGCGCCCAGCGTTCCAGTCGCCGGGAAGGATTCTGCAGCTCGTGGGCCGGGGCCAAGCCCAGATGTCGGCTGGGTAAGGCCAGGTCATCACACCTGGGCAGGCACCCCAGCAGAGGCATGCCCACCGCAGCAAGAACCTCCTGCAGCAGCTCCCGATGTCGTTGGCTGCTCACTCTGTTCAGAACGACACCGGCCAGGGTCAGATCTGGGTCGTGATCACGGAAACCCTGGACGAGAGCCCCCAGCGATGCGGCCTGACCACCGGCATCGATCACCAGCACCACCGGCAACCGCAGTTGTTTGGCGACAGCTGCCGTGCTGCCGGCTTCACTGCAGCCGATGCCGTCGAACAGACCCATGACCCCCTCCACCAGGGCCAGATCCCGCTGGCTGCCGTAACCATGAAAAGCTCGTTCAACCCAGGCCTTGCCGCAGAGGTTGATGTCGAGATTGCGGCAGGGATGCCTTGCTGCAGCACTCAGCAGCTGCGGATCGAGGTAGTCGGGTCCAACCTTGAACGGCTGGATGCGGTGGCCCTGGGAGTGGGCCCAGGCCAACAGCGACAGAGTGAGCAGCGTCTTGCCGCTGCCGCTGGCCGGTGCGGCGATGACAACGGCCATGGCAGATGGTGCTGCGTCAGTTCAGCAGCCTGGCAGCCAGCGGAGCCGCGGCGGCCAACAGGGGGTTGGTGGAGTCGTGTCCGCCGCTGAGCAGCCTTGCCACATCCATTTCCGGTGAGGCGTGCTGAACCGACACGATCTCCTCATGCAGCTCAAGGCTGGCCATGCCACCCCCCTCAAGACGCATGCAGCCACCGGATTCCGCACAGAGGATCACACAGACACCCTGGCCCTGCTCCGGTTGGCAGATCAGCCGCAGACCGACCATCTGCCCCGCATGGACACTGGGCTGGCCGGTGGGAACGGTCATCAACTGAAAGCGGATGTCAGCGCCGTCATGACGGGTGAACTGCGCTGTGACTCCTTCTTCGGAGACCTTGCTCCCCTGCAGCTGCCAGCCGAGACGGTCTGCGATCCAGGCCGCCATCAGCAGGCCCTGGGCGGGGTGGTGACCTTCCACATCGATGTCCAATTGCGTGATGTGGCAGAGGGCATCGCGACGGTTCGGAGGGTCAAACACCATCGCCAGGGTTTCGCGCCAGCTGCGCAGACGCAGCCAGTTGAGGTCATTCACCGCCTGACCGGACTCCACGCGTGAGCGCAGCAGGTTGAGGCAATGGCTGGGATTGCCGACGGCGGTGTCCAGGATCAGGCGCCTGGGAGCACAGGCCAGCTGTTCCATCAGGTCGGGTGCTTCATCGAGGAATCCGTTCCACCAGACCCAGGACGGCATTGACGGTGGCAGGAGTGGCTGAAGGATCGACATGCCATCGCGCAGGGCGTCGTGGCCACCCCGCAACACCACCACATCACCACAGGCGGTGGTTCCCCCACCCTCTTCAGGCAAGGGGCAGTAAGCCGCCACAAGCGTCTCCAGTCCCTGGTTGGCGTTGATGGTCGGCGCCAGGGTGATCAAGCGTCGGGGCTGGAGTTCACTCAGGGCCGGGTCGATGTACTGGCCCCGCAGATCGTCGGCCTGGTGGTCACCGTCGAGCTGGGCGACAGCGGCAATCAGCTCACCTGCAGTGGGTGGGGTGCTCAGGGGCAGATCGGTGTCGATCACGGCCTGGCGCCCGGCGTCCAGCAGTTCATTGGATTGCTGGCCGGTGATCGGACCGTTGAGGCGGCCGGAACGCACCAGTTGCTGTTCTGCCCAGGCGGGTTGCCAGATCAGCAGACAGAAGGTGTTCGCACCGGAGCCGGTGTTGCCCTGCTGCTCCGTCGACCAGAGTTGCTCCAGGTAGGTGGGCACCTCTGAGGGGGCGAGTTCGAGCGGGGTCTGAAGGGTGAGCTGGGGGGACATGGGAGGACGGGAGATGGAGTGCGGCGAATTCAGGTGGTGTCAGGGACGACGCCAGAGCAGTCCGTCACGGGCCAGCAGGGCATCAGCGGCGGCAGGTCCCCAGGTGCGGGATTCGTAGGGGTGGATCGGCAGCTGCCATGGGCTGTCTTCGATCAGCTCCAGCAATGGGGTGTAAAGACGCCAGGCCGCTTCCACTTCGTCACTGCGGGTGAACAGGGTCGGATCGCTGAGCATGGCGTCCGCCAGCAGGCGGACATAGCCCTCATCGGAGGGCTCCCCGAAGGACTCGTCGTAGGAGAACTCCATGTCGATCGGACGGCTGCGCATGCCGGAACCGGGGGATTTCACTTCGAAGCGGAATTCCGCCCCTTCGTCGGGCTGGATGCGCAGAATCAACTGGTTGGCCGTGGGGCCGCCGGTGGCTGCATCGAAGAGATGCACTGGTGCTTCGCGGAAGGTGAGCACCACCTCGCTGAGGCGTTTGGCCAGCCGCTTGCCTGTGCGGACGTAGAAGGGGACCCCTTGCCAGCGCCAGTTGTCGACGAACAGCTTCATGGCGACGTAGGTCTCCGTGGTGCTGTTGGGATCGACGCCAGGTTCCTGGCGGTATCCGGCCAGGGGAGCGTCATGGCTGCCGCCGGGGCCGTACTGACCGCGGATGCAGCAGTTCCATGGCTCCTGCTCGTCCGCCAGTCGTGCCGCTTGCAACACCTTGGCCTTTTCGTTGCGGATCGCCTCCGGGTCAAAGCGACCAGGCGGTTCCATGGCCGTGATGGCCAGCATCTGGGTCAGGTGGTTCTGCACCATGTCCCGCAGGGCACCGGAGGTCTCGTAATACCCGGCCCGCTCCTCGACCCCGACGGTTTCGGCCGCGGTGATCTGAACACTGGAGATGTAGTTCCGGTTCCAGATCGGTTCGAAAATGGTGTTGGCAAAGCGCAGCACCATGATGTTCTGGACCGTCTCCTTGCCCAGGTAATGGTCGATCCTGAAGATCTGATTCTCTTGCCCGCAGCTCTTCACAACACGGTTCAAGGCTTGTGCACTGCCGTAGTCACGACCGAAAGGCTTCTCGATCACCACGCGGCTGCGTTGGGGGTCCTTCAGCAGACCGGCATCCGCTAGCGCGCGACAGCCACTGCCGTAGAACTTCGGTGACACCGAGAGATAGAAGGTCCGGTTGCCGCGGGTGGCGCACTGTTGGTCAATGGTCTCCAGGCGTCCTCCCAGGCGAACCACGTCCTCTGGTTTCTGCAGATCGACGGGTTCGTAGAACAACTTCGAGGCGAACTGATTCCAGGCTTCCTGGTTTTCGGCGATCTTGCTGGCCAGGGCCTCGGCCATTTTTCCGCGAAACTCGTCGTCGCTCCAGGGCCGGCGGGCGCAGCCGAGAAGGGCGAATTCACTGGGAAGTCGCCGCTGCTTGAACAGTTCGAACAGCGCGGGGACCAGTTTGCGGTGGGTCAGGTCACCACTGGCGCCGAAAATCACCAGACATTGCGGTGCGATGACCCGTTCCTGTCGGAGTCCGACCCGCAGGGGATTGGTGGCGGTGGCGACCATCGAGCCTTGGCATCTGACGAAGGTTTAGGCACGGAACGGGAAATCAACAGTGCCCCAGATCAACCGAGCCTGTTTTTTGGCCCGTTTTGTTGCCAAGCGAAAAAAAAGGACCACCCGAGGGCAGTCCTTGCAGAACTTGATCAGCTGAGCTGTGGATGATCAATAGGTTTCCACGTGCCAACGATCAGCCTTCTTGAGTTGAGGGCGCAGTTCAGACCAGTCCAGACCCTTGGCAGCGGCAGCAGCGGTCATGGCTTCGTCGATGCCGGGTTCCATGCCCCTGAGGCCACACATGTAGACGTGGGTCTTGGGGTTTTCAATCATCGCGAAGATCTCCTCGGCGTGCTCAAGCACACGGTCCTGGATGTACATCCGACCGCCCTTGGCGTTCTGTTGCTCCCGGCTGATGGCCTTGGTGTAGCGGAAGTTGTCCGGGAATTCCTGCTCGTAGTGGAGCAAATCCTCGTCATACAGCAGGTTGCCGGTCTTGGGTGCACCCATGAACAACCAGGCCTTACCGCGGAACGTCCAACCATTGGCTTCCCGCTCCCGAGGTTCGAACATGCGGCGGATGTAGGTGCGCATCGGAGCGATACCAGTGCCGGTCGCCAGCATGATGATGTTGGCGTCCTCGTCGTCGGGCAGAAGCATCTCCTTGCCCACCGGACCGGTGATCTTCACCTTGGAACCGGGCTCGATGTCGCAGAGGTAAGTGGAGCAGACGCCATAGATCTGCTCGCCAGCCTCGTTCTTGTACTCCAGCTGACGCACACACAGGGACACTGTGTTGTCTTGGTAGTTATCGCCGTGGCGCGTACTGGCGATGGAGTACAGGCGGAGTTTGTGGGGTTTGCCGTTGGCATCTTCACCCTCAGGAATGATGCCGATGCTCTGACCTTCGATGTATTCGAGCTGGGGATCACCGCCGGAGAGGTCGAAGGTGATGTGCTGCACCCGACCAATGCCACCTTCAGCAACCAGGGAATAGTTCTCCCTCACCGTGCCAAGGAAGGGAGTCTTGGGCTTGTAGGTGTTGACCGGAACGTTGGCGTGGGGCTTCTTTTTGGGAGCGGGTGCAGAGGTCACGGCTTGCGGAGCGGGGGCGCTGGACGCGGCCACCGGAGCCGCGGGGGATTCCTCGCCGGCTGGTGACACACTCAGGATTCTGGCGCCAGAGGCAGAAAGACGCTTGTACAGGTCATTGAGTCCACTCATGGCCACTCGGTAGGTCCGAATCACCGAAGGCCCTGAACCGGCCTGAATGCCACTGGCGACAACCGTGAACAGGGACGATGAAGTTCCACCCGCTGTGGCAACGGACACCCGCATTTGACGACGTTTTTGGTGGCGAGACTATAGGGGTGCTTTTAAAACAAGCTTGATTCAGTTGCCGTTTGCCACAACTGGCGATGTCGTCTGGACGACTTCCGTAAGATCTGTTCGGACCAGCTCTGTGCACCAGACCCGTTGACTCCACTCCAGGCGCTGTTTCCAGGTGGACTTCGCTCCTCCAGTCACCAGAGCGAAACCATCGAGCAGACGATGGAGCGTCTGCCTGGAGGAACACGGCGTCTTGCCGTTCAGCTGAAGAGTTCGATCCCCGCTGAGCTGTTTTGGGACGTCTTAACGGATTACGCCCATCTGGCTGATTTCATTCCCAACCTGAGCTCCAGTGAGCTGGTGATGCGGGATGGAGAGACGGTTCGCCTTCAGCAGGTTGGCAGCCAACAGTTGCTGGGGATGCGTTTTTCAGCGCAGGTGCTGCTTGAACTTCGCGAATTCAAGCCCGATGGCGTGCTTCGTTTTCAAATGCTGAAGGGAGACTTTCGACGATTTGAAGGGTCCTGGCAGGTCAGAACCCTGCCGGAAGGGTCGTCCCTCCTTTACGAGCTGACGGTGCAGGGGTGTCTGGGAATGCCGATCGGCTTGATCGAAGAGCGTCTTCGCGACGACCTCAGCAGCAATCTCTTCGCGGTGGAGCGGGAAGCCCTACGACGCTGCAACAACTGATCACAAGCGATCAGGAATAAAACCCCAGTTCACTCTGATTTTGATCACCGGCGATCGGTGAATCATTAATACCCCCAAGGGGATTCGAACCCCTGTCGCCTCCGTGAAAGGGAGGTGTCCTAGGCCTCTAGACGATGGGGGCGAGGCCGTGATCGAGAAGTCGTCTGTGCTCCTCATCACCAGAACAAACTACGGCTCGAGCTCTCCCTCCGTCAAGACGGCCTGCCCCCATTCCTGGCCCTGTCCCTGCCAGATCGGGACGGTGAAGGTGAAACACGCTCCCTCCCCTGGTTCGGAGACGACCCAGATCCGCCCTCCATGCACTTCCACGATGCGGCGGCACACCGATAAGCCCACGCCGAACCCCGTGGTGCGGTCGGAGGTCTGGGGAAGACGAACCCGATCGAGAAAGATGCGCTGCTGTTCTTCCGTCGGGATGCCAGGCCCGCTGTCGCAGACACTGACTTCAACCCTCTGGCTGGTGCGGTGGAGCATGGTGAGGGTGATGTGTCCGCCGTTGCCGGTGTATTTCAGAGCGTTCTCCAGCAGATTCAGCAACACCTGACGCATGCGGCGCTGATCAGCAAAGACCTTGGGCAGGTCGCTCGGGATATCGGTGCGGATCTCAACGTTTCGTCCCAGCCAGAGTTTTTCGAGTTCGAGGATCACTTCCGCTGAAACGCTGGCCAGGTCCAGGCGCTGCGGATTGAACAGCGTTTCCCAGCGGGTGGTTCCCACCTCCAGCAGATCCTTGGACAGGGCCTCCATCTCCTCCAATCTCCGCGTGATCACGTCCTGGAAGCGGGTCATATCGATCTGTCCCAACCGCTGGCTCTGGAGTGCCAGGGCAGCAGCGGTCAGTGGAGTCCTCAGCTCGTGGGCCACCATCCGCAGCAGTCGCTCCTGGGCGTGAATCCGGTCGATCAGGGTCTCGTTTTCCTGGCGCAGCACCAGCAGCTGGTCTTCGAGTTGAAGCTCTTTCTGGGTTCGGCTGCCGTCCAGTTCCGTCGGCCTCAGGCTGAGACCTAAGCCGCTCACCACGCCGTCCTGCTGCCAGCGGGGCACCCATCCCTTCAGCTGCTGGAGGATGTTGCTGCCGGCGAAGACCTGTTTCGGCGCTGGGGACAGCTTGATCAGTGCCGGCGTGATCACCAGCCTGTGCAGTTCCAGCAGTTCGGGCTGCTGCGATGGATCTGCCACCTGCAGTGTCACCTGGAATCCCACGTCATCGCGTTCCAGGTAATGAACGACGGACCTCAGGTCAGGGCCGGAGAGGTGATGGCGTGCTGCCACCAGCAGGAGTTTCAGCCGCTGGCGACCCTTGGGATCGTCCTCCCCCACGGCTCAGTGATGACGCAAAACTGAGGCTTACCTTATGGGTTTTTGACTGGTCCGCCATCCGGGCTAAGACAACTAGAAGCACTCCGACGCCTGGCCGACACGGTTCATGTCGCTCTTTTCCGCGCAAAACCGTGTTCCACTCACGGTTCCTGGTTCAACCTCCGCATCACCGTCCATCCAGGTGGACAGCAACCTGCGTCGCTGGTTTGGCCGAAATCTCGGAATCTGGCGCTCCCGCCGGCAGTACACCTTCAGCGATGAGCAGGTGCTGCATGTGGATATGCACTTGAAAATGGAGGCCTTTGCGGAACCGGCAGCCGGCGAAAGCCGGTATCGCTTCAGCTGGTGGTCTGATGAAAACAACCAGCACTCCGACGAATTTTTTGCGCGCAAGCCCTGGTACGAGCGCAGTGGTGTGATGGAAGCCACGCTCTGGGGGCATCAGCTGCAGCGCAGTCGCGGCTACCTCAACACCGATCCCGTGCGCACGCGCTTGCGCCAGGTGGATGAGCACGAAACGATCTTGGAGTCTCACTACCAGCAATGGGACATCCTTGAGCACATCCGACTGGTGGACCAGGACCGCTACCGCTACCGCGCCATCTACAGCTGGGAGAACGGGGAGCTGGCGATCGTTGAACATCACCACGAAATCAGGATGTCTGACCCTCTGCCCCTGATCCAGGAGGACTGACCGGTCCATACCCGTTTGGATCCAGCTCAACTTGAGGGAGAATTCTGGCGTTATGTCGGTATTGGTCCGTTGAACCTTCGCCAAAAACTCCTGGGGGCCCTGGCGGTGCAGGCCTTCCTAGCCCCCATCGGCCTTCTTGGTTCCGCGGCCTATGCCCAGCAGTTCAAGCCGGCTACCAACGAGGACATTGCCGTTTATCAGGCGATGGGAACGTCGTTCTTTTGTATGGCCGCATTGGATGGGGTTGAGTTCCCCAAAGCACTGGGCATTTCCGCGAGCACCTATGCCCAGGCCCTGAAAGGGCGCCATGAGGGAAAGGTGGCGTCCCTCAAGGGCAAGGCACTCACCGATAAGGAGATGTTTGCAGCTGCCGAACAGCAGCTTCTCGTGCGCGCGATGTCAGCCTGCCCTAAGGCCATTCCTGCTGATGTGAAGGCCAAGGTCGAAGAGGCCCTCAAAAAACGGCAGGCGGAATCCTGAGGGGATCGTCCAATCCACGTCTGAACATTTCTCAGGGACCCGTCGCATTCGGCAGGTCCCTTTTTGTTGAAAGGGACGTTGCGCCAGGATCAGTTTTTAGTCAGCTGTCAGCGCCATGGTTTCCGCCGCTCCTGTCCGCCTTGCGGACTACAGCCCATGGCCATTCGCACTACCGGCAATCCACCTGGCCGTCGACATCCGACCGCGCGATGTCCTGGTAACAAGCCGACTGGAGCTGGAGCCTCGCGGCGGTGTTGATGTCCTCCAACTGCGGGGTGTGGACCTAGAGATCTGCAGCATCAGGCTGAATGGTGACGATCTTGCGGGTGATGCCTACAGCTACACGGACCAGCTGCTGACCATTCACTCTCCGCCGAGCAAGCCGTTTGTTCTGGAGACCTGTTGTCGCATCGACCCCTACAGCAACAGCTCTCTTGAGGGTCTTTATGCCAGTGGCGGCCTGCTGAGCACACAGTGCGAGGCCGAGGGATTCCGGCGAATCAGTTTTCACCCGGATCGCCCCGATGTGCTGAGCCGTTGGACGGTGCGGATCGAAGCGGACAAAAGCAGTTGTCCTGTGCTCTTGAGCAATGGCAATGCCGCTGGAACAGAAGCTGTTGGCTCAAACCGCCATGCGGTGACCTGGGTCGATCCCTTCCCCAAGCCGTCCTATCTGTTCGCCTTGGTGGCAGGTGATCTGCGCGAAATTCGCGACAGCTTCACCACGGCATCCGGTCGCACGGTGACACTGCGCTTGCACGTGGAGGAGGGTGATGAGCCCTACACAGCCCATGCCATGGAGTCGCTGAAGCGATCCATGCAATGGGATGAACAGGTGTACAACCTTGAATACGACCTCGACGAATACAACATCGTCGCGGTGCGCCACTTCAACATGGGCGCGATGGAGAACAAGAGTCTGAACATCTTCAATTCAAAGCTTGTTCTGGCAGATGCTGAAACTGCCACAGATGCTGAGCTCGAGCGCATCGAGAGTGTCATTGCCCATGAATATTTTCATAACTGGAGTGGCAATCGGATCACCTGTCGCGACTGGTTTCAGCTCTCATTGAAGGAAGGCCTGACGGTGTTCCGTGATCAGTCCTTCACCGCCGATCTTCATTCGGCGGCGGTGAAACGGATCGAGGATGTGGCGATGCTGCGCAACACCCAGTTTCGAGAGGATGCTGGACCGACCGCTCACCCTGTGAAGCCTGCGGAATACCAGGCGATCGATAATTTCTACACAACAACGATCTATGAGAAAGGGTCGGAACTGATCCGGATGCTCCACACCCTGCTGGGACAGGAGCGGTTCATGCGCGGGATGGCGCTGTATGTGAGCCGTTTCGATGGCACGGCGGCCACGACTGAAGACTTTATTCAGGCCATCGTCGATGGAGCGACGGAGGGAGGAGAGCCGCTGGGATTTGATCCAGAGCGTTTCCGTCGTTGGTATCACCAGGCCGGGACACCGGAGCTGACGGTTGAGCGCCAGTGGGACCCCAACACCGGACGCATGACCCTGCAGCTTCGTCAGGCCACGGCACCAACCCCCGGACAGGTGGACAAGCAGCCGCTGGTGCTCCCGTTGACCATGGCCCTGATCGGACCAGAGGGCCGTCTCGGCGACGAGCAACTCGTGGTGATGGAGAACGAAACCAAAACGGTGACCCTTCAGGGCGAGCCTGGCCCGGTTGTTCCAGCCCTGTCACTGCTGCGCCGCTTTTCAGCGCCGTTGATCGTGCGGATGGAGGCCTCCCTGGAGGAGCGCTTGCAACTGCTCGCCAAGGATGACGATCCATTCATCCGCTGGGATTCCGCCCAGGGGCTGTTCCGCCAGGTGCTGATAGCCCGCGCCGAGGGGCGTGTCGATGAGCAGGTGGAAACGGCGGTGGTGGAAGCGTTGTCCCAACGCCTGGCGGCCTATGGAGGCAACCCTGATTCGGCTGCGGCGTCCGAGTTGGCAGCACTGCTGGCCTTGCCGGGGCTGCCGGAACTGGAGGCGCTGCAGACACCAGTGGATCCTCCAGCCCTGTTTGAGGCTGCTTCCGGCTGGTGCCGTGATCTCGGTCTACGGCTGCGATCTGAGTTGATCGGGTTGCTGGAGCAGACACGTCGGGACTGGGCGTTGACCTGGCCGGCTGGTCAGGGTGGACGTCAGCTCACAGCTGTGGCCTGGCGTTGGCTCGTGGCATCGAAGGATGCTCAGGCCTGCGCTGACGCGCTTGCCGCCGTGTCGGGTCCATCGATGACCTTGGCCCGATCGGCTCTGAGGGCTCTGCAGCCGGTGGCCGTGCCCGAACGGGACCAGGCCCTGACTGCGTTTTATGAGCGCTGGCAAGAGAAACCGGTCATCCTCGACGCCTGGTTTGCGCTGGAGGCCTCGACGCCTAGGGAGGACGGCCTCCAGCGGGTCAATGCATTGCTGCAGCATCCCCGCTTCGATCCCCTGGCGCCCAACTCGCTGAGGGCGGTGCTGGG
>ERZ802827.512-NODE-512-length-20335-cov-8.89181_pt1 | contig 20335 bp, 21 predicted proteins | sample MGYA00345652_ERZ802827 | MGnify/ENA primary metagenome ERZ802827 (study PRJEB30503, sample SAMEA104212372) | marine metagenome | biome: Westerlies Biome; feature: [SRF] surface water layer (ENVO:00010504) within the epipelagic zone...; material: water... | reverse complement strand
CCTTAGAATGGGTCTTCCTTAGAATGGGTCTTACTTAGAAAGCCTGTGCCATTTGCGTGCTATGCGTGCTTGTCGTTGCCGCCGATCCCCAGCGTTGCCGCCAACGCCTCGTGACTCTGCACCCGAACCGCTAAGGGTCCTTTGCGCCTTGGCAATACTGCGACCTCTTCACCAGTAGAGGTTTCACGAAGGCCTAATTCAATCACGTTATGCCAGACCGCTAGCAAGGTCAGCTGGACATCACTTTTTACGCCAAGCTTTTCAAAAACACGATAGCGGTAGCTGTTAACTGTTTTCGCGGACAAGTTGAGTGCATCAGCAATCGCATTAGGACTTTTACAGCCCAACACCATGAGCATTATTTGCACTTCGCGCACCGACAACAGCTGGAATGGATTGTCAGAAAGGTCGCCATAGGCATAACGTGCCAAATCGTGTGCTATGGCTTGCGAGATGTATCGTCGGCCAAAGCGTATTTTGTACAGCGCTTTCTCGAATTCCTGCGGGTCAATGTCTTTGCCTAAATATCCGTCTATGCCGGCACGCATAGCGTGCAAGGGCATTGGCTGTGTGGTCCAGTTCGTTAGGGCCACGACCCGAGTTCCCAAGTGCATGCGTTGGATACGTCGCAGCACTTCGAATCCAGACATGTCAGGCATGCCCATTTCAAGTAGCAGTATGTCCGGTGTGTACTCGGCAACGTAGTCCACGGCGGCACCGGCGGTGTCCACCTCTGCGGCCAAGGTAAACCCGCCAATCGCATCAATCAGTTTCACCATTCCAGCTCGGAAAAGGCTGTGATGATCAGCCAGCAGTATGCTCGTCATAACGAACGTCCCGTTACTAATAGGACAATCGAAGATAGGCGCCATTTCAGGCTGATTCAAACGGTTAGAATCACTATGGCTAAATTCTTACAAAATTTTGCGAATCCGCCCCCACTTTTTGCAGCAATTCCCCTGCATATGGGCTGGCAACTGCAGCCGATGTGCTTGGGCACCGCGCATAACACCAAGATCCGCGCTATGAAAAGGCCTGTAGCCCTGTTTGCGCCCGGCCCAATATAAGGGCGTGAATGTCGTGAGTTCCCTCATAGGTATTCACCGTTTCGAGGTTCATCACGTGGCGAATTACAGGGTACTCATCCGATATACCGTTACCGCCATGCATGTCGCGAGCCACTCGGGCTACGTCAAGGGCCTTGCCACAATTGTTGCGCTTCATCAGCGAAATGTTTTCGATCGGCAGCGTGCCTTCATCAAACATTCTGCCCATGCGTAGGCACCCCTGCAGGCCCAAGGCGATCTCGGTCTGCATATCAGCGAGCTTTTTTTGCACCAGTTGATTCGCCGCCAAAGGACGGCCAAATTGGGTCCGCTCCAGGGTGTATGTGCGTGCCGCGTGCCAGCAGGCCTCCGCTGCGCCCATGGCGCCCCAGGCGATGCCATAACGAGCGCGGTTCAGACACCCAAACGGACCGGCCAAACCTTTGACGTTGGGCAACAAATTTTCTTCCGGCACGAACACGTCTTCCAGCACGATTTGACCGGTGACCGAAGCTCGCAAGCTCATTTTTCCTTCAATTTTTGGTGTACTAAATCCTTCGAATGCCCGCTCGACGATGAAGCCTCGTATCTCTCCATCAAGCTTGGCCCAAACCACCGCCAAATCAGCGATAGGCGAATTGGTGATCCACATCTTGGCGCCGTTCATCACAAACCCACCGTCGACGCGCTTGGCATTGGTCACCATGCTGCTGGGGTCAGATCCGTGATCCGGTTCGGTCAAGCCGAAGCAGCCCACCCACTCGCCTGTTGCAAGTTTGGGTAGATACTTTTCGCGCTGTTGTTCGTTGCCAAACGCATGAATGGGGTGCATTACCAAGGAGGACTGCACACTCATGGCAGATCGATAACCAGAATCCACGCGCTCCACCTCGCGAGCCATGATGCCGTAAGCGACATAATTGACGTTCGCGCAGCCGTATTTTTCTGGCAACGTTGCCCCAAGCATCCCCATCGCACCGAATTCGTTCATGATTTCGCGATCAAACTGCTCATGGCGAAACGCATTGCGCACCCGGCTCAACAGCTTGTCCTGAGCGTAGTCACGAGCAGAACTTTGGATCATTCTTTCTTCTTCGGTGAATTGATCTTGCAGTTGGAACGGATCGTCCCAGGCGAACGGTGCTTTGTCGTTACTCATGCGTGCTCTCTCAAATTTGAGCCGCAAGGCTAATGCAGGCGCTCGGCGACTGCAATGAAATGCCCATCGGGCAAGGTTGTGCCCAAGTTTTTGATCGCATGCTCTATGACCTCGCTTCGACGAGGCTCACCTGCCGCGTTATAGTGCGCCCTCTCTTTCTTAGGACACCCGCATGAATATTGCTGCGACACTGCCGCCGGCCATGGATGAAGATACGCTAGAACAGCTCATAGACGTGGTCAGGAAATTCGTTAACGAAAGACTGATCCCGCTCGAAGCGCAGATCGCTGAAGAAGATAGGATCCCAGAAGAGATCGTCCAAGAGATGCGCGACATGGGCCTATTTGGCCTCACCATCCCACAACAGTATGGCGGCATAGGACTCAATACCTACGAGGAGTGCCGCGTCGTGATGGAGCTTGGACGCACCTCGCCGGCCTTTCGATCGATTTTTGGCACCAATAACGGCATCGGCTCCCAGGGCCTTGTCATGGACGGCACCGAAGAGCAGAAAACCTACTTTCTGCCTAAATTTGCCAGCGGCGAAATCATTGGCTCGTTTGCACTGACAGAGCCTGATGCTGGTTCCGATGCAGGATCACTGACAACCAGGGCCGTACGCGACGGTGACGACTTCGTGCTCAACGGCACGAAGCGGTACATCACAAATGCGCCCAGTGCACAACTCTTCACGGTGTTCGCGCGCACGGATCAAGGCGCGCCGGGGGCCAAGGGTGTGAGCGCATTTTTGGTAGATGCGAATACACCAGGCATCACCCTAGGGGCACCGAATGCAAAGATGGGGCAGAAAGGCGCACACGTGTGCGACGTGATCTTCGAAGACTGTCGCGTCCCCGCCGACCGCTTGCTAGGCGGACCTGAGAAACTCAACAAGGGCTTTCAAAGCGCGATGAAAACCCTAGACCGAGGAAGAATCCATATCAGCGCGCTATCTGTTGGCTGCGCAGACCGGCTCATTGATTTATGCCTTGGCTATGGCAAGGAACGCAAACAATTCGGACAACCGATTGCTGAGTTTCAATTGTTACAGGGGATGATCGCGGACTGTAAGGCCGAAAGCTATGCCGCTCGCTGCATGGTGCTGGATACCGCTCAACGACGTGATGCTGGTGAAGCGGTCAACACCCTAGCCTCTTGCTGCAAGCTCTTTGCCACTGAGATGGTAGGGCGCGTTGCCGACAAAGCGGTGCAATTTCATGGAGGGGCTGGGTATATGGAAGAGTATGCCGTTGCACGATTCTACAAAGACGTGCGGCTGTTTCGTATCTACGAAGGCACCAGCCAAATTCAGCAGACAATTATTGCACGCAATCTGCTGCGTGACTTCGACGGCTAGACCACCTTAGTGCGCCAGCCTTGCTCTAAGCCGCGGTGCCCACTAAGAGGCGGGCACTGTTGATTTGATCTCGCAACAATTTAGCTGCGCGGCCGGCTTGTTCGCCAAAATCAGGCCCGGAACCTGCGTAGATGATACCTCGGGAGCTTGAGATACAAAGGCCAGCCCCGCTGGAATCCAGCCCCGCTTTAATGACAGCCTTCACATCACCGCCCTGTGCACCCACACCGGGCACCAAAAGAGGCATGTCACCAACACACTCCCGCACCTGCCCGAGCTCCTCTGGATAAGTTGCGCCAGTCACCAACATACATTGATCGTTCTCATCCCACTGGTGAACCTGCTGAGCGACTGACAGATACAGAGGTTTGCCACTCACTTTGATACCCTGAATCCAGTCGCTGCCCGGATTGCTCGTGCGGCACAGCACGATCACCCCTCGGTCAGCGTACTCGAAATACGGTGCGAGGCTCTCGTGACCAAGGTAAGGGTTCACCGTGACTGCATCGGCTGCATAACGTTCAAATGCCTCTTTGGCATATTGCGTCGCGGTACTACCCACATCGCCTCGCTTGGCATCAAGGATGACCGGTATTTCAGGATATCGATCTTGGATATAGCTGATTAGGCTTGCCAATTGCTCCTCAGCGCCAGCCGCTGCGAAGTGGGCCGCCTGAGGTTTAAATGCACATACGTAAGGGGCCGTGGCATCAACAATTCGGGTGCCGAAGGAAAAATACGGTTCTTTCTCGGCACGAAGATGTTCAGGTAGCTTTTCCGGTTCAGGGTCGATGCCGACGCAAACCAGTGAGTTTTGCGTTTGCCAAACGTCTTGCAGACGTTGATGAAAGCTCACGCGGCAGGTCCTGACTGGGCTTGCTGCATCATTACCGCGCGCATTTCCGGGTCCTGCATAACCCGCTCGATGGTTTCGACAATCGTTTGGGTTTGGCTATCGACTTCGACATTCACCCTGTCACCTAGTGCTAACCCACCCAGCGTCGTGCGTTCAATCGTCTCAGGAATCAAACTGATGGAAAATGTGCTCGCCTCTCGATCAACCGAAGACACGGTAATGCTCGCTCCGTCGACGCCAACATAACCCTTATGCAATACAAATTTCATCCACTGCGGATCAAGATCAAAGGTCAGCACGCGATCATGGCCCTCATTGCGCAGCCGACTAAGCGACGCGGTGGCGGTTACATGGCCAGATACGATATGCCCGCCAACCTCATCCCCCACTTTAAACGAACGCTCAACGTTAACCTGTGTCCCAACAACGACGTCACCTAAATTCGTTGTCTTGAGACTCTCCTTAATAATGTCGAAACAGACGGCGCCACTGTCGCTCGTCCGAGTTACGGTGAGACAGGTACCGTTCACCGCCACCGATGCGCCTAGCTCAATACCGTTAGCTAAATCACCCATGGCCAGCTCGATTCGGGTCAAATCGACCTCCGATTCCACCCCTACTACCGTTACCAGTCCTTGCACAATTCCAGTGAACACGACGCGCCTCCTAAATTTTTGCAAAAAAAAGCCGGTCTGTGACCGGCTTTACCACGATCAACCTATAGCAATCGATTAGCCGGCTGCCGCCAGCTGCCTTAAGCGGGCGGTTTCACGATCAATAAAGGTAATCCATTGCCCACAAACACGCTGGTTTGCTTTGTCATCTTCGCGCCGAGCAACACGACGACACTGAACGAAGGAATCTCTTGCAGCGGTTAACTTATCTAAGTTGTACTGACACATGCCCTTGACGATATGCACCGATTGCACTTTACGCAGGCCGCCTTTATCAAGCGCACCCGTGGCAGAATCCACGCAGCGATCATACTGATCGTCTTCCAAGTACAGATAAGAAAGCCGCTCATAGATCTTTCCGTCGTCCGCCAGTTTAGCCGCTTCTTCAAAGGCCTCGATAGCGTTGTCTACTTCCTGAGCCAGTTGCCATGCCTGACCAAGCGACTGTAGCGTTGTTGATTCTCGCTCGATTGCTTCAGCTTGGAAGCCAGCTACCAGCACTTTGGCAGCGCGATAGGGTACTTCCTCTTGCATCAGCAGCCCCGCCAAATTGGTAAAGTCTGTTTTCTTCTCAAGAAAACCCGCGGTATATGCGGCTTCCAAAGAATACATTTGCTCTTTCTCGTAGCCCTCTTGACCGTAAACACCCGCTAGCCTTACCCAATGCTCGCGTTTTGGAAATTTCTCAACCATCACTTTCAACGTTTCAATGACGTTTGGCCAATCTTCCTTTTCGAAGTATAGGAACGTCAGCAAGCTCCACTGCTGTTCTTTTACCGTCGTGCCTCGCTCTTCAGCAATTTGGATACCCAGTTCCATCTGCTCAATGGCTTTGTCGTAATCCTTCATCTGGTAATAGACAGTGGCCATAAAAAAGCGCGGGTCTGCAGACGGGTTTTGCGCCTTGGAGATCCATATCTCCATATATTTCAGCGCGTCGTTATAGTTCTCTTGCACATAGCTCAGTTGCGCAACGGTATACAGCGTTGTTGTCTCTAAACCTTCAGGAATTTTCTCGCCCTGGGATACAACAATTTTGTACTCACGCAGCGCGCCGTTGTAATCCTCTTTCAGGTAGTAGATGTAACCCAACATGTTGTGCAGGTTCGCGATTTCGTTTTCGTTGTAACGTCTTGATCGCTGCAGCGCTTCTTGGATTTCTAGCAAGGCGCCATCAAGGTCTTTGGCGTCGATGAGCCCTTTGCCCTTACCAAGCTTTTTGTAGACGGCCTCACTGCGCGATGGCACGCGGCGGGGTCTCTGTTTTGTCGCCGGGGCTTCTTCAGCCATTGCCTGAGCGGTGCTCAGCTGACCCGCGATATCGCTGAATGGACTGGCTAACCCTAATAGTGCCAAGGCCATAACCGCCAAGCTTGTCGCGCGTAGTTTGCTCCATTGTGCCATGGACATCTCAGGCGACTGTTGTTTGATCTTTGTTATATCGGTCATCGCTCAAGCAACTCCTGATGTTTAATCTGCCATCTCGAAAGTAATGCGTGTCTTGACGCCAGCAACGTCAATCGCCTCACCATTTACGACCTTGGGCTTGTACTTATATTTGAGCGCAGCATTGATGGCCGCTCTGTTGAATATGCCCGGTGGTTTTGCGTCGATTACGACCGGATCCCTGACGGCACCGGTTTTGGTCACGATGTACTCAAGTATGACGTACCCTTCGATACCCCTTGTTTGGGCTCGCCGAGGGTATTGTGGGTTCACCTTAACAATCGGCAAATATTCACCGTCCGAACTAAAGCCCCCGCCCTCGACTGAGAGATTTACATCCACATTGACCGAGCCGATATCAACACCTTGAGATATATCAGATGTCTCAAAATCGGGTTTTGGCATATCGGGTGGCGGCTCATCGGGTGGCGGCGGTGGTTTGGGTTTACGCTGCTTGGTCTCGACATCCTGATCTTCCTGCAAGCGCACAAAGTCGAGTAGCTTGCCCTTCACCCCTTCATCTAGATTTGCTTCATTGGTTGCGATGATGGCCTGCATCAAGAAGAACAACGCGAATGTAACAAGTGCTCCAAGGCCAACGCCTATCGCATAACGAGCGACCATAGTACTACCTGCCTAATTATTTTCGGTTGAAATGGCCACTTCGCGCATTCCGGCAGCGCGAGCAGCGTTAAGAACAACCATGAGCTTTTCATTGGTCGATGCACGATCCGCTTGTACAACCAATCCGCCCTTAGGATTTTCCGCATGCAGGCGCTCGATATGCGATCGCACCGACGTCGGATCAACGCGTTTCTTGTCTATCCAGATATCGCCACCAGGGCTGATTGCTACGAGCAAGGCGACGGTCGGCTTTTGCTCTGACGTCAGCGCGTCGGGGCGAAGGACGTCAATACCTGCCTGCTTAATAAAGGTCGCTGTAACGATAAAGAAGATCAACATGATGAACACCACGTCCAACATTGGCGTCAAGTTGATATCCGCCTCTTCCTCGCTTCTTGAAATGCGCCGCATCTTCTTGCGCATGAGTATTCTCCTGTGCCCTCGACCTAGTGGTCTAGAGTGAGTTGATCTTCAAAAAGCTCAGTCTCGTATTCGACCTTGCGTTTCAGATAGGTTGTGCCAACTAAGCCCGACAGTGAGGCGATCATTCCCGACATGGTGGGAATTGTTGCCATAGACACACCCGCCGCCATCGAGCGGGCATTGCCGCCCTGTGTCGCCATGGCGTCAAACACAGCAATCATGCCTGTAACGGTACCCAGCAATCCGAACAATGGGCACAGTGCAACGCAGGTTTCGATGATCGGCAGGCTTCCCGCGATGCGCGTGGCGCCGTCAGAAATAATGCCCTCTCGAACCTGATGCGCACTCCAAGATTTGCGCTCGCTCCGTCCTTCCCACTTAGAACTCGCCTGCAGCACCATCGTCTTATGCTCGGTTCGAAAGAACCAAATGCGCTCGAAAATTAGGCTCCACATCAGGAAGGTGATTGCGGCGATGAACCAAAGTACATCGCCTCCCATTTCCATGAACCTGATGATCGCCAAATAAGCGTCGTTAAACATTTTTCGGTTGTCTCCTTGGCCTAAGACTTATGGCTTAACCTAGGGTCTTACCCGATTTTTCAGCGTGCTCGGCAATGATCCCGGCACTCTGCTCCTCGATCACATGCACAAGACCTTTCGATCTAGCGCTCACCAAGGCGTGCAGCAGGGTAGTCGGAATGGCGACACACAAACCAAGTACTGTTGTCATAAGCGCTTTCGAGATACCGCTCGCCATTGTCTTAGGATCACCGGTACCAAACAGCGTGATCGCTTGGAAGGTTTCGATCATACCGATCACTGTTCCCAGCAGACCGGTTAGCGGTGCGACAACCGAGATCACCTGGATGATGTTGATGTACTTTGTTAGCGCCGGGGTTTCACTGAGTATCGCCTCACCCAACTTGAGTTCCAGCGTCTCTACGTCTACTTCTTTGTTTTCCTCATAAACCTTCAACACGCGGCCTAAAGGATTGTCGTCACGTGCAGTGGCGTCTTTTCTCTGCGCCGCAACTTTGTTGCCAATTAAGAAGAGGGCGACAAAACGCTCTAGCGCCAAAAGCACACCGAGGATACCGCCAAGGATAATCACAGAACCGACTTCTCCGCCCTGTCCGTCACAGAAAGGCAGGCCACACTCGCCGATGGCGGCGATGGGCGAACCGATTCGTTCGCCAAGCGTTGCAGCCTGGATGAGCAGTGCAAGCAATGAGCCACGAGTTGGGTCCACAGAGAACTCAACGACCTCACCGGGCGCTGCTTCCTGCAGATCTTCTGCAGTCGATACATGTCGGCCGGTAGGCTGTCGAGGTAGCTCAACGATAGACTGACTGTCGGCGTCCCACTGTAGGTACTCTCCCTCACCGATCAACGCAAAAGAACCCACGCGCACGATTTCAGTCGGTACCTTATCGCCGGAGAGCTTGGTGATCGTCCCGGGGTATTTAGAGATCTTGCCGGACTCGGTCATCTCGCGCTGCAGTTCGAACCAAAGGCTCTCCATCTCATCGATGGTTGCAAGCTGGCTAGAGGTACCCATTTTCTTGGCTAACTCGCCCATCCAGTCACCACGATTCGCGTACTGGCTTGAGATAATGGATCCTTCGAAACCGCCCCGCGTGTCGCCGGCTACCTGCTGAAGCACACCAAAGAGCTCACGCAAGCTACCGAGGCGCTTGTCTAACTGCTCGGTTAAATCACCGATACGGATTTCATTTTCTTCGAATTGGGTCTCTAACCGGTCTGATCGTCGCTGCTCCCGACGGCGTTCCGCCTCGGCCTCTTGCAGCAGACGCGCTTGTTGCGCCTTCTCGTTAGCGAAACGCTGCTCGCGAGCCGTATTTTCTCGAGATTCCACAACCCGGCGAGCCTGTACATTTTCTAGCAGCTCGTCTAGGGAACTGGCTTCATTGACCACCAAATCACCCGCAGGAGTTGCACCCTCCTCTGCCATGCTCACAGGAGCAAAGGTTGTTGCGCCCAGTGCTAGCGTGGCTGCCGCAAGCAGCTTCATCTTGTTCAATAGCTGTAACGTGTCATTGATCATTGTGCTGCTCCCGCTCCTACTACTGGCAAGCTCAGCATGTCGATTGACGCTTGCTGGCGAGCCATACGAATACCTTGCCGAACTGAGGCTTGGTAAGAATTATCAACAGGCTCATATTGACGAGTTGTTGGATTGAACATACCTGTCTCTTCGCCGTCAGGTGTTTGATAAACCAGAGCAATTCGACCCACCTTTAAGATGTCGACCTTTCGCTCAACGCCATTGATGGGAATAGAAGAAGAGTAGGTTTCCATTGTGCGGCCATACTCGTTCTCAATCTGGAAGGCTCTGAACACTTGGGAGAACTTCTCAGAAACCGCCACATCGGCTCGATCCATCATCTCGCGCAGACGCTCAACCCGGCCGCGACGCTCGTCCAGTAGGAACGGTGCATCTAACTCTACAAATTGCTCTAAGCCGTCGATCATGCGCAGCATGAGCGGCGTGATTTGTCGCTCAATCACCGTTACTTCGTCGATGGAACGTGCCAGCTGCTCCATTTCGCGCTCTTGGTTGCCAATTTGCTTCTCAAGCTGTCGGTTGTAGACACGAAGTCCTTCCACCTCTTTGAGTACTGTTTTGTACTCATTCAGCAGCTGGCGCGTCTCTTCTGTGAGATCGTCAATCTTGGCCTGCGAACGCTTCGCCTGCGCGTTCATCTGCTCGGCGGCCTGAAAAACATCGCTCAACGTAGCGCCTAGCGCCGACGATCCGGAAAATACGGCCGCACTGGTCAACAGCGCTAGCGACAGCTTTTGCATGTGTTTTTTCATTAGTACTTCCTACTGGAATCCCTGGTTTCTTTATGGCTGAACTTTCCCTAGGTGCCGCACTCAGCAGCTCCTAAAAATTTGTTCTTATGCCAGTTTTTTTGCCGAAGCAAATTGAGACGTAGCTCTCTGTGTGACTCATTTCTGGCGGGTAAATCCTTCAACTTTCACCCGATTTGCCTGAAAGAGCCTATGCAGCTAAAGCGACAGCGGCCTCCCCGCCTTGTCCGGCACGAAGAATCAACAACAGACACGATATTGTCAATACTACTTGCCCTGCAGACACCCGGTTCCGACGAAAAAAGTGGCTTTCTCGCCGATTGCGGACGGCGAAGCACACTTCGCCTCGCCAACGTCAGATACTTACCCCCTCGACAACAGCCCAGTGCTTAAGGCCGAGGACAAAATAGGCCCGCTATCTGTCTCACAGATGCTCGCCAAAATGCGCCAACGTTCGCTCTAGGGCGAGTCCCGCTGCCGGCTCGTTGTAACTGCCTCGATGGTCGCAGTTGAAACCGTGATCCGCAGCATAAACGTGCACCGGTACATTCGGGTTCGCTGTCTTGATTTTTTCGACATCCGTCATAGGAATGTGCGCATCTAGTTCACCGAAGTGCATGATGAGAGGACACTGGGGTTGGTTGTCCAAAACACCGGCAATACCGCCTCCGTAATAACTGGATGCCGCAGTAACGCCATTTAACTGACATGCGCTAAGGTAAGTTAATAACCCACCGAAGCAGTAACCAACCACACCGACAGGCCCTTGCGTTGCAGCATGGTCAACAACCGCCTGTAGGTCTTTCATCGTTTGCGCCATTTCAAGGCCTTGAAAGGCCAGCTCTATACCCTTGCCCATATCAGCGTCGGTATAGCCCAATTCGATGTTGCGCTCGATTCGGTCAAATAGCGCCGGCGCAATCGCCAGATATCCCCGGTCAGCATAGCCATCCGCTACCTCACGGATGTGTCCATTGACACCAAAAATCTCCTGAATAACCACCACCACACCCTTGCTCTGGCCTGCTGGTGTGCTGCGGTAAGCGCCGAGTTCAAATCCGTCCTGCATCGTGATGCTAATCTGATCGCCCATTCCTCTTCTCCTGTCGTGGTTTGTCCTTGTACCGGCTGCGCTGAGCCCTCTATACAAGTACCCTATCTTGGCTACTTGACGTTCTTCAGCGCCTCCTTGGTGGCCGGGCATGCTAACGAGCGACAACATCGGTGGGCAATAGGCGTTAACCGGACAACCCGCTCAAGCAGGGCTCAAAACCTGTGTCCACTTGCTGCCTCGCCGTCCGTCGCATCGTCATTCATTCGTCACAATCAGGTAGTCTACTCGCGCAATCTGACTACTTCGCACAGCCAACACTGAGCTAACGTATCCATGGCAACACATATCTTGATCGTCGAGGACGAACCAGAAATTCGGGAACTGCTTAACTTTTCGCTAGCGCGCGCAGGTTTCCGAGTGACAGAAGCCGAGTCCGCAGAATCAGCTCTGCAAAAGCTCTTCAATCAACTACCCGATTTGGTGATCGTGGATTGGATGCTCCCAGGAATGAGCGGTGTGGATCTTGCCAAACGCATCAGAAAGGACGAACTCACGAGCTCCCTACCGCTACTGATGCTCACGGCGCGCAGCGAGGAATCCGATGTGCTCAAGAGCTTCGACTCAGGCATCGATGACTACATGAGTAAGCCTTTCTCACCGAAGGAATTGGTTGCTCGAATCAAGGCGCTGATGCGCCGATCTGGCGTGCCAGAAGACGAACTCATCGAGGCGTGCGGGATACAAATCGACTTAGGCAGCCATCGCCTGACCATTCAAGGCACGAACGTCAATATTGGGCCTACAGAATATCGCCTGCTGGAACTGTTAATGCGCAATCCTGATCGCGTCTTTGAACGCGATCAGCTGTTGGATCGGATCTGGGGCCGCAGCAGCTACATCGAAATAAGAACCGTCGATGTACACATTCTGCGGTTGCGCAAGGTCCTCAAGCCCTTCGGCTTGGATGGTACGATCCAGACGGTGCGCAGTGTGGGCTATCGCTTTACCCCGATCTCTTAGCTAGGCACCAACCTCGATACACGAAAACGCTGACACGAACCCTCTGCCCTTTGACGAGGAGCAACGTCGTTGTTTGTAGCATGCTTATTGCCGATGTTTTCCCAGCGCCTCCGTATTAAACTCAATGCTTCCAACGCTGCACGGGTGTGCTGCGTTCAGTTTTGGCAAGGAGACCGCATTGTCTGAAGATTCAAGTAGCCCCACAACCAGCGACTCCCCCCGTCCGGCGACAGCGATTTTATGGGACTTCGGCGGTGTCTTTACCAGCAGCCCATTTGAGGCCTTCAATACCCTAGAAGAACGCGTGGGTGCGCCTAAAGACTTTATTCGACAGACGAATGCCATCAATCCAGACACCAATGCTTGGGCAAAATTCGAATCGAACAGCGTCTCTCTAGACGAGTTCGACGTGCTGTTTGCGATCGAGAGCGAAGCCCGAGGTCATCGGATTCCGGGTAAGGATGTTATCGCGATGCTCTCAGGCACGCTGCGTCCGCGCATGGTCGAGGTACTCAAACTCTGCAAACGGCATTACAAAGTTGCCTGCATCACAAACAACGTCAAGGCAGGCGAGGGCCCTGGCATGGCACGGGGCAAAAGCAAGGCCAGTGCGGTTGCCGAGGTCATGGCGATGTTCGACCTAGTGGTTGAATCCAGCGTCGAGGGGGTGAGAAAGCCGAATCCTGAGATCTATCGTATTGCCTGCGACAGGCTAGGTGTGGACTGCACTGAAGCGATCTTTTTAGACGACTTGGGCATCAATCTGAAACCCGCCAAGGCGCTGGGCATGCAGACGATCAAGGTTGTCTCACAAGATCAGGCGATCAACGATCTGTCTGCACTGACGGGACTTACCTTCGCGTAAGCCTTACTCCGTAAGCCTGCCCATTGGGCCCCACAGCCTCTTTGTGGGCGGCGCCGAGACAACCTCAGACATACACTCAGGCCGCGTTGAACTCAATCGCGCGGCAGGTTCCCCTACTAGGCGGGGTGAGACATTTCCGCCGCGGCGTCTTGCACAGCACGAACGATTTTATCGTAGCCCGTGCACCGACACAGATTGCCGGCTAACCAGTAGCGAATGGTTTCTTCGTCTGGATTCGGGTGTTTTTCCAACAGTGCCTTGGATGCAACGATGAAGCCTGGCGTACAGATACCGCACTGCAGTGCCGCGTTTTCAAGGAACTGTCGCTGCAGCGGGTGCAACCCCTCTTTGTCGGCAATGCCTTCGATGGTCTCAATGCTTTTGCCGCCAGACTCAACGCCTAACATCAAACAGGCACAAACTAAGCGACCGTCCACGAGTATTGAGCAAGCGCCGCAATCACCGGTACCACAACCTTCCTTCGTGCCGGTGAGCCCAAGCTCATCGCGCAGTACGTCCAACATCGATTGATCAGCGTCGCAGAGAAACTCCTTAGTATCTCCGTTTATCGTCGATTCTACCTGCAGTCTTGCCACGCCTAAGCTCCTTGTATTCTCTGATGTGCTAGGGCAATCGCCCGACGACACAAAACCGCGACCACTTTTTTGCGATATTCGGCGGTCCCTCGTTTATCGCTGATCGGCGACGCCGCAGCCTTGCAGGCTTCACCAGCCGCTACCAAGGCCTGTTCGTTGAGGTCCGTACCGACGAGCGCATGAGCTGCATCAGGCACAAGCCGAGCCGTCGGCGCGACAGCGCCGATGGCCACCCTGGCCGCCGTGCATATGCCATCGATGACGGTCAACGAGACGCCAACGCCAGCAACCGCGATATCCATCTCGGTTCGCGGTGTAAAGCGAAGATAGGCATCCCTCGTTTCAGGCCCTGGCATGGACAACTTCAATCCAAGCAAAAACTCACCGGGCTGCAGCGCATTTTGACCAACGCCCGTAACGAAATCTTCGACCGGAAGTTCTCTGCTGCCGTCGCCAGTCGCTATATCGCATACCGCTCCAGCGGCAATCATCGCCGGTATGCTGTCGCCTGCGGGCGAGGCATTGCATAGGTTGCCGCAAATGGTCGCGCGACCCTGAATCTGGGTTGAGCCGATTAGGTCTGCGGCCTCGAGCAATCCCGGCAACGCCACTTGCAGCTCGGTATTTTCGTTAATCACCGCGCTGGGTACGGCAGAGCCGATATAGATGCTTTCGGAACCCACCTCTAAACGGTTGGTCTCCGCCAGCGCCTTGATATCTAGGAGAGTTCTAGGTGTGTGTCCGCTACCGCGCATTTGCACCAATACGTCAGTGCCTCCGGCCAATATCTGCGTCTGCCTGCCTTCGCTGGCGTTGCCAGCCAAAAGCGCAACGGCCTCAGACACGCTATTCGGCGCCGCATATGAGTAGCTCTCCATATCTCCCTCGCTGTTCTGTGCTAATGCTGGCCAGCAAGTTAACACGTTGCTCTGCTCGGTCAATCGTCAGAGCCAGCCGTGTCTCGAATTAGGCCACCAGATCGCCACCTGCCTCTAGCCCCTTGTCGTAGGCAGCACTACACTGCGTTGCGCAGATGGAGCCCTTACATGGATCAATACGATCGAGACACCCTGTTACACGCACACTACGCAACGCTGAGCGCGTTTTGGGAGCGTGTGCTTGAACGCACAGGCTACTGCGCCATCCTGCTCAGCGCGGGCCAGCAAAGATTTTTTTTCCATGACGATCAGGGGCCAGCTTTTCGCCCAAACCCGCTGTTAGTGCAGTGGCTTGCACAAGAGAAAATCAGCGAGAACAGTTGGTTCGTTTTTTCCCAAGCTGCCAAGCCTATCTTGTTGTTCCACCAGCCCGATGATTTTTGGCACGCCGCGACGGTTGCACCTCACCAACTTGAAGATCATCTGACCCTTGAGATCTTCAGTGATCTACCCGCGTTGCATGCCGCGTTGGGTGACCACCTACAGCGGATTGCAGGCAGTGAAAAAGAGATTGTGCAAATTAGCGAAGATGCGCCGCCGACTGCCGCGAACTGCGTGATCAACCCTCCCAACGTCATACACGCCCTGCACTTTCAACGAGCCTGCAAAACCGAGTACGAGTTGGCAATTATGCGCCACGCCTCCTTGCGTGGCGCTAAAGGCCACAATGCTGCGCAACGAGCCTTCAACGAAGGGGCAAGTGAGTTTGCGATCCATCTCGCCTTTCTTAAGGCCACGGGCATGAACGAGTGGCAGCTTCCCTACGGCAACATCATCGCGCAAAACCAACATGCCAGCTTGCTGCACTACCAGTATCAAGACCGTGACGTCGGCGAGCACTTAAACAGTTTGTTGATTGATGCCGGAGCCAATGTTGACGGGTATGCCAGCGACATTACGCGTACCTATATTGGGCCGCGTTGTTATTCACAGGAGGCAGCCGATCTTTTCTCTGAGCTTCTCGCACGGATGCAGACTCACCAGGACGCCCTGATTGATCAAGTGGTGCCGGGAGCCAATTACGTCGACCTACAGGCCGCCATGCACCGTTCGCTGGCAGAAATACTGGTCGACACCGGCATCCTCACATGCGATCCCGAGGAGGCTTTCACCTCGCAACTGACCGTGCCTTTCTGCCCCCATGGTCTTGGCCATCTGCTAGGCATCCAGGTGCACGATGTTGGCGGCCAGCAACTCGACATCGACGGTTATACCCAACCCCCACCGGAACCCTATGCGTCGCTTCGACTTACGCGTCCGCTGGCACAGGACATGGTGATCACTGTCGAACCGGGTTTGTATTTCATTCCTATGTTGCTTGAGAACAAACAGGTCGACGGCGCCCCCATAGATTGGTCGTTAGTCAACTTGCTTACTCCATTTGGTGGTATCCGTATTGAAGATAATGTCCGAATCCTGCCCGCGGGTGCAGGCGTGGAAAATTTGACGCGAGATGCCTTCGCCAAGATTTCTGAAGCCGCAGCAACATGATGCAAGAGTCGATATCGCGGCTAACGCCTACAGATCTCTTCACGCCGCCGGGCCTCAGACCTTCACTACCCAGCCAACACAAGTTTTCACCTTGCGGCAGATATATCAGCTATTTGCGCGGCTCCGAGGCTGCGCCAACGACCTTGGACCTGTGGTGTTTCGACCGACAAAGCGAAGCCGAGGTACCGATTGCTTTAGCCCTACAACTTGATGCCCAAGCCGACGAGAGTGTTACCGAGTTAAGTGACGTTGAACGCGCCGAGCGCGAGCGCAAACGCCAATTCACCTTCGGCATTACGCACTATCAATGGATCGGCGAATCGGGCTCAATCGCGCTCTATGCGGATGGTCAGGCATATCTGAAACATGATTTTGGCAGCGAGTCGATCACCCAGATCACATCGAATGAGAACCGCTACAGCGGTTTTAACCCAAGCTCCAGCGGCACGCTGATCAGCTATGTACGCAGCGGCAATCTGTTTTACCAAGACCTGCAAAGTGCGGGCGCCGAAGTTCAAGTGAGCCATGACGCGGATGAATGTATAACTTACGGCCTGCCAGATTTCTTGGCGGCAGAGGAGATGCACCGTTTCGCTGGTGCCTGGTGGTCGGCGTGTGAGCGCTACTTAATCTACTGTCGTAATGATGATTCTCCAGTGCGCGTCAGCCACCGCATGGAGATGGACGGCAACGGCAGTCGTACCATTGCCCAACGTTATCCCTATGCAGGAGAGACTAACCCAGACGTGTCCTTGCATGTCCTCGACACGCATAGCGGTGAGTCGCAGAGAATCTGGCAGAACGGATTGGTAACACACGATGCTTATTTGGCGCGCGTGCTACCCGTGCAGGACGGTTTGTGCATTCTTACCCAAGATCGCTTGCAGCAAACACTGGTGCTCTCCTCATTCAACTTTGCGCAGCGCAAATGGCAAGAGCTTTATCGCGAGACTTCGACCACGTGGATCAACCTGACCGATGATCTGCAACAGCTAAGTTGTGGGGATCTGCTGTTTTCCACCGAAGATCAAGGGCAACGGCAGGCCATCGTCATCGGCGTTGATGCTGCAGTCCGCCGGCTGCTGGGGCCATCGCATATTAATCAGATTCACTGCAGCGACGATAACTTTGCCTACGTCTCTGGCTGGGACGCCTCACCTATCGACAATCATCTGTTTTGGCTGGCCCTCGACGGTTCAGGCTACGGCCAACTAACCCATGACGACGGTGTGCACGAAGTTACCGTGCACAAGGGCGAAAGACTGTTCATTGATCGTTTCTGCAGCCCGACGGTGCCGGCAAGAATCTCCGTTAACACAATGACCTTGGATGTGGCGCATGCGCCAGAAACACAGACCGACTCGCCCAGCGAGCACATTCTGTACCAAGAACTCATCGACAAAGATCATCGCTACGCGCCGTTCGCAGCAAACCATGTTATGCCGCGTTTTGGCGTCATCGAGGCGAATGGGCATGCCCTGCACTACCGCCTAACCCCACCCGCAGCACCCAACGGCAAGCACCCTACCATCGTGTATGTCTATGGCGGACCCGGTGCGCAAAAAGTGCGCCGCGACTGGGGTACGCTGCTGGTTCAGATGTTCGCTCAGCAAGGATACGGTGTGCTGGAGCTCGACAACCGAGGGTCGACGAATCGAGGTCGGCTGTTCGAGGCAGGCCTCTACAAACGCATGGGTAGCATCGAGGTAGACGATCAACTGTCAGGCTTGAGTGTGCTGGCCAACGAGTCGTGGGCTGACCTTAAGCGCGTTGGTGTCTTTGGCCATAGCTATGGCGGCTATATGAGTTTGATGTGCCTATGTCAGGCAGGCGAACACTTCGCAGCAGGGGTTGCCGTAGCCCCGGTTGCCGATTGGCAGCTTTACGATTCTCATTATACTGAGCGTTTTATGGGTCTTCCTGAGGAGGCTGCTGAGGCTTACGCTACCAGCAGTGTCATTGCGCATCTGCCAAAGCTCGAACGCCCATTGCTACTGATGCACGGCATGGCCGATGACAACGTATTGTTTACCCACAGCACCATGCTCATGTCAGAACTGCAAAAGCTCGGCAAATCCTTTGAACTTATGACCTACCCTGGTGCGAAGCATTCCATGCAAGAAACCCATGTTTCGATCCACCGATTCAATACGATTTTGAGCTTCTTCAACCGATCACTGTAACGGGCACACTCACTGGCCACAGCCAAATAACTGCACGAAGTTCTGACCGGTTTGCTCGCACAGGTCTGCAACATCAACCCCGCGCAACTCGGCGAGAAATGCCGCCGTATGCGCGACGAAGGCAGGCTCATTTGTCTTGCCGCGTTTGGGTACTGGCGCAAGAAACGGCGCGTCGGTTTCAATCAGCAATCGATCCGCAGGAACCTGGGCGGCAACCTCACGCACATTGTCTGCATTTTTGAACGTCACGATGCCGGAGATCGAAATAAAAAACCCCATGTCTAATGCCTGCTTTGCCATCGACCAAGACTCGGTAAAGCAGTGCAGGACGCCATGCGCCCCCGCATGAGCCCGCAGCAAATCTAGCGTATCCACCTCGGCCTGCCGGGTATGGACGATTACCGGTAAGGCGTGTTTCGCCCCTAGGTCCAACTGATGAGCAAACGCCTCTCGCTGCCGTGCCTGCACGGCTGGATCTTCAGCGTGAAAATAATCCAGTCCCGTTTCGCCAACCGCCACCACACGCGGCTGACTTAGCTCTGCCTCAATCCAATCAAGGTTGCCCTCGGCAGCATCTGGGTGAACACCGGCGGTTGCCCAAACATCTTCATGGGTGTCGGCGAGGGCTTTTACACCGGCATAGCCGTCTTCATCGACGCTGATACACAAACAGGTGGTCACGCCACTTTGCCTAGCGCGCTCTATCGCGCCGTCTGGATCGTCGAGATAATTTAGGTGGCAGTGGGAATCAATCAACATGGCAAGATTCTTCTTGGATCCTTCTTGGGTTCTTATTGATGGCTCAGCCGGCCTGGCGCGGCAAACGTTTGCTGACCTGCTGCCATAGATGAAATAGGCGCTCCAGAGCGAGGCGAATATTCGTTGAGTTGGACGTTTCAATCATACGGCGGGTGTCGATCAGTTCTTCCGCAAAGGCGAGCAGCACGCGATTAGGCTGCTTACTCTGCTGCTGGATCAGCACTCGGTACCAAGCCGCTAGTAGCAGCGGGGCGCCTGTTTCAATTGCGTCATCAACTAACCCGCCAAACTGCGAGGCAGTGGCTACTTTGTTGATCCACGCATCTACGTCTAGCTCGGCAAATTGATCTCGCATCGTCAGGGGGGCGTAACCTGCTTGGGCAAAACGCTGGGGAGAAAAAGGCACTGCCTGCTGCTGCAACCAAGCTTCGGCTTGCCCTACCCCGGCTTGCACCTGATAAGACTGGCAGCGGCTACGAATGGTGGGGAGCAAGCGGTTCCAGTATGGCGTGCACAGCAGTATGTGGGTGTTCGGCGGCGGTTCTTCCAGGGTTTTGAGTAAGGTGTTTGCCGCATTAACGTTCATCAAATGAGCATCGAGCACAGCGACTACCTTACGGGGCGCGATTTGTGACGTTTGTACCGCAAAAGCATTCAACGCACGGATTTGATCGATCTTGATCGCCGCGCCCTCTGGCGCGACCCAGCGAAAATCCGGGTGTGCAAGTTCTTCGGGGTCTTTGTCTGCGGGCAATTCCAATAACAGTAGTGTGGCCGCAGACAATAAGGCACGACCGCCCCAGCCCTCAGCGCAGGAGAGCCCGATGGCCGCAGGCAGCGCACCCTGCTGCAATCGCTGGGCGATCGCGAGCAGTACCTCGCCGTGCCACGGATATGGTTCAGACATCGCGTCCAGCTCGGACGGTTGAATCTCCGATGACACGGTTGATCGCGGGGCACACATCCGCCCGCACTGCAGCTCCGCGTGGCCCCGCCGCAACCTCGAC
>ERZ802827.502-NODE-502-length-20695-cov-10.4219_pt1 | contig 20695 bp, 15 predicted proteins | sample MGYA00345652_ERZ802827 | MGnify/ENA primary metagenome ERZ802827 (study PRJEB30503, sample SAMEA104212372) | marine metagenome | biome: Westerlies Biome; feature: [SRF] surface water layer (ENVO:00010504) within the epipelagic zone...; material: water... | reverse complement strand
AAGCCTTGCCGCCAGCACCCGACAAAATCAACACCCGTACTTCCTTATCAGCAGCGAACCGGTCAAGCGCCACTTCTACCGCTTCCCACATTTCCAGCGAGACTGCATTACGCTTTTCCGGTTGGTTAAAAATTATACGGGCAATGGCGCCAGATTGTTTTACGATAATCTTATCTGTCATGGCTCGGACCATCCTTTACTTTATCTTTCCGGTGATGGGCTGATTGATCAGACCTCTAACGTTAAATTTGCATTGCCTTGATGATTTTGCATCCAGACCAACCTTACTCTATATGATTTTGTCCTGACGTAGCGCAGCAATTTCTGCCGCACTATAACCCAGTGTTGATAGAATATCTTCGCCATGACTCCCGGCAAGTGGCGGCGGTGCCGCAAGGTGGCTTGGGGTTCGGCTCATCATAATTGGCTGACCGACCAGATGCGTATCACCGCGCTCATGGCTTTTTACCGGCTGTGCTAGCCCAAGATGTTTAACTTGCGGATTCTCAAACGCCTGACCAATATTATTGATTTCACCAGCTGGAACACCGGCTTTGTTCAGAATATCGATCCATTCGGCAGTCGTTTTTGTGCCGGTAATCGCAGTAATCGCAGCATTCAGCATATCACGATTTTTTGACCGGTCAGGGCCAGTCGCATAATCAGGATTTGTGATCCAATCCTTATGCCCAAGCGCGGCCGCAAACCGCTCCCAGATTAATTCACCGGCAACGGCAATATTCATGTAACCATCACTGGTCACAAAAACGCCGGTCGGGATTGAGGTTGGGTGGTTATTACCTGCCTGTTTGGCGATATCGCCATCCATAAGATACCGCGCCGCCTGAAAATCGAGCATAAACATTTGCGCCTGCAGCAGCGAGGTCTGAACCCATTGCCCCTGATCCGAATGCGCTCGTTCCAGTAGCGCAATAAAAATACCCTGCGCAGCAAAAAGGCCTGCACAAAGGTCGGCAATTGGAATGCCAACACGCATTGGCCCTTCACCCGGCGCACCAGTAATTGACATCAGGCCGCCCATACCTTGGGCAATCTGATCAAACCCAGGGCGTGCGCTGTAGGGTCCATCCTGACCAAAGCCGGAGATTGACGCATAAACGAGACGCGAGTTCGTTTTGGACAGTGTTTTATAGTCAATGCCGAGCCGGTTTTTAACTTCAGGGCGAAAATTCTCAACAATCACATCTGCTTTTGCCGCAAGCTGGCGAAAGATTTTCATTCCAGCTTCACTTTTCAGATTTAACGTCAGGCTGCGCTTGTTACGATGCAGGTTCTGAAAATCTGGCCCCTCACGCGGCCCACCAAGCTGGGCGTCATCTGCTGGTGTTTCAATCTTGATCACATCCGCGCCCCAGTCGGCCAACTGGCGGACACAAGTTGGACCCGAACGAACCCTGGTTAGATCAAGTACCAAATAGTCCTTCAGCGCGTTGCTGGCAGGCGGCGTTCTGGTACCAATCTGACCGGCATGGGTCGGGGCGTTTGATGGTCTAGTCATTTAAGTCTCCAAAATCAGGTCAGCAAGTTAAAAAATCAAGTTGCGGACTGTAATACCCACATAATATAGCCTCGGTAGACGCGGATCTTCCAGATTAAACTCATATCTAATTTTCGCTGACGGTTGCTGTGCGACGCCAGATTTTGCAATGTAATGAATGGCAATACACGACAAGATTGTATGTTAGGTCTAATTTTTTGGATACAAAAAACTGTATCTAGTCAAGTATTGTGTTTGGTTTTTTCAAAGTCAGCAAACGATCATTTGGCAACCAGCAATACGCTCTGAGCCCGATCATGAAAGCGGCGTCTTTGCGCTGTATGGCCTTTTAGTCATAAAGTTGAAATCAACCCCTTCACCTGCCTGATTGACCTGATCCATATATAGTTTTTTATAGCCGCGATCGGCTTTCACCGTTGCCGGCGGCTGCCAATTGGCGCGGCGGCGTTCAATTTCATCGGCCGGCACAAGCAGGTCAAGCATACGGTTTGGCACATCAAGCCGGATTTGATCACCAGTTTCAACCAGCGCCAATGGCCCCCCAATTGCGGCCTCGGGGCTGGCATGCAGAACAATAGTTCCAAAGGCGGTACCACTCATCCGGCAATCCGATATCCGAACCATATCCTTGACCCCAGCTGTTGCCAGCTTTTTTGGGATTGGAATATAGCCTGCCTCGGGCATGCCCGGCGCGCCTTTTGGCCCAGCATTTCGAAGGATCAAAACACTGTCTTTGGTGACATCCAAATCTGCCATATCAATCCGATTGGCCAGATCTTCCAGTGAATCAAAAACCATTGCGGGCCCCTGATGCGTCAATAAATCAGGTGAACAGGCCGATTGTTTGATAATTGCCCCATCCCCTGCCAGATTGCCACGCAAAAAAGCGATGCCACCACCAGCATGAATCGGATCATCAAGGCTGCGAACCACCATTTGCGGAAGGGCCGCTGGCATGGCAGCAATCTCTTTGCCAAGCGTGCGCCCTGTGACTGCCAGGCAATCAAGATGCAAAAGTGGCTTTAACGCGCGCAAGATTGGCGCCATGCCCCCGGCGCGGTGCAGATCATCCATATAGAATTGGCCATTTGGTTTCAGATCAACCAACACCGGCGTATCAACGCCAAGCGCATCAAAGGCTGGCAAATCAACCTCGATGCCAAGCCTTCCTGCCATCGCGGTCAGATGGATAATGCCATTGGTCGAGCCGCCAATTGCCAACAACACCCGCAAGGCATTTTCAAATGACTTTGGCGTCATAATCTGTGACGGGCGTATTTGGTCTGCCGCCAAAGCCATCGCCCGCGCGCCAACCATTTCGGCATGGCGCAACCGGTCAGCAACCACCGCCGGAATTGTGGCACCCCCGGGCAACATCATGCCAAGCACCTCGGTCATGCAAGCCATTGTGCTTGCCGTTCCCATCACCCCGCATGTTCCGGCGGTTGGCACCAGCTTGCCTTCAATTTCATTAATCTCGGCATCATTGATGCGCCCGCCACGATAATCGCCCCAGAAACGGCGGCAATCAGTACAAGCGCCAACGCGCTGATCACCAACGGTTCCCGACAGCATCGGACCGGTGACAAGCTGAATGGCTGGCACATCGGCACTGGCCGCCGCCATAAGCTGGGCTGGCACGGTTTTGTCGCAGCCGCCAATAAGCACACAAGCATCCATTGGCAGGGCGCCAATCATTTCTTCGGTATCCATTGCCATCAAATTGCGGAAATACATGCTGGTTGGAAAGGCAAAGGCCTCATGCAATGAAATTGTCGGAAATTCCATTGGCAAGCCACCGGCAAGCATGACCCCGCGTTTCACCGCCTCGACCAGTTTTGGCACATTGGCATGGCAGGCATTATAATCTGAATAGGTGTTGGCAATGCCAATCACCGGACGCGCCAGCGCATCATCGCTATAGCCCATTGCCTTGATAAAGGCCTTGCGAAGATAAAGTGAAAATGCCTCATCGCCATATCGGGTTAGGCCGCGCTTCATGCCTTTTTGCTGGTCACTCATTTCATGCCTCATAAATTAGATGACCCGAAAACTATAGCAAGGAATGGGCAATTTGGTTTGCAGTTTTTTCGTCCCTCACCAGCGATCAATCGGTCAAACGCTTTTCGCTTGATAGCGTAAAGCCAATGCGCCAAGCTTTAGTTCACCTTTGCCCTGTAACTGGCAATGGCCTTTTCACCTTTTATCGAGTCTTGCAATGTCTTCAGCTTCTTCTGCTCTTATTCAAACGCTTGCCAATAACGGGGTTGAGGTGATTTTCAGCCTTTCCGGCAATCAGATCATGCCACTTTATGATGCTTGTATTGATGCGAATATCCGCATCATCCATACCCGCCATGAAGGCGCTGCCGTCTATATGGCCGAGGCCTATGCCCAGCTATCGGGCAAGCTTGGTGTGGCATTGGTGACAGCGGGGCCTGGATTGCTAAATGCGGTATCGGCACTTTATTCGGCAGCGCGATCAGAATCCCCGATCTTGCTCATCAGCGGCGATGCTGGTCTTGGTATGGATGGACGCGGCGGCTTTCAAGAGCTTGATCAATGTGCGATAACCACGCCAATCACCAAACATTCAGCACGGCCACTAAATGCTGCGGCGATTTTATCTGATCTCGATCATTGTATTGCAACCGCGCTTGGCGGCACGCCCGGCCCAACACATCTGGCACTTGCCTTTGATCTATTATCGCAAACAACCGGCCTTGACGCTGCAAAGCAAGTGAGCTTACCGCCAGCCAATGCCATGCGCCAAAATGATCTTGAAACCGTCATCAAGGCGATTGATGCGGCCAAACATCCACTTATCATGACCGGCCCACAGGCAAATCACACCCGCCAGCCAACCGCCAATACCGCGCTTGAGGGGGCGTTAGGATTACCGATTATCTGTCTTGAATCGGCACGCGGCCTTTCCGATAGTTTTTATGGCGATCTAACAGCAACACTGAAATCAGCCGATCTGATTATTCATCTTGGGAAGCTGGCCGATTATTCAACCGGCCTTCATGCCAGCAGCCGCATTACCAAAGGCACGCCAATCATCTCGATCCTGACCGATGATCAAACCGCGCCGATGCCAGCCCATGACGATCATCCAATCACGCTTTTCCGTACCGGTAATATTCCCGCCAGCATGACCCAGCTTGCCACAGCGATTACTGATCAGGAAATTACCGTTTGTGATGCCGATTGGCCAGCTGCCGTCACCACATCAATCACCCGCCGCCTAGCATGGCAGGCAAGCGATCGAGGCCGCCATCCAGCCGCGCTTACCACGCAATTGCAATTTGCCATCAATCAGGCGGCATCACCAATTCTCATCGCCGATGGCGGCGAATTCTGTCAATGGGTACAGGCTGGCTGCATTGCCCCGCGCCGCATGATCAATGGGCCATCAGGCGCGATTGGTGGCGGCATTGCCTATGCGATTGGTGCCAGCATTGCCTGCCCCGATGCCGAAATTTTTCTGGTCATGGGCGATGGTACCGCCGGTTTCTATCTTGGTGAAATCCATACCGCGGTCAGAATAAACGCCAATATCACGGCAATCATTGGCAATGATTATCGCTGGAATGCTGAGGTGCAAATCCAGATTGACACCTATGGGCCAGATCGTGTCTATGGCTGCGATCTTGATGAAAAGGCCGATTATGCCGCGGCCGCGATCGGGCTTGGCGCACAGGGACAAAATGTGGGGCCAGATGATGATCTGGATGCCGCGCTTCGCAACGCCAGCGCATTTCAGGGACCCACCGTGTTGAATGTGTTGATTGATGGGCAGGCCGCACCAAAATTCACACCCATGAAACTTTAGCCAATAAAATGGTAAAGACTGGCGAAGGCCGCGCTCTGCTGCTAGGCAAAGCTGGCTTCGCGTGCTCGCACCAACGCCACTAATGTGTCATTATAAGGTGTCTTGATTCCCATCTCACGCCCAAGCACCGGCACCATGCCATTAATGGCATCGATTTCGGATCGCTTGCCAGCAAGATGGTCAAGCCGCATTGACGGGCTAGCATGTGGCATATCAGCGGCAAATTTAACCCCATAGGCGACCGCGTCATCAAAGGAAAAGGCAATATTTTTTGCCAGCCCAATTTCATAGGCTTCAAGCATACAGCCAAGAGCAACAATGCGCCTATCTTCATCACTGAAAAGCTCGCCAATCGTGCAGTCAAACGCCACCGATGGCGCGCTGCACATCACATTGCAGATAAATTTTTCCCAAACAAGTTGATGAATATCGGCAAAGGCGGTGGCCTTGAAACCGGCGGCCTGCCAAAGCGATTCAATCCAGGCCAGCCGATCAGTCATGCCGCCACCCATTTCACCAATCCGGATTTGCCGCATCGCATTATGATGAATATGACCTGGCCCCTTAATTGAGGCACCAAAGCCTTCAGCAACGCCAAGCAACACATTATCGGTTGGCATATATTGGGCAATCCTATCGCCAGCGCCAAGCCCGTTCTGAATAGTCAGAACCAGCGAATCCGGCTGCATGACTTTGGCAATTTCTGCCGCAGCCCCACCAACGCCATTGGCTTTGGTGGCAATCACAAAAAGATCAATCGTGCCAAGATCGGCAATCTGATGAATCGCGGTAATGCCGCCAATAACCCGGTCACCACTCGCGCCTTCTAAATGAAGACCCGTTTTGCCGATGGCGGTAATATGTTCCTGCCAAAGATCAACAACTGATATTTGATATCCGGCTTCGGCGAACAGTCCTGCATAAACCGACCCCATTGCACCTGCACCAACAATGGCGATGCGCGGCACATTCTTGTTTTTAGAACTTAATTTTGTCACCTGCTACCCCCTTTGACCTGAAATAAAAACATGACCATCAAAAATAGAAATTTAGCCATCAGCCTGAATAACCGTTCCAGCAGTGATCAAGGCGTCAATTTCAGCGTCATCAAGCCCTGCCACACCAAGCACCTCACGCGTATGTTCGCCAAGTATTGGTGGCAAACAAGCCACACCGACATCGCTTGACCGGCTGAATTTAATTGGTGATGCCAACCCCTGATAATCATCTATTTCAAGCACCATTTCGCGCTCGGCTGTTTGCGGATGCAATAATGCTTCTTCAATATTGCGAACCGGCCCAGCTGGCACACCAGTAGCAAGCAAAGTTTCGGCAAATGATGCGCCATCAACCTTGGCCAGTGCCGTCGTCAAAAGATCGGTCAATGCGGCGCGATTAACAACGCGATCGGCATTATCGGTAAAGCGCGGATCATCGGCAATTTCACTTTCACCAAGCGCATCACAGAAACGCCGAAATGCGCGGTTATTGCCAATGCCGATGAAGATGTCATTTGTCGCGGTTTCATATTTATCATAGGGCGAGATATTCGGATGTGAATTGCCGGTGGCGGTTCCGGGTTTTTTGCTTAAAAAATAATTGGCATTATGCGGATGCATCAGCGCCAGCGCCGAGTCATAAAGCGTCATATCAATATATTGGCCAAGGCCTGAATTCTGACGTTCGTGAAGCGCCATCAAAATGCCGATCACGCAATAAAGGCCAGTTCCCATATCAACGATTGGCGCACCAAGGCGCACCGGACCGCTTTCGGCCATGCCGTTAATCGACATCATACCCGTCATCGCCTGAACCACAGCGTCATATCCTGGCGCACCACCAAGCGGCCCCGCCTCACCAAAGCCCGAAATCCGGCAATGGACAAGCCGTGGAAACCGGTTTTTTAAAACTGCCTCATAGCCAATGCCCCATTTTTCCAGCGTGCCCGTTTTAAAATTATCAATCAGTACATCGGCATCTTCAAGAAGCCGTAGCAAAAGATCGCGCCCCGGCACGCTGGCAAGGTCGATCACAACCGATTTTTTATTCCGGTTCACATTGATGAAATAGGACGCCATATCGCGCGCAAAAGGTGGTCCCCAGCCGCGAACCTCATCCCCGGCTACCGATTCAATCTTGATGACATCGGCGCCATGATCGGCAAGAATTTGCGTTGCATAAGGCCCGCCTAAAACACGGGTCAGATCAATCACCTTGACACCATCAAGCGCATGCTGACCCAGAATTGGTTTTGCATTTGTCATTTATTGTCTCCTATGCCCTTTGGCCAAGGTGTGGCACCAGCATGTCAATGGGATTTTGGCAAACCAAGCGCACGCTCGGCAATATAATTTATCATCATCTGAGCGCTAAATGGCGCAAGCCGCACCATCCGCCAGTTTCGGCACCCATTTTGGGCTGACAAAACTGGTCGCTTCGATATCGGCGAAATCGCATCTCAACAAAAGATTTATCCTGGTGATTTTGGTGGCGGTGAGAGTGAAAACAGGTTCATTTTGCAGCCCATCACGCGGACTCATCTCAAAAATACGAACGCTGTTTTGGGTCACTTTGATTTTCCATTTGGCTATGGCATGCGCTTGAGGCTAACATGTCAATTCTACAATCAACAACCAATCGGCGCCGCGATTTTTGGCGCAGCTTCAAGCCGCCATCCTGTTTGAACCACCATCGGAGCATTATTCCATGAGTAAAATCAATATTGAATTTACCCTTTTTTCGGCCTTTTATTCGCCATTGATCTCAACCATGACTGGCGGTTTTCTGAAAGAAGAAGGGCTGGATTTCGAATATACGGTTTCCGCACCGGGCGTGACCGCCATTACCGCGCTTGATAACGGTACTGCCGATGTTGTCCAATCAACCCTCAGCCAAGGCTTTAACACCTTGAACAAGGGCGGTGTGCCTGCTTGTGTGCATTTTGCACAGATCAATGAGATGGACGGATTTTTCCTGACTGGTCGTGATGCCGATCCTGCATTTAACTGGAACAAGCTCGAAGGCGCTGAAGTCTTGGTTCACCATGGTGGCCAGCCAATGACGATGTTCAAATATGCCTGCTACAAAGGCGGGGTTGATATCAATAAGATCAAGATTATCGATGCCGGCAATGGTGGCGAAATGGACAAGGCATACCGCGCTGGAACAGGTCAATATATCCACCAGCAAGGCCCAGCCCCTCAACAGCTAGAGGCTGATCGTGTTGGCCATGTCGTCACCGCGCTTGGGCCGACAATTGGCCCATGCGGTTTCTCCAGCCTTGCGGCCAAACCAGAATGGCTGGAAACCGATGAGGCCAAAGCCTTTACCCGCGCCTATATCAAAACCCGCAATTATATGAATGACACACCTGCGGTCGAAATTGCCCGCGCGGAAAAGCCATTATTCCCGAATATTGACGAGGCCGTTCTTGCCGATTGCATCGATACCTATCAAAAAATGGGAGTCTGGACACGCCATATCGACATTACCGATGCTGGCTATGAGGCGATGTTGAATATCTTTGAATATGATGGCATGTTGAAAACCCGCTATGCCTATGATCAGGTATGCGCCAAACCGCCAACTGTCTAACCCATCCATTTTAGGGCGTGTAATTTAAACCAAAAATATCAGGGGCTGAGCGGCTGCTTTTTTGCATGCGCTTGGCCCTGTTTTCCAAGTGCGATAAACCGCTTCATAAATGGCTTTGTTTGATCATCGCGGCGCACCGCCGCATAAAGCTGGCGCGTCAGACCATTTCGGGTGACAGATTTTGTGACAAGCCCACCATCAATATCGGCCGAGCGAATAACCCAATCAGGAAGCACCGCCACTCCCTTATTTGCTCCCACCAACATCAGCATCACCGCGGTCAACTCAACCTGCCGGATTAATTTTGGTTCAATCTTGGCCGGAATCAAAAGCTGGCTGAAAATATCGAGACGAGTGCGTTCAACCGGATAGGTGATCAGCGTCTGATCGGTGAAATCAGCAGCGTCAACATAGTCTTTTTCGGCAAGCCGGTTGGCTTTCGCCGCAAGGAATGTCGGTGCATAGGGGAATAGCTGGTGAAATTCGACCCCGCGAATATCTTCAGGGTCTGACGAAATGACAATATCGACTTCTTCATCGGCCAATGCTTTTAACGCCCGAAACGCCAATCCCGGGCGAATATCAATATCAACATCGGGAAAATCTTGACGAAACAGATTGAGAACCGGAAACAACCATTCAAAACAAGCATGACATTCAATCGCGATATGCAAGCGGCCAGCCTGTCCGTTTTGCAAATTATCAAATTCAGCTTTCAACAAATCAATTTCGGGTAAAATACGCTCAGCAGCGCGCAGAAACCGCAATCCTTCGGCAGATAAACGCATCGGTTTGGTGTTTTTGACAAACAGATCGACCCCAAGCTGATCGCGGACGGCCTTGATCTGGTGCGATAGCGCCGATTGGGTAATATGCAGCTGTTCAGCCGCTTGCGCCAACGATCCGGCGGCATGAATAGCCATAATAGTTCGCAAATGACGAAGTTCTATGTTCATGAATATATCTCATAAAGTTTATGATTATTATGAATTTGTTTCACAAATATATTTCTGGCACAAATGATTTCATCAAACAAGTCCAGATCATTTGCCGATTACAAGGATATAAAAATGGGTCACAAGCCACCAAGAATTTCATTTGAATTTTTCCCGCCAAAATCGCTTCAGGCGAGTTTTGATTTGTGGGAGTCGTTGAATGTTTTGGCGCCGCTTAACCCCGAATTTGTATCTGTTACCTATGGGGCGGGTGGCACGACGCGCCAGCTTACCAAGGAAATGACCGAAGCCATTGGCAAAAGCTACGGCTTGGATGTTGCTGCGCATCTGACCTGCGTCAATGCCAGCAAGGCCGAAACATTGGCCATTGCAAAAAGCTATGTTGATGCAGGGGTCAAACAGATTGTCGCCCTTCGCGGTGATGCCCCACAAGAAAGCGCAGGCTTTTGCCCGCATCCTCAAGGATTTGCGGATTCCGTTGATCTTGTCGCCGGTCTTGCCGCCACAAAGATTAAAACTATTCATGTTGGCGCCTATCCCGAACCACATCCCGAAGCCAGCAGTTACAATGCCGATATTGACTGGCTGAAGCGCAAAATTGATGCTGGTGCCACCTCGGCAATCACCCAGTTCTTTTTCGATAGTGAGATATTTTTGCGGTTCCGTGATCGCTGCGACAAGGCGGGGATTCATGTGCCAATCATCCCGGGCATTCTGCCAATTGAAAATTGGGACAATGTCAAACGCTTTGCCAGCCGCTGCGGTGCCAGCATTCCGGCAAGCCTTGACGCCGAATTTGCCATGGCCAAACGTAATGAGGTTGAAGATATTCTGTCGGTTGTTGTGGCAACCGATATTTGTTCTGATCTGATGGATCATGGCATTGACCAGTTTCATTTTTACACATTGAATCGGCCTTATTTAGCGCGCGATGTTTGCCTGGCGCTTGGGATTGTTCCCGATACCAAATTGGCGCTTGTTGCCTGATTATAATTTGGGACTGACGCTCCATAGGAAATTGGCGCGCTTGTAATGCAGTCTCGTTAGATGCCAAGATGCAGCTTTGGTTTCCAGAATGGGCGGAACAATTCTATTTTTGGACAGCGATCCATCACTACCTTAAGACCTGCCTCTTCAGCAAGGCGCGCCGCATCATGATCAACAACCCCGATTTGTCCCCATAACACCTTTGCTCCAATATCGATTGCCTGTTTGGCTATATCATATAAATCTTCTGGCTTACGAAACACTTCAACCATATCCACTGCCCGATCGACAGAGGCAAGGTTTGGGTACACCTTCAGCCCCCGTATTGACCCAAGGCCAGGTCGTGGGTTAATGGGAATCATGTCGTAACCAGTTTCATGCAAAACGCGCAACACCCCATAGCTGAACTTAGTTTTGTCAGGGCTGGCGCCGACCATGGCAATCGTTTTTACCGAGGACAGAATGTCCTGAATATATGCATCGGTATAAGGCTCGTTATGGTTCATTTAATTTTATCCGTCGAGGTTGCAATGTCGGCTTTTAGTTCGTGCGATGCCAATGGGTCAAGAAATGGATTGCGATAAAGTTTGTCATGGCTTTCCACACCAACCTCAATCACGCAATCACTTTTCGCGCGCGCCACGCACAACACAATATAGCCATCATTAATTTGCCGGTTGTTAAGCGCCACTTGAGCCCGCTGATCAATATCGCCTGCCAATAGTTTGGCCGCACAGGTAATGCAGCCGCCATATTTACAGCCATAAGGCAAATCAACTCCCTGGTCTCTTAGCTCGTCAAGCAGCGGTTTGCGGCCAGAAACGGCAAAGGCTGCATTGTCACGATTGGCAATGGTAATCGTCTTCATAGCCAAATATCGCTTGTGCAATCACCACCGGGATAACGTGCTTCATGGCACCTGCTTGGCCCATTTGGCTCATTGCCAAAATCGACAATAAAGTCAGGATTGATGGACATGCCACCATTTTCTGGGTCACAGTCAATCATCACCATGACACCACCCTTTTCCCGGATTTCAGGATAAAATTGATTGTCCCATGTGCTGAACAGCGACGTGGTGACATAAAGGCGCCTTCCATCAAGCGACAGTTGGAACATCTGTGGACCACCAGCCAAAGTGACACCATTTACAATGGGAGCCTTCCCCAGTAAGCCACCCATCCAAATCTGACCAGTCAATTTTGGATTGTGGGGGTCAGAGATATCATATTGCCGCATATCTCCATGAAGCCAGTTATTAAGGTAAAGATATTTGTCGTCCATTGATATCAGAATTGCTGACATAACCCCCGGAATAGGGATAGGCCAGTCTGGATGCGGTTCATTTTCAACATCAATGATTTTTTCCCACTGCCATTTTCCAACATCATTTTTCCACCAATGAATGACATTCGAGCTGAGCGCTGCGCCACAAAATCCGTGCGAACTGTCAGGATTATGATGAAATTTTACCTCAAGAGGGATCAACCCATCCTCGCCGAGATAGAAACTCTCAACCGGTTCCCGTTTCTCAAAATCCCAAAAATGCAACTCACGCCCATATTTGAGATATCCAACTTCTTCCAAATCAAAACCAGGCATAAACGTATTTGGCGCTGCCCATTCCGAACTAACCATCACATTATGGCGAGGCTGGTACCAAAAATCATAGCCAAATTTGATATCACCCATGGAATTTTCCCACCGGCCAACAATTTTAAAATCCTTGTTTAGGTGTAGATAGCCGCCTGGGGCCTCCCCCTTGGCATTACCAAGAAAAGAAATGATTATTTCGCTGCCAAGACAATGCACAGTATGCGGACCAGATAAATCAGCCTTGGACTTAATCTCACCGCCATCGATAACGGTGTGAATGCGCGGGGCGAGCGGATCCGTTGCGGTATCCACAACATAGATGTTATTAGACCGCACACCCGGAAGAAGCAGATATTTGCGCGCCATCTCTGTATCATCATGACAGGATGAACACGCATTCCAGCCCATGTGGTGAAGCTCATCACCGATATTCGGCATATCAAGCCGATGAATAACTTTGCTAAAAGTTGGACTGTCAGGGTCTACATCAACAGTTGCCAGATAATCCGGTTTCTGGATGCCCGTGCCGGTGTAGATTGCAATTGTGTAAAGCAACGACTCTCGCGGGGCTTTAACCGCATCCTGAGGACTGGCGTAACCCGGACCGCAACATTCCATCTCAAAAACTCCTTCTATTCCAAATATGTCTCTAGCCCGGCATGTACCGCGTCACCAAATAACTTTTTACTTACTTTTTTGGTGCCTGGTGTCATCAAACTCAGGCCAATAAAACCCGATCCCACCTGACATTGCAACCATCAGTAAGATTAGTAAGTAGACGGTTACAAGTGCTTTATAGTTTTTGAAAGTTTTTTTGAACGCAAGCTCTGGCATTTAGCATTTTTAGGTTATACATTCTGAATTACCTCATACTATTAACGGATATCGTCATGCGTAGCTTGAATACTGGAAAAAACCTTTTGCATTGGCTAGCGAATGTTGATGAGGATGGCATCGCATGGCTGCACCTTCAGACAGATGGTAAATCTGTGAATGTCCTGACCCATGCTGTGATGGCAGAACTAGGGAGCCTTGTTGACCAGCTTGAGGCGAGCGAAGACCTCACGGGTGTAGCTATGCTATCAGGCAAGCCGGGTGGTTTTGTTTATGGCGCGGATATCCATGAATTTGAGACGCTAAAAACCGCCGATAATGTTGCCAATCACATGTTATTTGTCCATGGATTGTTCAACCGCATTGAGGCACTTCCCGTTCCTAGCTGTGTTGGCGTTGACGGGATTGCTGTTGGCGGTGGGCTGGAAATTGCGCTGGTCTTTGACCGTTTATTTGTTACCTCATCTCCAAAAACAAAGCTGGGCTTTCCCGAGGTTAATCTTGGCATTATGCCAGGCTATGGCGGCAGCGGGCGGGCCTACGGCCGGGTTGGCACAAAAGCTGTATTGGACATGATGGTCAGCGGACGCCCACTTGGCAGCCAAGATGCGATCAAAAGCGGACTTGCTGATGGCATAGTTGATAACGCGGATGACTTAGAAGTGGCGATGCGCCAATGGTTACTGGGATGCAAAGGCGAAAAGCCTTCCCTCACCCAGCTCGAAACCGTAGCAGATGCAACAGAGATTGCCGCGGCAAGAGACAAGTATCTTAAGCGGGTGCGCGCCGATCACACACCTGCTCCTGCGGCAATAATCGACCACGTTGAAAATTTTGGCCATGATAAAAGCGCCATGTCAGCAGGTGAAATAGATGTTTTCCCTTACCTTATGATTGGCAGAGCATCAAAAAATTTGCGCCGTGTTTTTTACCTCACCGATGCGGTTCGGAAATCGGCACGCGGTGTCAGCGGCATCAAACGGCTGCATGTTGTTGGAGCGGGTGTTATGGGCGGCGACATTGCAGCCGTCGGGGCAATGGCCGGCCTTGATGTCACATTAGCAGATATGAATGAGGCCGCCATTGAGGGCGCGATTGCGCGCGCAAAGAAGTTATTTGAGCGGCGCCTGAAAAGTGATGACAAGGTTGCCGCAGCGCTAGCACGCCTCCGGGCAGATTTTGATGGTAACGATGCTGCTGATGCCGATCTGATTATCGAAGCAGTTGCTGAAAAGCTAGACGTCAAACAGGCCGTTTTCCAAAATCTAGAGACTGTTAGTAAAGCTGGTGCAATTTTGGCAACAAACACTTCGGCTATTCCACTAGAGGATATCGCCTCGGTATTAAAAGCACCAGAACGCTTAATTGGACTGCATTTCTTCAACCCTGTTCCCGTTTTGCCTCTGGTTGAGGTGATCTGGTCAAAATATTCGGATCAAGATATAGTTAATCGGGGAATGCAGTTTGCTGGCCAGATTGGTAAAATGCCGGTTCGCTGTAAATCGGCGCCGGGCTTTTTGGTAAACCGCGCTTTGCTTCCTTATATTTTCAAGGCGATTGAGGCAGTGGCCGGCGGGGAAAGTGCCGACCTCATTGATGAAGCGTTGGTTGATTTTGGCATGCCAATGGGGCCGATCGAACTCGCCGATCAGATTGGACTGGATGTCTGCCTTGATGCCGGCATCGTGCTTGGCATAGCCCCGACCGCAAAAACATTACTCGACGAGAAAGTTAAGGCTGGCACAATTGGGCGTAAATCTGGAAGCGGCTTCTATGAATGGGATGGAAACCAAGCTATCCGGGCGCGCCAATCACAAGATCCGAGCGTTATGGCCGCAATCGCTGAAAACATGTTGGCCCCTATGATTGAGGAATGCCAGCAAGCGGTAGATCAACAGGTTGTTGACTCCGCTGATAGCGCAGATGCTGGAATGATCTTTGGTATTGGTTTCCCTGGCTTTCGTGGCGGGCCGCTGAACTGGGCTCAAGAGCAATAAATTATACGACTAGATTAGGGAATCACCATGACTGAAATTTTCATTTTAGCGGCACAAAGGTCAGCCATTGGCAGCTATGGTGGCAGTTTGAAAGACACCACGCCAATCGATCTCGCCATCCCCGTTGCAAAGGACGCGATTGAAAAATCTGGCCTGCCTGCAGATGCGATCCAGCATGCGACTTATGGCCATGTGATTCACACCGAACCGCGAGACATGTACTCTCCGCGCTGTATTTCTATTGGGGCTGGTCTGCCCGAGGCATCACCAGCCTTTCAGGTTAACCGGCTATGCGGAAGCGGCCTTCAAGCAATTGTCAGCGCAACTCAACTCATTAAACTTGGCGATTGCGACACGGCACTGGCAGGCGGCGTTGAGGTGATGAGTCGTGGTCCTTATATCCTACCGGCACAACGCTGGGGCGCTCGTATGGGTGACTCCACTGTTATTGATATGATGACAGGTGCCTTGCATGATCCGTTTGGAATTGGGCATATGGGAATCACTGCTGAAAATGTTGCCGCAGACTATGGTATCAGCCGCGAGGATATGGATCAGTTCTCAGCGCAGTCACAGGCCCGCGCCGCCCATGCCAGTGAGGCTGGATATTTCAAAAACCAGATTACTCCGGTGGACCTGATCAAGCGACGCAAGACAGTTACGTTTGATCATGATGAATTTATCCGCGCTGAAAGCACGGCTGAAAGCCTCGCAGGTTTGCGGGCTGCATTTGCCAAAGATGGGTTAGTTACTGCAGGCAATTCATCTGGAATCAATGATGGCACAGCTTCCCTCGTGCTAGCGAATGCGGCTGCGGTAGGAACACATAAAGTAAATCCTTTAGCACGCATTGTCGCCTATGGGTTTGGCGGGGTGCCGCCGCGCATCATGGGCATGGGGCCAGTGCCCGCCAGCAAAATGGCATTAGAGCGAGCTGGTTTAAGCGTTGATGACCTTGATCTCGTTGAGAGTAACGAAGCCTTTGCTGCCCAAGCTTGCGCCGTATCACGTCAGTTAGATCTTGATGCAGCGCGAGTAAACCCCAACGGTGGCGCCATTGCACTTGGCCATCCAGTTGGCGCTACCGGTGCAATTATAATGACCAAACTGATCCATGAATTACACCGTATCAATGGCCGTTATGGTATGGCGACAATGTGCATTGGCGGCGGCCAAGGCATTAGTGTAATTATTGACGCAAAGCCATGATCTAAAGGGTTTTTCTTTTTTTATCTCACTTACCGTGATGCAAATCGGAGCCTCCATTATGTATAAAGCGCCACTTGAGGATTATCAGTTCCTGTTGGACCGAGTTATCGGTTTCGATTTGCTAATGGCAGATATCGGCAATGATGATGTAAACCAAGAACTGGCCGACGCTGTGCTGGAAGAAGCTGGCAAGCTTGCTGGAAATGTCATTGCACCACTTAACCACAGCGCGGATATGGCAGGTGCAAAGCGCCTTGAAGATGGCAATGTTAAAACTCCTGACGGATTTATTGATGCCTATGCTGCAATGGGTGAAGGCGGCTGGACAGCGATGGAAGCTGACGAAAGATTTGGCGGACAAAATCTGCCAATGACGCTCACCACCGCAGTGAATGAATTATGGCAATCAGCTAACATGGCCTTTGCCTTGTGTCATCTTCTCACGCAAGGACAAATTTACGCTTTACAGAAATCAGCCAGCCCAGAACTACAACAGACCTATATCCCACCGATGGTGGAAGGCCGATGGACTGGCACAATGAACTTAACCGAGCCTCAAGCCGGCACCGACCTTGCAGGCATAAAAAGTCGTGCCGTTCCAAATGGCGACCATTTTCTGATCACCGGTCAGAAAATATACATCACCTATGGTGAACATGATATGGCTGAGAATATTGTCCATCTTGTGCTTGCTCGAACCCCAAATGCCCCCGAAGGCATGAAGGGCATTTCTGTATTTATTGTGCCAAAATTTTTACCTGATGATGCGGGTGACTATACCAAACCAAACGACCTGCGATGCCTATCCATCGAGAAAAAGTTGGGGATTAAAGGTTCACCCACCGCGGTCATGCAATATGGTGAAGCAGGCGGAGCCGTTGGCTATCTTGTTGGTGCAGAAAACCATGGCATCGACATCATGTTTGCCATGATGAACCATGCGCGTATTGCCGTTGGATTGCAGGGGCTGGCAATTTCCGAGCGCGCCTATCAGCAAGCACGGGGTTATGCAAAGGACCGCGTTCAGGGCGTGCCGCTCGACGGCAAAAAGGGCGATGCTATTGTCAATCATCCTGATGTGTTGAGGCTTCTTGGCGGTATGAAGGCCGAGATTGAAGCGATGCGAGCCCTCATGATGGTTGGGGCTGCTGCGATGGATAAAGCGCGGCATGCCGATGCCGATGAAAAAAATACGCATGAAGCCCGCGTCGGATTGCTGATCCCGATTATCAAGGGCTGGATGACTGAAAGGTCACTAGACATCACCTCGGATGCAGTGCAAATTCATGGCGGTATGGGCTTTATTGAAGAAACTGGGGCTGCCCAGCATTATCGGGATGCCCGCATTCTACCTATCTATGAAGGCACGACTGCGATTCAGGCGAATGATCTAGTTTTCAGGAAAACAATTCGTGATAATGGCGCTGCAGTAAACAGCTTACTGGATGATATTGACAACGAAATGGCTACCCTTGCCAATCATCATAATACAGAGATTGTTAAGGCATCCAAGAGCATCATCGAGGCGAACAACACCGCACGAAAAGTCGCTGCGCATATCCTTGGTGGAGCAAATACACCCCGACGTCCAGCGGCAAGTGGCAGTAATTATTTGATGCTTCTTGGAACACTATGCGGTGGCTGGTTGATGACGCGATCCGGTGCAGCAGCAGCCGATGCGTTGGCAAAAGGTGAAACCGGCGCAATCAGCAATGATGATTTTATGAAAATAAAACTGACCACCATGCAAATTTATATAACACATCATTTGCCTAAGATTTCAAGTCTCGCCTGCACCATCACGGATGGCGATAATTCAGCATTAGCAATGCAACCCGACTGGCTTTAGGATATTTAAGCACTAGTATCAGCAGTTTCTTTGAAAATGATTTTCACCCAATCTTCCCACAAAGTTGACAGGGCAGCATAATCAGAAGCGCCAAGGCCGTTTGCCTCAGCAATTTCATAGGGCACGTGCGATGCTGAAATGGCAAAAAGCGGTACGCTCAATTGTTGGGCAGTTTCAAGGGCAAGGCAAGAGTCTTTTCGGGCATTTGTTACGGACATGCCGCCGTCAAAATCACCTTTATTCATGCGTTCTTGAACCCGGTGTATAAGAGGCCGCAACATGCCTTCCTCACGGTTCAGGATCGAAATAAAAGTATCATTAGGCACACCTAGCTTTTTAGACATAGAAAACGCTTCAATCAAAACCACCATAAGGGCGTGCATCACTGCGTTATTTACCACCTTGATACCCATGCCAGCTCCGGTTTTGCCGAGGTCATAAATACCCGCTGCAACCGGTTTCAAAACTGTTTTTGCCATTGCCTTTGACGCATCATCACCGCCCATAAAAAAGGTCATCTGGCCATTGGCCATGCTGGCGACACCACCGGCAATCGCAGCATCCACAAACCCTACCCCATATGGGGAGGCAAGGCTGGCGCAATCAATTGCTGTTTGCGGCGTCACAGTACTTGTATCGATTATTAGCTTTGGCCGACTTTGAAGATCAAGCAACTGGCCTGTCACCGCCAGCGAAATGTCAGGATGTCGCCATGAAAGGATGGCAACATCAATCGCCGCCATAAAAGCGTCAAACTGGTCATGCGTAATAACGCCCCCTTGTGAAGCAGACATGCGTTTATCACCATTAAGATCATACCCATGCACGGGTGACAATTTAGCGAATGCCGATGCAACCGCATAGCCAGCATTACCAAGGCCAATGACCCCAACGACAGTTCCGTTACGCGCCTGATCAGTCATGTTTCTGCCCCCATTAGAATACGGCTATTTAGCTCGAACTCCTAATATGCTGCCAATCATTCATCAACGGGTCATTCGTCAATAAGACCGGCGGTCTCAACAACCGCATGGAATAACACATTCGTGCTTGCCGCTGCCCATTCTTGGCTGATTTCTTCAGCTTCATTATGAGACAAACCATCAACACAAGGGCACATGACCATTGCAGTTGGAGCCACCTTGCTCATCCAAAAAGCATCATGCCCGGCCCCAGACACAAGGTTCATGTGCGAATAGCCAAGCCCAGTTGCTGCCTCGCGAACATTGCGCACACAAGAGGGATCAAACTCCACAGGGTCAAGTGCACCAGCCTGCTCAAAAGAAATATCCAGGCCAAGCGTTTCAGCAATCTTATCAGCACCACTTCGAAGCTCCTTGTCCATGGCGGCAATCACCGCAGGGTTTGGGCTGCGAAAATCTATTGTAAAAACCGCTTTGCCTGGAATGATATTAGTTGAGTTTGGGAAGACTTCACAATGTCCAACTGCACCAACGGCATGTGGGGCATGTGATAGCGCAATTTCATGGACAAGCATGGTAATCTGAGCCATGCCAAGCCCGGCATTTACCCGTGATGACATTGGCGTTGATCCGGTATGCGCTTCCTTTCCGTTAAGGGTAACGCGTATCCAATTCAGCCCCTGACCGTGCGTGACAACACCAATATCAATGCCGGCATCTTCAAGGATTGGTCCCTGTTCGATATGAAGCTCAAAAAAGGCAGCGACCGGCCTGCCACCAACATCTGCATCGCCAACCCAGCCAATACGCTTAAGCTCATCACCGAAGCGCAACCCCGTTGAATCTGTCCGACTATAAGCCCAATCAAGACTATGCACACCGGCAAATACACCTGATGACATCATCGGAGGGGTGAACCGGCAGCCCTCTTCATTTGTCCAATTCACAATTTCGATAGGATGCCGTGTTTGCAATCCAGCCTCATTCATGCTGCGGATGATTTCCAATGCCGCCAAAACGCCAAGCGGCCCATCATATTTTCCACCTGTTGGCTGTGTATCAAGATGACTGCCAACCATCACTGGTGGCAAGCTGGCATCACTTCCGTCGCGGCGGGCAAACATATTACCCATTTTATCGATATGAAGCGTCAAGCCTTCAGCCTCGCACCATGATTGAAACAAATGACGCGCGGTCGAATCATCATCGGTTAGCGCCTGCCGGTTATTACCGCCAGCCACGCCCGGGCCAATTTTTGCCATGTCCATCAGGCTTTGCCATAGACGGTCTGAGTCAATGCGCAGATTGCGGCCAATCATCGGATGGGTCTGGGTCATGGGTTTTATCTCACTCTTTTCAGTTTCAGTCACATTTTTGGGCTCGGTCACATTTTTGT
>ERZ802827.498-NODE-498-length-20763-cov-20.1214_pt1 | contig 20763 bp, 15 predicted proteins | sample MGYA00345652_ERZ802827 | MGnify/ENA primary metagenome ERZ802827 (study PRJEB30503, sample SAMEA104212372) | marine metagenome | biome: Westerlies Biome; feature: [SRF] surface water layer (ENVO:00010504) within the epipelagic zone...; material: water... | reverse complement strand
AAAAATCCAATCGCGCGGAGCATTCTCCAAAAACAAATCAAGATCTGCTGTGCTGCGGATTTGTACAGGGCCTAGATCTGCTAGATCAAAAGAAATGAAAGTCTGCCGACAAGAAAATTTCACTAATGACGGAAAAATTACCGAATAATCATCTGCAAAGTTGGGGCTATCAAAGGCAAACCCTACCTCGCTTACAGGAACCTCCTTACGGTCTAACCAAGAAATAAAACCATGCGCCAGCTTGAGGATCAGCATGTGTCCAAATCGCTGCAGCGTGCTTTCATCTTGCGCCTCAAACGCGAGCACAAGCCTGTTGTCTTTTTCGTTTAGCGTGAACTGATACTCGTCCAAAAATAGGTTCCAAAACGTTGAAAACCTATAAAGCGCTGATGTGAGCGATGTCGCTTCGCATACAGATGTCAAAAGGTGCTGCAGAGCACGTGCTCTGATAGGGCGCTTCCAAAGCCCTATCATTTCATCACCAGTTTCCACTGCAGATAGGTTGTGTTCGATCGTTAAATCAGCGTGTTTCAAAAATGAAAGATACTTCTCTTCAGTACAAAGGAGGCGCAACGCGTACAACCAGTCTTCTATGAAAAGGTATGATACAGTTGAATACTGTGCTGATGAAACTTTAGCTTTCATATCGACGTCGCGACCACGTGATCAAAAGTTTTTGAAGCCAGCCTGAATATTAGGTGTTCACGTTTACGGATATCAATTTATCTATCATCATTGGCCTGTCTTAACCCTATCAGACGAACACGATCCCTTAGTTCGACCTAAAATATTGCGGATTCTAAGTGGTCGACTACACCAAATCATCGACCTCAAGTTAAAGATTTTCTAAGCCCGCAGTTTTTTACCCGTGGGATCGAAGGGTGGCTGATGCAGTATTTTGGCTTTATGCGGTTGGCCAAGCACCATAACTTCCACCTCATCCCCTGGTCCTACATCTTTGACCATAGCCAGTGCTAAAGAGAGACCAACGCTATACCCATATGCACCAGATGTCACCCGTCCAACGCCATTACCATCTTTGAAAACTGGCTCACCCCCTGTGGCATCAGCGTTTGAAGCGGTTACCGCGGCCTCATTAAGATGCAGCAACACCATCTGTTCGCGCGGCTCTTGCGCCAGAACCGCTTGCAGCGCGGCTTTATTGAGAAAATCTTTATCCATTTTACACAGGCGATCCATGCCCTGCTCATGCGGCCAATATTCGGGGCTGTATTCACGCGACCAGCTACCATATCCTTTTTCTACACGCATCGCCATAAGCGCGCGGCTGCCCACTGGCCCAACTCCAAATTCTTTGCCTGTCTCAAGTAAAGCTGTGTAAAGCGCCTTTTGATCCGCTGTGTTACAATGTACTTCCCAGCCGAGATCGCCGGTAAAAGACACACGCAGCATTTTCACATCAATACCGGCCAAGTCGGCACATTTTGAGCGCATAAATTGAAAATCTTGGTTATTCAGCGATGTATTTGTCAGGCGTTGCAAAATTTTGCGAGATAGGGGACCGGCCAGGTTGAACCCGCAGACTGCTTCAGTCCGACTGTCAAACCTAACGCCCTCTGGCAGTGGCACTGAATCAAAGAACCGTTTGTGATAGCGCTCCGCCATGCCTGAGCCGAAAATCCAATACTCATCCTGTGCAATCAAGGTAACGGTAAAATCCCCCGCCAGACCGCCGCGCCTTGATATCAGCGGCGTCAGGCAGGATCGCCCCACCTCAGTTGGCATTTTATTGGCAAAAACCGCATCCAACCAGTCACGCCCTTTTTTGCCTTGCACCACATATTTGGCAAAATTGGAAATATCGATAATACCGGCTTTTTCGCGCAGCATTTTACATTCTTTGCCCACTGGCTCGAACCAATTTTGACGGGTAAAACCATTGGTGTCTTTAACCCCCGGCGTCTCGGCGAACCAAAGTGGATGTTCCCAGCCATAGTTGAGCCCCATGACCGCGCCCATGTCTTTTTGCATCTGATAAATGGGGCGCGTGCGCACCGGACGACCTGCAGAGCGCTCTTCATTGGGGAAGTGGATACTAAAACGATGGGCATATTGATCACCAACACGCGATTTGGTGAATTCTTTGCTTGCCCATGCGCCAAAGCGTGCCACATCCCACGCAAACATATCGTATTTTGTTTCGCCCTCAATTATCCATTCAGCCGCCAAAAGCCCCAAACCGCCTGACTGGCTAAAGCCCGGAATAACACCGTTGCAACAAAAATAGTTTTTCAGTTCAGGCACTGGGCCAAACAATACATTACTATCTGGTGACCAAATCATCGGGCCGTTGATCACCCGTTTAATTCCTGCCTCGCCAACTGCAGGTACGCGTTCGATTGCGCGCATCATATTTTCTTCGATCCGCTCCAGATCATCTTCAAACAACTCATGGCCAAATCCGGCAGGCGTTTCGCCCTCGGCCCAGAAGCGTAGGTCGCGCTCATAAGCACCAACCAGAAGGCCTTTGCCCTCTTGACGCAAATAATATTCACCATCGCGATCTGCAACCGATGGCAAACGGCGGTCCATCGCATCAATCTGGGCAATTGTTTCAGTGACAAAATACTGGTGTTCGGTGGGTTGCAGTGGCAATTCAACCCCTGCAAGCCTAGCAACTTCGCGGCCCCAAAGACCAGCGGCATTAACCACCCATTGGGTTTTAATGTCACCTTTAGATGTTTGCACGACCCAACTGCCATCAGGCTGAACTTCAGTCCCTGTTACTGGTGTAAAGCGGTATATTTCTGCCCCGTTCTGACGTGCGCCGGCGGCATACGCGGCGGTCACGCCCGAGGGGTCGACATTGCCGCCATCAGGTTCCCACATAATCGAGCGGATGCCATCAAAATTCACCAGTGGATGCAATTCTTCAGCTTCTGAACGGGTGATTTCAGAAAAATTCATTCCGTAAAGCTTCGCTTTTGCCGCCTGAAGTTGTAATTGGTGTGATCGATTCTGAGTTTGCGCAAGATAAAGGGATCCGGGCTGGAAAACGCCGCAACTCTGGCCGGTTTCCGCCTCTAGGTCTTTATAAAGCCCCATGGTGTAATGCTGTATGCGACTTATATTGGTGCTATCGTGAAGTCCGTGGATATTGGCAGCCGCATGCCATGTTGAGCCTGAGGTCAACTCATCCCGCTCCAGCAGAATAACATCGTTCCATCCTAATTGCGTGAGGTGATAGAGAATCGAGCATCCAACAACCCCGCCGCCGATTACCACTGCCTGTGCATGCGTTTTCATTTCGTCCCCCTGTTTAAACCGATCTTGTTGCTTTGTCTGTCAACTATAGGGGTGCTGGAGCATCCCTATCGTCTATCTTTACACGTTCAACCAAGTTTCCACTGATGCCACCAAATAAAAGATTACGCATCAATTCCTGCTTAAAAACGACAAAAATCTATCAACTGCTTTTCTTACTGCCACAAAACGTTTGGTTCAATGCACGCCTCATGCCGCACTCCCCTCAAATTACGATGAACATTTTTGCAAACATATCAACTTCTGAGTAAAGCATGACGCGTTCTAGGCTTCAGATGCTTAACTTGGTTAGTCTGAGAGCGCCAAATACTACCTAATAAGGGAGTTTGGGGTATAAAAAATTTTGGTTTTTGATAGATATACCGACCTTTTTATTCACCTTTTAAGTCTGTATGGCCTGCCCGCATGCGGATGCGGATGCGATAGACTGCGTTAAAACTGCTGGGGCAATAAAGAACCAAAATACTCAGTACTATTGATGGACGGGTCGGTTTCGAACCTACAGATTTAAAATATTCCTATATAGCACAACCTATGACGCCCTATGGAAAAGCTATCTTCTTTGCGCTGCTATCGACTGCAGGATTTGCGATTCAAGACACTGTAGTGAAACTTCTCACTCAAGTGGGATCAATTTGGCAGTTGATGTTGCTGAGGTCTTTAGTCGTCATTGCACTTTTATGCCTGTGGGCACGCTTTAAAGACGGATGGAGTGATATTACACCCACGACCTTTAGTTGGCCGTTAGTACGCGCTTTTTTTATGTGTCTCGCTTACACACTTTTTTATGGCTGTTACCCGTTCGTATCACTTTCGGATGCGGCTGCATGTTTTTTTATGGCCCCAATTTTTGTTTGTGTGTTCGCCCACTTATTTTTAAAAGAAACGATAGGCCGTTGGCGTATTTTTTCGATAATCATAGGGTTTCTCGGAGCCTTGTTAATAATTCAACCGGGCTCTACGGCGTTTCGGCCAATTTTGTTTATGCCCGTTTTAGCGGGCGCTTGCTATGCAGCAGGAGTAATTGTCACTCGTGGCTTTTGCAAAACCCAACCAAGTCTTGCTTTGACCAGTGTACACAATCTATTTTATGCAGGCCTCGGCATATTTATGGTATCTTTCTTGCCAATTTTTCCGATTACGCCTGATGTCGCTTTAAAAAATCCGTTTTTATTCCAGGAATGGGTGCCATTGGCACCACCGGTAATTATCATGATTATCGCCACTGCTGCCACCCACATCGTCGCAATGACCGCATCTATCCGAGCCTATCAGATGGCCGACGCTGCCTTTGTTGCACCAATTGAGTACTGTTACCTCGCATTTGCGGTGATAATTGACTTTGTAATTTGGACATTGCTTCCAAGTGGCTCAACCTTGATTGGAGTGGGCTTAATTGCAGGGTCGGGACTTTTAATTTCGCTAAGAGAGCGCAGCGCCAAGCAAGCTGGACCAGATTAACTAAAAACTTACCAAATATATCTATATAGATCATATTTATTAAAATATATTAATCAAATGTTGCCACTCTGTAAGCCTTCGTTTCGATGCTTCAAATCCGCCCTCGGGCACCACCTTTCAAACAGGTGTAATTGACTTAAATTTTCGACACTCACGCTATGCGTTTGCATTTCAAAAGACCAACTACGCAGGGTGTCGCATGTTTGATGGGCTTGACTATAGGTGCAAACACTGTATCGAAACCATATTGGAAGTACAAAGTTCTTATGTTGTTCATTATTTTGCAAAATGCAGGGTCGTCGAAAGCAGAAACACCGCTGCACGTGGAGTTGAAAGATGGCATGGCTGCGCCTATTGCGATTGTGCAAGCCAACTTTTAGGAAACTGCAATGTATATAGCGCAATAAATGTTTCCTGCATCACCGGTTTGAACCCAAGCTGAATGTAGTAAGCTCGATCTCCATAAATTACGGCCCGCTCTTTTGAAAACCAGTCTCAATGGTTCCCATACAAATTTCACCATAGCGGCGGCCCCACCTATTGATTGCGCCTAAGGGTGGATTGCTACTGGCCTAAGAAGAAAGACCGGTATCTTTGAATTTTTGTATCGCAAACGCGTGAATATGATACATATCAGCAGGCCATGACCTAACGTCTTGCCGTTGCGATATTGCGTGCCGTGCAAATGGAGCGCATATTTTGTGCTTACAAGCTACGGGAAGAGCCAAGGTGAGCATAGTTTTCACGACAGAGCCTTGAAACACAGCGCTTGTATATTGTCATGGGCTCAGCTCAGGGATGAAAAAACTGAACGAAATGGGCTTAGAAATTATTTTTTAATTGGATCATACTATAAACTCTTTGTGTCTGGATGAATATTGCCCCTTTCATACCGTCTTAATTGGTGGGCACTTACAATGCCCAAAAGAGTAAAAGTTCCAACTCCAAGAATCATCACCAAAAGTGTTCCATCAAAAAGTTGACCAACAATTGCAGCTAAAATAACTGATCCAATCGTGGCTGTAGCACTGATTAAGCTCGCAGCGGTTCCTGCAATATGGCCAACCGGTTCCATTGCAAGCGCTGTGAGGTTTCCTATGGTTAAACCAGCTTGGAAAAAGATGCTAAACATCCAAAACACAAAAAGAGCAAAACCAAAATTACCGACAAAATATCCTAATGCGTACATTAAAAGCATCAGAAAACTCAGTCCCAGCTGCGCTGTAAAAGCAATATAAATGAGTTTGCGCATTCCCACCTTACGAACAATTTGTGCGTTTAAATAACTAGATGAAGCCGCAAGCAGAGCTATTAAAGCAAACCATAATGGAAAACTCTGAGCTTGATGAAATACCTGCTCAAAGACTGGTTGGATCAAAAAGATACCCGTGAAGAGTATACTATAGGCAAAAACCAGCGTGATGATCGACATCTGTATCATAGGGTTGTGTAGAACTTCTTTGGTTGCTTGCAGAAATTGATCCAATCGAAATTCAATGCGCCGATCAATCGTAACAGTTTCATCAATTCGAATTCCGACCCAAAGGGTACTGGCAACAACAAAAATTATGAACATAACAAAAATGGCTCGCCACTCGAACATGATTATAACAAATGAACCTAACAATGGGGCGACCGCAGGTACTAAAGCAAAAACGATCATAATAAATGACGAAATCCGAGCCATTTCACGGCCTTGATAAAAGTCTCTTACTAAAGCTTGTGCAATCACTCTTGGTGCCGAAGCTCCGACGCCTTGCAAAAATCGAGCGACTAAAATCAACTCAAAACTATGGGATATGACACATAAAATAGAGGTAAAAATATATAACGAAGTCCCAAAATAGATAACTGATTTTCGTCCAAAGCTATCAGATAATGGTCCAGTAAATAATGTGCCAGCTGCCATGCCGATGACAAAGGTAGACAAAACCATCTGCGCTTGATTAGGGCTTTGTGGCGTAAATTCTTCGGAAATGAGTGATAAAGCAGGTAATATTGCATCTATAGACATTGCCACTGTCGCAACCAGCATCGCCATCATAGCTACAAATTCTGTCGTAGACACACGCAACGATAACATCCTTTTTCCGTGAATAAAAAACGGCTGTGAAACCGCCTTCCTCCTACAAACATCAAAACTTTGGTTATGGGAGTTTAGCTTTCATTTTTTGAAATATTTGCCAATAGAAATCAATAACTTAAAATTTGATATATTAAACACCAGCAATACCCTCAATTTCGTAAAATCAGATTCAAATTAGGTGAGTAAGACCAAAAGTTGTTCATAAGCTCACGGATAACTGCATTATGGCAAGGTATAAGGCTTGAAACTCCTTGTAATAGTTTTTAGGGAAACATGTTTTTAGTTTAAATACACGGCAGATATATAGAAAAATTCGTGACTAAAGAGAAATGACCTTATTTTCGATTGATCTCAAAGAACTGGCTGAGGACATCATTACAGTCTCTTGGTCCTTATTTCGCGTAATGATTCCTACTTTGATCGTGGTAAAAATTGCGCAAGACTTGGGTGCTGTGGATATTCTTGATATTTGGCTGCAACCGGTCACTGAATTGATTGGCTTGCCGGCCGCGTTATCTATTGTGCTGACAACAACAATGCTCACAAACCCCTATGCTGGCTTGATCGTTCTGGCATCTCTTGAGATGATCACCGAACTTAGCGTCGCTGAAACAAGTATCCTTGCGAGCTTTATGTTATTCGCGCATGCTTTGCCAGTTGAGGCGGTGATTTCCCGACAGGCGGGAACAAAAATAATTTTTGTTGTCTGCTTGCGCGTTTTCACAGCTGTTATTTTTTGCTTTTTACTGAATCAAGTTTTAACAAGCTTTGATTTATTGCAACAAAAAGCCTTGATAAATCTACCGGAATTTCAAGTTGCCCCATCCTGGTTCGAGTGGAGCGTGGATCAAATCAAAGGTCTTATCTTTATTCAAATTGTAATAATTGCGTTATTAACGGCGCTGGCAATCCTCAAGATCCTCGGCATTGAAAGGCTGATAGCGCTTTGTATGCGGCCTTTCTTGAATTTAATTAAGATAGATGAAAATGCTTCGACAATTATGGTTGTTGGATTAACCCTAGGCTTGGGCTTTGGTGGTGGTCTTATGATCAAAGAGGTAAAGGCCGGCCATGTGAATAAAATGCAGGCTTTAAGTGCCTTGGTTTTTATCAATTTATTTCACTCGGTTTTTGAAGATACAGCGCTGATGATGCTTTTGGGACCCAGTTTGCTGGTTATCTTAGTCCTACGCTTTGTGTTTTGTGTGCTGGTTGCCTTTCTCTTGATTGCGGCCTTCAGGATCTTAGCTTGGCCAATTATTGAATGGGCGTGCGTGAGTTCCAAAAGCTTCCCACCAACGGCCAACCGTCACCCAGACCAAAAGGCTAATTTTTAGGAATGAGTGGTGTGCCACGCAAAAGCCCTGTCATAAAAAGGTTTCGTCTATGTTTCTTCACAACTGAATTCAGAAATCGTCATTTGTAGCAGGCTGGTTTTATTGCCTAAAAATACGGCTTTCCTACCGCTCTCAGCACAGTGCTCTATTGCTATATCTTTCACATTTTCTGGTAACTTGGCACATTCGTTTAAGTCAGAAGAATATGTTTTGTAAGGGTTACAGCCTGCATCAAAGCCGAAGGATAATTGCGCATATTTAATTTCAATCCCCTCCTCCGAAGACTTCACGATTTTAGGATCAATAATCGTTGATGTGTCGGAAGAAGACACATCTGCTACATCTCTTGGTTTTTCTGGAGCTCCTCCAGAAAGGCACCCAGAAACCATAATACTTCCCATTAGTATAATTGTTAAATTCTTAAACATGACTTTTCCGTCCTTTTTGCTGCAATATAAATTAATAAGTGACAACGATCTTTGCGAAGATGGTCGCATGCTGCCGACACGAAAAGCAACTAGAAATGATACTTTTCAACTGCGAACCGCAATACGCCGATGAGGTGATAAATTGCCTTTTCGATATATTAAGAGGCATATTTTCATTCACTGATGCGATTTCGATCACCTGCGTAATTAAAGGTCGAAAGGCTGGATGCGGCATGAACTGTCTATCATTGCAAATTGAACCAAAAACTCTGGAAACTGAGCCTGCGGCTTTCGTTACTTTTGTGCAGAGCGACCCTGTTTTATCAAGATAAGACCCAGAACCCACCCAATCAGCACAAAAGTGAGTCCAAGGATTATCTCAAACTGCACAACTGAGTTGGGCTCAGTTCCGTAATCCGCGTAAGCAACCAATATCAAAAACGCTCCGAAGAGGTGCATCAACACCAAAAATATATAGCCTAATGGTATTTTCGACTTTGGAAAAAAGTAAGCAACCGAAAGGAAAATTAATTTGAGTATCAACTTAGCCTAGATTGGATTGCGCCTATTTCACACTGTAACGCGACCATTCTATACTGAGGTCTCATCAAAAGGTCCAATTCTTTAGATTTCTGGGTTGAACGCCGAAACGACACGCACGATCAAGGCAGGCACAAATTAGAGTTTTGGAAAATAACGCAGGCTCTAGCTGCAATTTTGCCTTCCAATTCACAGTACCGCCCCGACATATCAAAATAAATGCGCGGTTATGGCCACCTCTACCCACTCTTATACTTGAGGCGTAAAGAAGCTGAAGCCGCCACCATCCATACCAGGCCTCACAAGCCATAATTTATAAACCCTACCCGACAAAGAGAACTGAAACTAGATTTAAGAGCAAGCCATCGAAAAGGGCCCGACCTCATCCACTTTAGCCAAGCAGAGGATCAATCTGACTACCAAGTCTCAGATATAGTGCCATAAAATTGTCAAAAATCTTCTGTACTCGGTCTTTTGAGCCATTACCTGTACAATGAAAGACTTGCTCTGATTTCACCTATTTTCCAAAACAGCAAACCCAATTTATGGCCCGCCTTTAGAAGACGACCCGAGAGAGCCGTGCCACATTTCAATCTGGTGCTAATCGGACAAAACGGGCGGCTGGAATTTGAAGTGATCCTTTTTTTAGCTTCGCTGCGGGCCAATAGCCCAAAATTCGAAGGGCGGGTGTTTATTGCTGAACCACGGCCAAACCAAGCATGGACCATGAACCCGATGATCCGCTCTCAGCACACGCGAGATTTGATTGCAGAGCTTGGTGCGGAATTCATTGCCTTTGACAATAAGATTTTCGGCGAAAGCTATCCCTACGGAAACAAAATAGAATGTTTGACGGCCATGCCTAACGATAAACCGTTTTTATTTTTTGACAGTGACACGCTGATATTGGATGAACTATGCGATGTACCGTTTGATTTTTCGCGCCCAACTGCATCGCTGCGCCGCACAGCAACTTGGCCGCAACCTTTGGGGCCAGGACATCACTACGCGGATATCTGGAAAGATTGTTATGACATTTGTGGCGTAGACTACACTTCTTCGCTAGATGAACAATTTTCCGCTCAGGATTGGCGGCGGTACTTATACTTCAATGCCAGCTTTTTCTTTTACGAAAGCCCAACTAAATTCGGCGCGCGCTTCCTAGAGTTTGCCCAAAGGATCAAAAACAGCACGCGCCCTCGGATCACCCGACAATCTTTAGACCCTTGGCTGGACCAAGTGGTTTTGCCCATGGTTATTCACAGCTTTGGGGGGGGGGAAGACACACACTTACTCGGGGATGGCTGGACGCAAAGACCAGCTGTCATTATCGTAGGATACCCCTTCTTTACGCCCGAGAAGATGATCGAGTCATCACAACATTAGAAAGACTTGCAAACCAAGCCCACATCCGCGCACGTCTGTCGCAGCACCCGGCTTTTCAACGGATGATTTATCAAAAACAAGGGCGCCGATTGCGCGGAATGATTGATCGCAGCCATCAACCAATCTGTGAGGTTGCGCTGCGTAATAAATTAAAAGCTTTGGGGTATTGGATCCGCTGAACAGAAAAATCTGTTTTCACCGGAAAGCCTTGCAAGTTCCATCTCGGGCAAAGCCGCCGAAAAGGAAATACTTTCCCAGTAATTGCGAAAATATAGGATATTATGTTCCTAATTTAGGCGAGCAAGCGCTCATTACAGAATAATAGCATTGTTTAAACAGCCTGACTTTCTTATCACAACTGGAACTGATTTAGGAGATAGATTGATGACAAACGAAACAACCTACGGGTTTGATACATTACAAATTCACGCGGGCGCCCGGCCTGATCCGGCCACTGGCTCTCGGCAAACACCAATCTATCAGTCCACAGCGTTTGTGTTTCGAGATGCCGATCACGCAGCCGCTTTGTTTAACCTGCAAGAAGTTGGCTATATTTACTCGCGATTGACCAACCCAACCGTGGCCGTATTGCAAGAACGCATTGCAGCCCTAGAGGGCGGCGTGGGCGCGGTTTGTTGTTCATCCGGGCATGCTGCCCAAATTATGGCGCTGTTTCCACTGATGCAGCCTGGGCGCAATGTCGTTGTTTCAACGCGGCTTTACGGCGGCTCAATCACGCAGTTCAGCCAAACAATTAAACGCTTTGGCTGGGGCGCAAAATTTGTAGATTTTGATGATCTTGACGCGGTGAAAGCTGCAATTGATGACGACACGCGTGCGGTATTCTGTGAATCAATCGCAAACCCTGGGGGTTATATCACCGATCTGCCGGCGATCAGCGCCCTGTCTGATGAAGCCGGGCTTCCCTTGATCGTCGATAACACCAGCGCTTCGGCATATCTATGCCGCCCAATCGAGCATGGGGCAACACTTGTGGTGAACTCCACGACCAAATTCTTGACCGGCAATGGTACGGTCACGGGTGGATGTGTGGTGGATAGTGGAAAATTTGATTGGTCTGCCTCGGATAAGTTTCCCTCGCTCAGCGCGCCCGAACCTGCATATCACGGGCTCAAATTTCATGAAACATTTGGGCCGTTGGCCTTCACGTTTCACGGCATTGCAATCGGGCTGCGCGACCTTGGAATGACGCTGAACCCGCAATCCGCACATTATACGTTAATGGGCATTGAAACATTGTCACTGCGCATGCAGCGACATGTTGAAAACGCCCAGAAAATTTCGGCTTGGCTTGAAACCCACGAGGCTGTTGAAGCAGTGACCTATGCCGGGCTTCCCAGTTCGCCCTACAACCACCGTGTCGCAAAAATTTGCCCCAAAGGCGCGGGCAGCTTGTTTACAGTGTCGCTGAAGGGCGGCTATAAAGCGTGCCTGAAATTCGTGGATAGTCTTGAAATTTTCAGCCATGTGGCCAATTTGGGCGACAGTAGGTCACTGGTGATACATTCTGCATCCACCACCCACCGTCAGCTAAGCCCAGAACAGCAAATTGCCGCAGGCGCTGGGCCAAATGTAGTTCGCCTCTCAATCGGCATCGAAGATAGTGACGATTTGATCGCGGATCTGAATCAAGCGCTTGAGATTGCAAAATTCGTTTAAGCACTTTTGGTCAAGCTGGCTATTCCGGCTTGACCAATATCTCGTACTGAGCAATCACCGACTGCCTGAACGCAACGTCTTGTGGCACAATTCCCGCCTCTGATAAGCTACGTTGCGCGGTCAAAAAACCGGGAGGCCCACCACGCTCAGGGAGACGATCAGACAAGCTGATCAATTGGCCCAATTTCACTTCAGCAGCCTCTGCGTAATCCTGCGCCTTTACCAGCGCGTCTTTCATGGCCTTTTGTCGAGCTAGGCTTTGCCATCGGGCCTCATCCTTGGTTAGAAAAACCAGATTTCCCAATGCCGTTACCCCAAGGTCGAGGCCGATTTGAACGATTTCTGGAAAGGCAGGAAGATGGTTAATTGTGACCTCCAGCCGCGTGGTGGCGGTATAATCCAGCAATTTAGGTGGTTGCCTGTCAATATATTGAAAATTTGGTGACAGCGATAAAACTGAGCTTGCTAGATCCTCTTTGGGCAAGCCAAAAGCTTCAAGTGCGGCCAAGAGTGAAGCCGTTTTTGACCTGAGCGCGGCCATTGCTGAGGCCGGTGCATCTGCGCGGGCTTCAATTGTCCACGTTAACTTTGCCTGATCAGGTTTTACCTTTACCGCTGCCGCGCCGGTGACCGTCAGCACTCTGACAGGCTGGGTTGCGAATGCCAGCTGCGGTATAATGACAAAACAGACAGCGAGATAAATAATGTTTCTAAATATAGATTGTTTAAAATACATGATAGCTCCTTTCTTTCCAGTAAGGGATTTACACCACGTGACAGAAATATCTGTAGCGCAATTTTCTGCCTGCCGCGATAGTTTTGCTTTTCCCTCACGCCATCCTGGTCTAGAAAGGCATAGTCGCGGTCAAACCGAGCCTTGCTGTAAAAGATAAACTCGAGCAAATGAAACCAGACTTTGCCCTTTCCCTTTCCTTCGATGGCATCACTTTGCTGCATCGAACAAAACCGGGCTGGAATATTATTGGCACGGCGAAATTGGACTCTGCAGCGTTGGAAAGTGATGTTGCCGATATCCGGCGCAAAGCTTTAAGCCTTGATTCGCGCGCCGATAACGTAAAACTTGTGATACCGAATGAACAAATTAAGTTTATCAAATTGCTTCGCCCCGACGGCGCGCAATCAAACGATATTGAGGCGGTCATACTAGACCATTTACAAGGGGCAACCCCCTATCATGTCTCCGAATTGCGCTTTGATTGGATCGCGTCAAAAAATGATCTTTACGTGGCGGCTGTCGCGATCGAAACGCTTCAAGAGGCAGAAAATTTTGCCGAGACCCATAGTTTTAAACCTTTGGGCAATGTTGCGATTCCGCCCAAAGACAGTTTTATCGGCGAAGCGTTTTTTGGAACGGCTCTCGGCGGGCAACAACAAATGGAATGGTATGATCAGGAAATTGATATTTCCCCGTCACCCAGCCCAGAAGCGCTTTTAAAAATCGCGCCCAAACCGCTCCCACCAGAACCTCCCATTGCGCGCAACAAAGGTCGTATAACGGCGCAACAAAAGGCGGCAAACCCCGATCCTAAACAGCCCCGCCTTTCAACCCAGCTGACCAAACAAATCAACGAAGAAGCCGAAAATGTTCCCGTCAGTCTCAATGATCTCGGCACTGCCTTCCCCCGCATTCTTTCTCAAATTGAAGGAAAGTTAGAAGGGCAAGAGCAGGCTGATAAGCCTACAGTTTTCGATGTAAATGAAGCTCGGACAACTGCGAACGCTGCGGCCCCTTCTGCTGATCCAATCTTGAAAAGACACGGCTTTGAACACAAAGTCACAACCGAGAAGATCCGAAACGTTCTGCGTCATACAAAACAACGCCTGAGCGCGGGTGTTGGCGCGCTCAGGGCCGTTCTAAAAACGCTGCTGCAAACGGCTCTTCGCCAAATCAAAATGGCCGGCGTAGGCGCCACGCAATTTATAAAAATCTGCAAACACAAGCTGCTTGTTGAAGGCGTTGTACCGCTGGTGCAGAGATTGCAACCAATTCTGCGCAAATACGCGTTGAAGGCGCGAGATTGGGGGCTTCCCGTTATGCTGCTTAGCGCTTCGGTGCTTCTGGCTGGGTTTACAGCAACATATTTCATTGTAACGCGCAGCGCCGATTCAAGTACTGATCTTGCGTTGAAAGTAGAAACGGTGAGCGCAGATACAGATGCAGATGCAGATGCAGATGCAGATGCAGATGCAGATGCAGATGCAGATGCAGATAAGAAAATCGACGTTTTGCGATCGATACAAGAGCTCTCGCCAGCCCCGGAAGCAGAACGGCGTCGGGGCTTAACCGGGCTGGAAGGTTTTACCACAACCGATACGCAGGCAAAGGCAGAGGTGTTCAGCGAAACGCCATTGCTCGGCCTATCCGAGCTTCAAACATCTGCCGGTTTTGACCTCTCTATTGTAGAAAAGCTGCCAATGAAACGGGCGCTGTCGCGGTTAGACAGCCTGGCAACACCCAGTTCAACTGATACGCGCAATGGAACAGAGCTTGCACCGGAAGCTAAAATCGAGATTCCACAAACGGCTAGGTCTTCCCAGCTTAATACGCCTGAATTTATCCCGAATGGACCAATGACCCCCGAAGAGCTTCGGCGCGTTTATGTATCAACAGGGGTTTGGCCAATGGCCCCAAAAGCCCCATATCAAGCAAGCACGAAAGCTCTTGAAGATTTATATATCGCTTCAATTGATGCAGATATTCGTGCCCATGATCCGGTTACTTTGCAAAGCCCGGATGAGTTTTTGACCGATAGTACAAAAGACCTTGCGATCCCTCTGCTGAAAAAAGCGAAACCGCTTGGGCTTGCAACGGGTGACCCGGCTATCGAAATGCCCAACGAACCTTCTGCAAAAACGCTGGTTTTGCCTAGCATGAACGCATTGCGCGTGTTGCCAGATGTGACGCTGAGACCGCCTTCAATGGCGCCGCAACCTTTGGCAGAGTTGACTCCGTCGATCATAACACAAGACAGCAATAAAACGGCAATATCACAACCGGATGCACTACCCTCGATTGATGCGTTAACGCGGCTTGACCCTCCCAGCGTGACTGGCTTTGGAAATCAAGCAACGGACCCTATTTTTGAAAATGCGGCTACCGAAAACGCAGAAAACCAAAGCTCAGAAACTAACCCGACCTCTGAACTCGCCTCAAAACCGCCTTCTGTTTCTCCACAAGAAGAAGCCATTGCCAGCACCAATCCGCAAACACCACAAGCACCCGAGCCTGCAATAGATATGCTTGCCCAAATCCGGCCTATCATACGCCCGCAGGCCCTTGTTGCGGCCTTACGTGCAAAAGAAAAAGCCTTTGAAGAGGCGCTTAACACCTCTATCCGACCTAAAATCCGGCCAGAGCTTACGGAAATTACTCAATCTGACACTTTGATAAGCCGCTTGTTCAGCGCCTTGGATGAAGGAGATGAAGCCAATGTGGATTCTCCAATAGCAGACGAACCAAGCAGCGCGCGGGTAAGTGAGCGCGCCACGTTGGAAAAAGGACTCAATCTCAGAAAAGTGAATTTGCTCGGCACCTATCGGTTTGGAAACAGCCGGAAAGCCTTAATTCTTATGCCAAATGGGTCGAGGCGGATGGTAAAAGTAGGAGACCGCTTGGATGGCGGACAGGTGGCCGCCATTGACGAAGAAGAATTGCGTTATATTAAGTCAGGGCTCAATATCATATTATCCATGCCAAGTGGGTAGGTTCCATTTCTGGGTTTTATGCGTTGCAACAGCAGTAAAATACGAAAACAATTTTAGGCGTCGCTTTCATCGCTCACCCCTGCTTCCGCAAAGGTCGACATCCCAGAATGACAGGCCAGCGCTGCCTGAAGAATTCCAATCGCAACCGCCGCGCCTGAACCTTCGCCGAGTCGCATCCCCAAAGATAAAAGCGGCTCTTTATCAAGCTGCGCCAACACGCGTTTATGCGCTTGCTCGGCACTTTCATGCCCCGCAACAGTATGATCCAACACGGACGGGCTAATTTGCTGCAGACAGGCTGCCGCAGCGCAGCAAATAAAGCCATCCAAAATCACCGGAATGCGGAGACAGCGCGCGCGTGCAATCGCGCCTGCCATGGCGGCCAATTCACGCCCACCCAGACATTGCAAAGCTTTTAATCCGTTCTGCTGGGCCTTTGGGTTCATCTGCAAGCCCGTCTCAATAACACGGGCTTTTTTGGCGATACCGGCCGCGTCAACACCAGTGCCCTTACCAACCCAATCTTCCGCGCGCGCGCCAAAAAGCGCATGGGCAATCGCGGCTGCAGAGGTTGTATTTCCAATGCCCATCTCACCTGTGACCAAAAGATCACAATCTTCGGACACCGCGTTCCAACCCGTTTGCAACGCCAGAAGAAACTCATCTTCCTCCATCGCGGGCCCTTGCGTGAAATCTCGTGTTGGGCGATCTAACTCTAAGCCATGCACCTGTAATTTCGCGCCAAAACAGGCACAAAGCTGATTAATCGCGGCGCCCCCAGCTTGAAAATTAAACACCATTTGTTCTGTAACCTCGGCTGGAAAAGCGGATATACCTTTCGAGGTCACCCCATGATTGCCGGCAAAAATCAGCACTTCAGGTTGTGAAATAGACGCGCGCGCATCCCCCCGCCAAGCGGCGTACCATATGGCAAGCTCTTCCATCCGCCCCAAAGCACCGGCCGGTTTGGTCAATAGCATATTGCGTTGCTTGGCTGCTGCTTGGCTTTCAAGATCAAATGACGGTGCTTGACGCAGCAGATCAACGAATTGTGAAAGAGAAGAAAAAGTGTCCATAATCAGTTTTACCTTGTTCGCAATATACTCTTTGAGCTATTTACCCAGCTGCCATTGAAGTACAAGCGTTTTAGAGGCATCCAACGAGCATTAACCGACATGACCCCGCATAAGTTCACCACCTATTCTAACGATGCGAAATTGGCGCTCAGCCTGCTCAGCCGCACCCCTATCTCAGTGGAGGATGGCGCCTATCAGCGCACGGCAAAGGCCGTGTGGGCTTATGGGCTTGTCGGGATAGTTTGGGGCACTTTGGTTTGGGCTGTGGGTCTATGCGCAGTAACTTTAAATATTCCAGATGGCCTAGCTGCGCTTATCGCCTTGGGTACTGGTCTTATTTTCACCGGCGCGCTGCATGAGGATGGTCTGGCAGATTGCGCCGACGGCTTGTGGGGCGCCCAAGAGAAACAGCGCCGCTTGGAGATCATGAAAGACAGCCAAATTGGCAGTTATGGAACCCTAGCCTTGGTTGTGTCCGTGCTCTTGCGTTGGCAGCTGATAAAAGAACTGATGCAGGCAGAATTTGCCTTTGCGGGTCTAATTGTGACCGCCGTGCTTGCCCGCGCGGCCATGCCGCTTTTGATGGTATATCTACCGCATGCCCGGAGCAGCGGTTTATCGCATAGCGTTGGCAGACCTCAGCCAAAACACGCCCTGATAGGAGTTGGCATAGCTGCCATAATCGCGCTGGCCTTTGCAGGTCTGATAGGCTTTGCTGCTCTGCTTTGCACAGGCTGCGCTGCCCTGCTCTGTTCTGCGATTGCCCAGCGCAAAGTTTCGGGGCAAACCGGCGATATTTTGGGAGCAACCGAACAGGTTTCAGAGATATTTGTGTTAACGGCAATCGTCGCGCTGTTACCGTAGCTGCAGCTCAAGTGAGAGAAGCCTGATCAGACTGCATCTTCTTTACGCGGCGCGAGACACCAATACATCATCGACTTTTTTTGCCGCGGCAACCTCATCGCCATCTTCAACAGCCGCAACTTCGCGCGTCAGGCGTTCCAGCGCCGCTTCGTAAAGCTGCCTTTCCGAATAGCTCTGCTCGCGCTGATCATCGTTGCGATGTAAATCCCGAACAACTTCCGCTATGGCAATCAAATCGCCAGAATTAATCTTTTGCTCATATTCCTGTGCACGCCGCGACCACATCGCCCGCTTCACTTTTGCTTTGCCTTTGAGCGTGGTCATCGCGCGGCCAACCACATCAGGAGAGCTTAATGCGCGCATGCCAATCTCAGTCGCCTTATGCGTTGGCACGCGCAGCGTCATCTTGTCTTTTTCGAAAGACACCACGAATAATTCAAGTGTTATTCCAGCGATTTCTTGCTCTTCAATAGAAACGATTTGGCCCACACCATGCGCGGGATAAACAACAAATTCGTTTGGACGAAAATCATTTCGTTTTGATTTGGACATTCAGTTTACCTTTCTTGCGGTTCTCTTTGGCCGGGCAGGTCAACAAGCCTAAAACATTCGGCTTCTTTTAACATAGTCTCAACTAGGATGATTAGACGCAGTGTATCACACCACTTTTCGCTGCTCGTACATGCTTTCGATCATGTCTATAGCACAAAATCAAACTTGGCACCAGAGATGGGTTTTGGTGGCGTTTATCCGCCTTCGCCGGCAGCCTCAGAAAAGTATTTTTCAAGCTTTCCGGTTTCACCATCGCGCTCTTCAGCGTCTGGAAGTGGATCTTTTTTGGTTATAATCACCGGCCAGAGGATCGAGTATTTACGATTAAATTCGACCCATTTCTCCATATCAGGCTCGGTGTCAGGACGGATGGCATCTGCAGGGCATTCAGGCTCACAAACGCCGCAATCTATGCATTCATCAGGGTGAATAACCAACATGTTCTCACCCTCGTAAAAACAATCCACCGGGCAAACTTCAACGCAGTCGGTATATTTGCAGCCAATGCAACTGTCATTCACAATATAGGTCATTCGTCGCCGTCCATTTCACATATCTTCCAAGCCCTTAGCTAGAGCAGTCGAAAGAATCATTCAAGCCAATCATTGCGAAAATTACGCAGCGCGCGGCGTTCTCGTTTGCTGGGGCGCCCTTTTCGATCCTGCCCCGGCGCTGGGTTTTCGGGGTCTTGCTTTGGCGTTAAATCGCGATAAAGCAACTGAGCCTCGCTAGCCGGTCCACGACGATGCCCCAAGGCTAAAACTTCGACAACGCGCACAGAACGGCTTTGCGCAACAGTTAGAACCTGTCCGACCGAAATACTGGTTGCCGGCTTCAGAACTTTTGCAGCGTTCACGCGTACATTGCCCGCTTCAATCTGTTTGCTACTGAGGCTACGCGTCTTGAAAAACCGCGCAAAAAACAGCCATTTATCCAACCGTATTCGATCCGCCTCTGCCACACCTAGCGATCCTGCGTTTTTAACCCCATCAACGCAGCTGCAAACGGGTTATCTGGATCAATTTTCTGCGTTTTTTCTGGCTTGGCTGCAAAAGTTTTGGGGCCTTTTTTATCGCGCGATGGTTTTTGCTTGCCCTTCGATTTGCGCGCCTGCTTTTCATCACCCGCGCGGTGTTTCGGTTTATTATGTCTGGGCGGGCTTTGTTTTTTAGCCACATGCCCCCAGGTGAATGTATAGAACACTTCCAACTCTGGCTCTATGGTCTCAGCGCTTTGTGATTGCGCGGGCGCTGATTGGCTATCTGCCTGCGCTATCGAAGCTGCGGGCTGCTCTTCCTCGTGCAGCGTCTCAGTCCGCTCTGAGCCCGAAGAAAGCGCTTCTGCAGCGCCCGGCTCGACCTTCGCGGGGTTGACGTCCAATGCCGCCTCTTGCGCCGCATCCACAGGTTCGGACGCCACCCTCTCAGGCAAATCGGCGGCTATTTCGGGTTTATCCACCTCAGGCGTTGCGCTGGCTACTGGATCTTGGGCAGCCTTGGTTTTTACGCGTTCCGCCTTCGCCGCCTGATAACCAAGACCTTGCATCAAATCGGCAAATTGCTCCAAGGTCATTCCGGTAATCGATAGCATATCTGCTTTCGCTTCAAACCCGGTCCGGCTGTTTTCGCCGCGAAGCATATCCGCCAAACGCTCCAGCATATCGATGCGAATAGCGCGGGTGCCCGCGTTGCGATAGCCACAAATCGTATCATGCCCGCTTTCCGCATGGGCATCGACGGGAACCGTCACCAAACCGGGGGGCGGCGCTTCGGAAAAAGTTTGCAGCCCCTTGGAAAGCGACCATAAGACCAACCGCAAGCGGGTGGGGGCGGGTTTCAGCAGCAAGGGCATAAACACGGTAAATTGACCGAAACGCACTCCATGTTTCCGCAATGCCCCGCGCGCATCTTGATCCAAAGATTTCACATCTTCGGCAACTTGCGCGCGCGGTAGAATTCCAAACCCCTCAACCATGCGATAGGCAAAGCCTCGCGCCAAACCCGTTAGGGTTTCATCGCGTTGTAAATTTATCAGCGGCTCAAACAGGCTAGCGATCTTACGATCAATAAAATGCTGCAACCGCCGCTGTACTTTTTGCGTCACATCGGCGCCGGCCTCATCATCCACGAACACCGTGATCCGTGGTTTTAAAATATCATCTCCGGACACCAATTTGCCGATCGCCTGCGTCCCCCACATAAGGCCGCCTTGCTCAGTAAAATCAATTTCTGTATCCGGCGCGTTGTAAAATCGATCCGCCCGCAGATGAAAATGCGGCGTCAGGGCCTGTAAAGCCGCAGATTTGATGGTCTTTGCTTCTTGCCCGGTCGCGTCTTTATCCT
>ERZ802827.496-NODE-496-length-20820-cov-10.2035_pt1 | contig 20820 bp, 16 predicted proteins | sample MGYA00345652_ERZ802827 | MGnify/ENA primary metagenome ERZ802827 (study PRJEB30503, sample SAMEA104212372) | marine metagenome | biome: Westerlies Biome; feature: [SRF] surface water layer (ENVO:00010504) within the epipelagic zone...; material: water... | reverse complement strand
GCCCCACCCCTCTGCTCCTCGACTCACAGTCCGCTGTGGAGCTTACCTACGATCCAGTAGCCTTCAAGAAGACCAAGCACATCCTCCGCGCCGCCAACGAGCTCCGCGATCGTGTCGCCCGAGACGTATTTAACCTGAGTATGTACCTGCTGCAGATCAACTGGCGGACATCCTCACGAAGCCTCTGGGCCCCACTGCACACAGCGTGACAGCGCTGGCGAGCGTCTCCAGCGTCGGAGATGCCACCTTGCCCACTGTCAGAATGTAGAACACCGACCAGGGTCCCTCTAGTGGACCGACATCACCAGAGTCCCCCTAGGTCCGAGGTACATAACATAAGAGAGGCAACGGCCATATGGCGCACTACCCCCCCGACGCCACGCGTCACCAGATCGCATGGCCGGGGCTCTTCTCGCTGGATGTGGCGACTGCAGCACTCACGCGCACCTTCAGCATGTCTGCACGCGCGCAAGCCTTGACTTGCCTTGAACTCTGGTAGCCCGGCCCATAAAGGGCCACCCCCACACCCAGCCTCCCAGCTTATGGTCCGCCAATCCCATCTCGCTGGGATGAGGCGGCCCAGGCGGCAGCGGCGCGCGTCTTCTCGACGCCGTCGTTGCCCGGGAGGTTCATGACAAACTTGCGGTGCTTCTCGAACGGCTGGCGGGACAAGATCTTCGTGAACAGGTCCGCCGGGTTGGTCTCGCCTGGGATGTGGCGCACGCGCACGACGCCAGCCCCGCGCAGCTCGCGCATCTTGAAGAGCTTACGGTCGACGTGGCGCGAGTTCTGCGCCGACGTGAACCGGTGGCACAGGTCGTACGCCGCCTTGCTGTCCGTGCAGACCTCCACCGCCGAGGGCACCTCGTGCCCCAAGAAGGTGAGCACGCCGATCGTGTGGATCAACTCGATTGACGTGTCAGCCAGGCCGACTAGCTCCGCCTCGCACGACGACATCGTGATGCAGTGCTGGCGACGCGAGACAGTGCCGATCGCGCCGCCTGCCAGCATAAGCACAAATCCAGTAGTAGAGCGAGTGATGGACCAGTCGGAGTCCGAGAACGCTTTCAGCAGCTTGGCGTCAGGCACGTGCGCCGAGTACGTCACGCCGAGGTTACGCGAGCGACCCAAGTAGACGAGCACGTGCATCAGGCAGTCGTACAAGTCCTTGGTCGGGAAGGTCAGGCAGCTGCCCAGCAAGCCCATCGCCGCGCTGATCTCCGGGCGAAACTTCGTGGCATGGAGCAGCGAGCCGTACAACGACTGGTACGCAGCCAGCAGCTCGGCAGAGGCAGGTGTGCGCGTAGCCATCGCCGACTCCCACGCCCGCTTCAAGCTTTCGTCGGCTGGCAGCGTGCCCCAGTGAGCCGGGAACTTGGATGTTGAAACATCGCCATCGGCATACCGCTTGACCTGCAGATCGATGTACGACGTGGCGCGAATCGAAGTCACGCGACGCGACGGATCTGAGTGTATGTTGGCGCCTAGGAAGTGAGTCTCGGCTGGATCGTCCTTGCTGAACTCGATGCCGAACTTGTCCGAGAGCTTCTTCTGCACGTCGCGCGCCTTACGCTCAGCCGCGGGCGCCGGATCCCAAGCCATCCGACCGTCGTCGACGTAGATCGTCTTGTTGACTTGACCGCCGATCTCGCCGTCCTGCACGTTCACAGCGTACACGCAGGGGTCAGCGTGGCACCGCTCCAGGCTACAGCCATGCGGCGGCTTGTCCGATGTGGCCACATGGTTGAACGTGCGGTTCCAGATCGCGCCGGCGTCCGACTGCCCGTAGAAGGGGCTCTGGGACAGCCAGAGGATTTCAATGCCACGCTCGTCCCACTGCCGAAAGCCGTGAGGCGGGCGGTAGACGCGACGCTCGTGATCCAGGTGTTCGCCTTGAAGGTAGGCACCTGGCACGTCATAGTCGCACTTGTGCTGGGCACGCAAACACGCCACAGCGTCGAAGCACGCCATCGACGTATTGCGCGCCACGGGAGCCGTGTTGTCGTTGGCCGTCAAGTTGAGTTTCATCTTGTCCTGATCGCCTCGCGCGCAGCAACGAGCATTCATCTTGAGAACCGAGCCGTCAGGATTCCGCTTGCATCGCCCAACCCAAAGCATGTCGCACACGGGCATCCCAGCGATCGACGGATCGTCAGCTGCCACGTCCTGCTTTGCATTGAGGCGCAAGATCTTACCCATCTCTGACTGCTTCGGCGTGTCCCACTCTGGTCCTTTCATCTGACGCTCCGTGTACGTGTCTGGCTGTGAGCGCGCCTTGCTGAGAGCGAACACCTCCTCACTGAACGCTCGCATGCCACTCTCGCTGCTCACATCACCTGGCACCACGCCGACTCGCCCGTGGCGGAGGATGAGCGCACCGGACACGTCGTCATCGAATATCTCGTGCATCTGCACGTGCTGCCCAGCGCGGTCGCCAGACAGCACTTGGAGCGTGGGGTCAAGCGGCGGGACAATGAGGCCGACGCAGGCCGCATCGACTGCAGCCGCCGCATAGATCTCACGCACCAGCACAGCCTGAGGCGACGTGGGACCGTACTCCTCAGCCACCTTCTCAGCATCAAGGGCAACCATGGCTGCGCGTTGCAGCTCTGGCGGCGCCTCATCGTACGAGGCCCGCAGCTCAATCTCATCCGCCACGAGCAGCGGGATGCCGCGGCGGTCCGCCTGATCGAACGCCTGAGCCACAAGCCTGTCCGCACCGTGGCTCGTCTCAACATGGAGCGCGGCGGTTGGCAGTCTGGGGCTGGTCGCGTCGAAGCCAACGCCCGCTGCCTCCACATAGTGAGCAGCGAGCGCCGCAGCGGCATACTGCAGGCGATCGGGCGGCCGACGGGCACGGTCGGGGCGGACAGGCTCTTTGAGCGCATCGCTCTTGCCTGGTGCTGGCCCTGTGAACTCATTGGGAATCGGCTCATCGAACAGCCGCACAGGCGCGGGCGGCGACGGCGGCTCCGGAGGGTGATTGGGTTGCACCTGCTCCGTGCCAAAGTCAAACGCGATACGCTTGGGTTGCACCTGCTCCGTGCCCACGTCAAAGTCTTTGCCCACACGTGCACCAGTCTGATCAAACTGTGGCTCTGGTGCTGGGGTCTCCACCTCTGGCGGGGCCATTGGAATCAGGTCTTTGTAGCGTCGCCACTCGTTGGCGTAAGGCGTACCCTCGGCGCTTTGTGCTTGGCATTTTTATCAGTGAGGACAGCCGACTGAAATTTGTCCAGATTATCCGCGGGCTCAACACACCGGTACTGGTGCTGACCAACCTGATCCGACCGGGTTTTATCATTGATCGGCTGGCACCATTATATGCAGCGCTGATCCTGTTTATTGCACGCTATTATCTGTTTCCGCTGATCATCGGTTTTGACGTTGAGAGCTTTACACAGATGCCACTGGAAAAGCTGTTGCTTTCGGCAAAAACTGATCTCGGCCTCTAACCTAACAGCACTCAACGCAACAGCACCCAACTGTAATAGCAGTTAAGGGGTGGATGTACGGATTTCGATTTGTTGTTGCAGCCGCCCGGCCCGGTCAAACTGCCATAAATGCTGACGATTTTCATGGTCAACAAGCAACAGCATCTGCCCTTTATCGCCGATACTGGCGCTGCTGACACGGGCACCGGCAGGCAATGTAATGCTGCTTTGACGCGGTTCGGCACTGTTTTCCATTGCTGTTAAGCGGCTGTAAATGGTGACCACAATCACCACCAGCGCAGCGACAATCAGAATCGCCATAATCACACTCATTGCCTTAATCAGGCCTAAATGCCGAACGATTGGTGATTGAGGGGCTGTTGCCTCATCCGCTTTTGCGCTATTGTCGCCTGTCATGACCAAACCCTTCACCCAAGATCCATCGCAGCTCACGCTACAGGCTGGTGCCGATTGCGGCAATGACCGGATTGACCGGTTTCTGGCGACCGCGCTGCAAAATGACGAACAGCCATTGTCGCGGAGCCGGATCAAAGCGCTGATCCTCGATCACCAGCTGAACGAGAATGGCTGCACCCTATCTGATCCCTCGGCGCCGGTCAAACCCGGGGCCGTCTATGTGTTGAGCGTGCCACCGCCAATTGACGCCACGCCAAAAGGCGAGGATTTGCCGCTCGATATCCTGTTTGAGGATCAACATATCATCGTTATCAACAAACCGGTCGGGCTTGTTGTCCATCCCGCCCCGGGATCGCTCACCGGCACATTGGTGAATGCACTGATTGCCCATTGCGGCGACAGTTTAACCGGCATTGGCGGGGTTTTGCGCCCGGGCATTGTGCACCGGCTTGATAAAGATACATCAGGCGTCATGATCGCCGCGAAAACGGCTGTGGCGCATGCCAACCTAACCAGCATGTTTGCAGCACATGATCTTGACCGGCGCTATAAGGCACTGGTCTGGGGGACTGAAATAGAACGCGACGGCATGGTCGATGCGCCGCTTGGACGATCGAATTATGACCGCAAAAAACAGGCGGTCACGGCAAAGGGACGCCACGCTGTCACCCATTGGCAAGCACTCCGCAGCTTCCCGCCTTTTGCAACATTGCTGGAATGTCGGCTGGAAACCGGTCGCACCCACCAAATCCGCGTTCATATGGCGCATATTGGACGACCATTGATTGGTGATCCACTCTATGGAAGGGCGCCGCGTGCCGGTCAGATGCCTGATGCGACCGCCCGCACCTGTCTGGCACAATTGCGCAGTTTCAAACGGCAGGCACTACATGCGGCGCATCTCGGCTTTGCCCATCCGGTGAGTGGTGAAGCGCTGGCTTTCACCAGCCCCCTGCCCGAAGACATGCAGGGCCTGATCCAGATCATGGATAGCGCTATTGCGCTGCGGGCGAAGGGCAAAAACTAGATTACCCCATTGAAACATATGTTTTTTTAATTGAATCGACGGATAAATCAGATTATTATTGCAGTAATCTGTAAAGTTGCGTGCAATCTTTGTGGAAATCTGGTCAATCTGTGCATTTTTCAGAAATATTGAAAAAGAGTTTTGCTAGAACCAGCCTTTTTCCTGCCGCTTTTTCATGATTTTATCGAAATTGACCGAATAGAACTGCCATCAGGCACAGTTTTTAAGCAATTGAGGAGACCATGTCATGGCCGCCAGATCAATGTTTCCAGCGATTAGCCCGGACGGCAACCTGTCGCGCTATCTGGATCAGATCCGCGCCTTTCCGATGCTGGAGCCGAACGAAGAATATATGCTGGCAAAAGCATGGAAAGAGAAAGGCGATGTCGCCGCCGCGCACCAGCTGGTGACCAGCCATCTGCGGCTTGTGGCAAAGATTGCCATGGGCTATCGCGGCTATGGCCTGCCGGTCGCTGATCTGATTTCAGAGGGCAATCTGGGGATGATGCATGCGGTCAAAAAATTTGAGCCGGAAAAAGGCTTTCGCCTTGCCACATATGCGATGTGGTGGATCAAAGCAGCGATCCAGGAATATATTTTGCGGTCATGGTCTTTGGTCAAAATTGGCACAACCGCCGGCCAAAAAAAGCTGTTTTTCAATCTGCGCCGGATCAAAGGCCAGATACAAGCCATTGACGATGGTGATCTGAAACCGGAACAGGTCACGCAAATCGCCACGCAATTAAATGTGACCGAAGATGAAGTGATGTCGATGAACCAGCGCATGGCTGGCAATGACCGGTCACTGAATGTGCCGCTGAGCCGTGATGGCGAGGGTGGCGGCGAATGGCAGGACTGGCTGCAAGATGACAGCCCGGATCAGGAAGCAACCTTTGCCGATCATGAAGAATATGATGCACGGAAAAACCTGATGCTTGACGCCATGCAGGGTTTGAACCCACGCGAACAGCGTATTCTGTCGGCGCGGCGTCTATCAGAACCACCATTGACGCTTGAGGATCTTGCCACCGAGTTCAATATCAGCCGCGAGCGCATCCGGCAGATCGAAGTCCGGGCATTTGAAAAGCTACAAAAGGCCGTGCGCGATAAAGCGGCGGCGTTGAAATTGCTGCCGCATGTCGAGGCCTAGAACGGGCCCTGTTAACGCCTAAAACCGGACGGTCACAGCCTGATGATTAGCCCTCAAACGGGTCTTTCACAAGGATCGTGTCATCGCGTTCCGGGCTTGTTGACAGCAATGTGACCGGCATTTTGGTCAGTTCCTCAACACGCCGGATATATTTCACCGCATTCGCCGGCAAATCAGCCCAGCTGCGGGCGCCGAAGGTGCTGTCCTGCCAGCCGGGCATTTCTTCATAAACCGGCTTGCAGGCTGCCTGCGCCCCCATATCCGAGGGGAAATAATCAAGAATTTCATCACTGCCATCAACCTGATAACCGACACAAATCTTCAAAACATCAAATCCGTCCAGCACATCCAGCTTGGTCAGCGCCATGCCGCTGATCCCGGCAACATGTCCGGCCTGCCTGACCATCACAGCATCAAACCAGCCACACCGCCGTTTGCGGCCTGTTACCGTGCCAAATTCGCGGCCGCGTTCGCCCATACGCGTGCCATCCGCACCAAAATCTTCGGTCGGAAACGGGCCGCTGCCAACGCGGGTTGTATAGGCTTTGGTAATGCCAAGCACAAAGCCGATATCGGTTGGGCCGATACCGGCGCCTGTTGCCGCCTGCCCGGCAACGGTGTTGCTGGAGGTGACAAACGGATAGGTGCCGTGATCAATATCGAGCATGACCCCCTGTGCCCCTTCAAACAAAATACGCTTATTCGCCGCCCGTGCATCGGCCAGATACCGCCAGCTCTGCCCGGAAAAAGCTAAAAGCTGATCACGCATCGCCAACAACTCGGCACCCATCGCCCTGGCATCGGCCAAAGGCTGGTCGGCCGCTTTCAACCATACATTGTGATGCGCAACCAAGGCATCAAGCTTGTCAGCAAGCGCCGATGCAGACGCCAGATCAGCAAGCCGAACGGCGCGGCGGGCCACTTTATCTTCATAAGCCGGGCCAATGCCGCGTCCGGTGGTGCCAATTTTCTGTTCGCCGCGTAACGCTTCACGCGCCGCGTCAACAGCCTGATGCACCGGCAGGATAAGCGCCGCCGATTCAGACACCAAAAATGTTTCCGGGGTAATGCTGGCGCCTTGCGAGCGCAGCAAGTCTATTTCCGCGAGCAAATGTGCTGGGTCAATCACCACACCATTGCCAATCACCGACATTTTGCCGGGCCGCACAATACCTGATGGCAGCAATGATAATTTATATTCAACACCTTCGATAACCAGCGTATGACCCGCATTATGGCCGCCCTGAAACCGCACCACGACATCGGCGCGGCTCGACAGCCAGTCAACAATTTTACCTTTGCCCTCATCACCCCATTGGGCGCCAATAACCGCTACATTCGCCATTCCGTTACCTTTATCATATGGGGATCAACGCCGTTTTTGTAATTGACGTCACAACTGTTGCTTTTGGCCTGAACTGGCCTGCTGGCAAAGTTCGAACACGGCGCTGTTTATAACAGAAGCGCGGGATAAAAGGCAATGCAGGAGACCCGCCTAATGCAGTTGCGAAAATTGCAAAATATCCGCACGCACCACCTGACTCAGGGCTTTGATTTCGTCTAGCACCTCATCTGGCACCGTGCCATCAATTTCCACAAGGGCAACGGCCTCGCCGCCAACATCGCGGCGACCAAGGTGGAACGTCGCGATATTCAACCCATGTTGGCCACATAATGATCCCAGATCACCAATAAAACCGGGGCTGTCATAATTGCGAAGATAAAGCAGATTTTGCGGAAAATCGGACTCGATCGCAATCGATTGCACTTCGACAATACGCGGCTTGTTGCCACCAATAAGGGTGCCGGCAATGGTGCGTTCGTCATCTTCATACATGATGGTGACGCGCAGCAATGTTTCATAATCGCATTGCCGGTCATGGCGTATTGTCGAGACCGAAATACCGTTACTTGACGCCACATCTGCGGCATTCACCATATTGACTGATTCCATATTTGGCCCCAGCAACCCGGCCAATGTCGCGGCGGTGATCGGGTCGGCATTCAGTTTGGCGGCGCGGCCATCAAGCTCTATCACAACAGATTTCAAACCGGTCGCGCTTACCTGTCCCAAAAACCCGCCAAGGCGGCTGCCAAGATCCATATAGGGTTTGAGAACCGGCGCCTCTTCCACCGAGACCGACGCGATATTCAATGCGTTCGTCAACGCACCGGTGGTCAGATATTCAGCCATCTGTTCAGCCACCTGCACCGCCACTTTTTCCTGTGCCTCGACGGTACTGGCGCCCAGATGCGGCGTGGCCACGACAGCATCGAAATCAAACAGAATATTATCAGACGCCGGTTCCTGCATAAACACATCAAGCGCCGCACCGGCCACATGGCCAGTTTGTAGCGCCGCCGCCAATGCCAGCTCATCGACAAGACCGCCTCGCGCACAATTGATGATCCGCACGCCTTGTTTTGTTTTGTTAAGCGCGTCCGCACCGATGATATTGCGGGTTGCTGCGGTCATCGGCGTATGAATGCTGATAAAATCAGCCCGCCGCAACAACTCATCAAGATCGACTTTTTCAACGCCCATCCGTTTTGCATTTTCCTCGGACAGATAGGGATCATACCCCACCACCCGCATGCGCAACCCCTGCGCCCGGTCGGCGACGATCGAGCCAATATTTCCACAACCCACAAGGCCAAGGCATTTGCCGGTCAATTCAGTCCCCATAAAGCGGGATTTTTCCCATTTTCCGGCTTTCGTCGACTGTGACGCCTGCGGAATTTGGCGGGCCAGTGCCAGCATCATGGCAATCGCATGTTCGGCGGTTGTAACGGCATTGCCATACGGCGTATTCATCACCACCACACCACGCTTGGTGGCGGCGGCGATGTCCACATTATCGACACCGATACCAGCGCGCCCGACAACTTTCAAATTGTCAGCAGCGGCGAGAACCGCCTCGGTGACCTTGGTGGCCGAGCGGATTGCCAACCCGTCATACGCCCCAATGATGGCCTGCAATTCTTCTGCTGACAGGCCTGTTTTGACATCAGCATCAACGCCATGCGCGGCAAACACATCGACTGCATTCTGGCTTAATTTATCGCTTATCAGTACTTTTGGCATCGGGTTTCATTCCTTTTTTTAAAAGGCTAGGTGATCACATCGACCGGTTTGGCCGGGCTAGATATGCTTCAAACCATTATTCATCAGCCCATTTCGGCACGTTGGGCGGCATAGGCCCAATCAATCCAAGGCAGTAATGCTTCAACATCGCTGACATCAACCATTGGCCCGGCCCAGATCCGCAAGCCAGCCGGGGCATCACGATATGAGCCCAGATCATAGCCAACGCCTTCGGCATCCAGACGCGCTGCCAACGCCGCGGCAAAACCCGCCTTTTGCGCCGCGTCAAGCGCGACAAACCACGGATCAATGATCGACAGAGTCACGCTTGTATTCGATATCGTAGCCGGATGCTCGGCCAGAAAGCCAAATATAGACGATGCATCCACCCACCGGCGGATGGCCGCCAAACACGCCTCTGACCGATCAATCAGGGCTGGCAAACCACCAATTGACTGCGCCCATAATAACGCATCAAGCGCATCCTCAATCACCAGCATTGACGGCGTGTTGATCGGACTGCCATTGAAAATGGACGCGTTGAAGGCGCCATTTTTGGTAAGGCGAAATAATTTTGGAACGGGCCAGGGCGGTGCATAAAGATTCAACCGTTCCACCGCGCGTGGCGACAATATCATCACCCCATGCGCGCCCTCACCGCCGATGGCTTTTTGAAAACTAAAGGTCACGACATCTAGCTTTGTCCATGGCAACTGCATGGCAAAACAGGCCGAGGTCGCATCGGCAATCACCAGACCCTCGCGGTCATCAGCAATCCAGTCGCCATCGGGCAGTTTCACGCCGGATGTGGTGCCGTTCCAGGTCAGCACAACATCATTGGCAAAATTGACCGCGGCCAGATCGGGCAATTGCCCATAGGGCGCCTGATGCAGGGTGACATCGTCAATCCGCAACTGGCCGACAATATCATTCACCCAATCTTTGCCAAAAGATTCCCAGGCCAACACATCGACGCCGCGCGCACCGAGCATCGACCATAAGGCGATCTCAACAGCACCGGTATCTGATCCCGGCACAATGCCAATCAGGTAATCATCCGGCATCTGCAATATTTCGCGCGCCAGTTGCATCGTTTCGGTGATTTTTGATTTTGCAGCTTTTGATCGATGTGACCTGCCAAGGACAGCATCGCTGAGAATATTTGGCGACCAGCCGGGACGTTTGGTTGTCGGCCCAGATGAAAAAAACGGCAAGGCTGGCCGCATGGCCGGCTTGATTGGCGGTGTCATAACATCCTCGCGGTCACATGTTGCCACCCGTTGGGGGGTGACGGCCCGCATCATGCTTCGCAAAAACCCCAATTGATGTCAACCGACCAAAAAATGATCAGGTGAAATATATTACCATGGGTTAATAGACTGTTTTTAAATAACTTTAACCGGACGCCTGTTTGATGCGCAAAATTATTGCATCGATTGTCTGCGTCACAAGCGCGTCACTATCGGCTTCAACCATAACCCGAACCAGAGACTCGGTGCCGGATGGACGCACCAAAATCCGACCCGCGCCATTCATCTCAGCCTCAATAGCGGTCAGATCAGCCTGTAATTTTGTGTCATGCAAAATTTGCGGATCGATGTCCCGCAGATTTTCCAGACGTTGCGGGCTGGGCGAAAAACAGTGAAAAAAACTGCTGGCTGGTTGTTCTGCCTGCTGCATCAACGCCAGCATTTGCAAGGCTGCCAGCAGACCATCGCCAGCCCGTGCCAGATGTGTCATCAAAATATGGCCGGACGGTTCACCACCCAGATTATATCCGTCAGCGCGCATCTTTTCCAAAATATACCGGTCGCCAACATTGGTGCGATGCAAGGTCAGACCCGCCTCGCGCAGGCGCATTTCAAGACCGCGATTGCTCATCACCGTGCCAACCACCGCATCACCGCTCAGCGTGCCTTTTTGGTGCAGCGATAACGCCAACCGCCCCAAAATCTGGTCACCATCAATAATCGCCCCGGTTTCATCAGCCAAAATTAAACGGTCGGCATCACCGTCAAGGCAAATGCCGGCATCTGCCCCATGCTCAATCACCGCCGCGGCCATCATCTGCGGGTATACCGCGCCGCAGCCATCATTAATGTTGAAACCATCCGGGCTTACCGCCAGCGGGATCACCTCGGCGCCAAGCTCGTAAAGCGTATCAGGCGCGGTGCGGTAGGCCGCCCCATTCGCACAATCGACAACGATCTTCAGACCATCCAGACGCATCCGGCCGGGCAAGGTAGATTTGGCAAATTCGACATAACGTCCAATCGAATCCAGCATGCGCCGGGCGCGGCCAAGCTCGTTCGGCTCAGCCAAGGCGATTGAGCCAGCCGCCAGCGCCGAAATTTCGGCCTCGATGGCATCATCAAGCTTATAGCCATCCGGGCCAAATAGTTTGATGCCATTATCATGGTGCGGGTTATGGCTCGCCGATATCATCACCCCAAGCTCGGCCCGCAAAGACCGCGTTAAATGCGCCACAGCAGGCGTTGGAATGGGCCCAAGCAAGCGACAATCCAGACCAATTGAGGTAAAACCGGCCACCATCGCCGCCTCAATCATATAGCCGGATAATCTTGTATCCTTGCCGATCACGACTTTCGGGCGAGCATGTTTTACCTCCGGGTTACAATCGGCAAACCAGCGACCCGCTGCCAGCGCCAGCCGCACCACGGCTTCGGCAGTCATCGAGCCGGTATTAATACGGGCGCGCACCCCATCAGTCCCAAACAACCCTGCCATAAAAGCCCCTTTTTACACTGACAAAACCACCCATGGCGGCATCATCGACCCTATTGGTTAATCTAGAATAGCTTGCCACCAGTTCACAAGCGCAGAAACGTTACTCTCGATTCTGCTCTTTGGCCTGTTCGCCGGCCAATGCCTGTTCGACAGCTAATGCCTGGGCGGTTTCTGCGACATCATGGACACGCAGCATCTGCGCCCCTTGTCGATAGGCCGCCATTGCCAGAACCAGTGATCCGGGCAGACGCTGATCAGCCGGTTCACCCTGTGATAATGTGGCGATTGTCGATTTGCGGCTGGCACCAAACAGCAATGGCACACCCAGCCCATGAAACATGGCCAGCCAGTTCACAATTTGCAGATTATGCGCAACCGTCTTGCCAAAGCCGAAACCCGGATCAATTGCAATATGCGATTTTGCTATGCCAGCCGCCATAAGCGCCTGTATGCGCTCTTCTAAAAACTGGTAAATCTCGACCGGTGCAAAGCCGTATTCGGGGGCCTGCTGCATGGTCTCGGGCTGGCCTTGCATATGCATGATGATGACCGGAACATCGCTGGCCACCGCCGCATCCACCGCCCCGTCACCCCGCAAGGCTTCGACATCATTAATGATACCGGCACCAGCCGCACAGGCGCGGGTCATAACATCGCCATGGCGTGTATCAATAGAAATCCGCACATTCTGTTGCGCCAGCCCGGTTATCGGCGGTAACACCCGCGCCAATTCCTGATTGCGGGTAATCGGTGCAGCGCCGGGCCTTGTTGACTCACCGCCAACATCAATAATCGATGCGCCGGCCTGCCACATTGCCATGCCGCTGGCCATCGCTTTCGCCGGTGCCAGATGCGCGCCACCATCAGAAAAACTGTCCGGCGTTGTGTTAATCACCCCCATCAGATGCGGCTTTGACATGTCCAGACCGGCAAATTCAGCGCGTGCAGCATAGAGTTGATCAAGCCATGCTGCGGCTTTGTTGCGGTCATCGGCCTGTTCAATGACGGCATCTTCGGACATGCGGGTGATCTGATAGTGATCGTCAGAATTGCGCGTTACCACGTCAAAGTGATGCGCTGTTGCCCATCCGGCGGCAATCGGCACGGCGGCGTCACCAGCGGCACCGATGACCGGCCGCACCCATGTGGGCACAGCAAAAGGCGGCACCATTGGTGCCGCCTGTGTGGTTTTGGTCAATTTAGGTCTGCCCTGCATCTAACGGGTCTTAGGCAGGTTCGCCACCGGGCTTTTTCGGCCGCCCGGTACCCGGCAGGCCAGTGCGTGATTTGCGCACCGGTCCAGGCTTAACCGGGGTGTCGTCTGCGTCTTTGCGAACCAGCGTGCCGCCCTCAACGATGATTTTGATTTCTTCACCATCAAGCGTTTCATATTCAAGCAGCCCCTGTGCCAGCCGTTCCAGCTCAACATTATATTTTTTGAGGATTTTGGTTGCGGCATCATAGGCTTCATCAACAATGCGCCGCACCTCAGCATCAATAATCGAGGCGGTGGCATCAGCCATATTTTTTTGCTGTGACACCGACCGACCCAAAAACACTTCCTGTTCATCTGCACTGTAGGCGAGGAATCCCAGCTTGTCGGACATGCCCCATTCGGTCACCATCCGCCGCGCCATATCGGTCGCCATACGAATGTCAGATGAGGCACCGGTTGTGACCTTGTCGACGCCAAAGATTAAATCTTCGGCAATACGACCGCCACAGGCAACCCGCAGATCCGCGTAGATTTTGTCACGCGCCAGCGAGATCCGGTCACCTTCCGGCAACCGCATCACCATGCCCAATGCGCGGCCGCGCGGGATGATCGTTGCCTTGTGGATAGGGTCAGACGCCGGGCAATGCAGCGCAACCACAGCGTGACCGGCTTCATGATAGGCTGTCAGGCGTTTTTCTTCATCGGTCATCACCATCGAGCGACGCTCTGATCCCAGCATAACCTTGTCTTTGGCTTCTTCGAATTCAGCCATAGAGACGGTGCGGCGGCCTTTTCGCGCTGCCAGCAATGCGGCTTCATTCACCAGATTGGCCAGATCAGCACCGGAAAAGCCGGGGGTGCCACGGGCGATAACGCGCGGCTCAACACCCTCGGCGAGAGGCGTCTTGCGCATGTGCACCTTGAGAATTTTTTCGCGGCCCATCACATCCGGGTTCGGCACAACAACCTGACGGTCAAAACGGCCGGGACGCAGCAATGCCGGATCCAGCACATCAGGCCGGTTGGTTGCGGCAATCAGAATCACCCCTTCATTCGCTTCGAAGCCATCCATCTCGACCAGCAGCTGGTTGAGCGTTTGTTCGCGTTCGTCATTACCGCCGCCAAGACCAGCGCCGCGATGCCGCCCGACCGCGTCAATTTCATCGATAAAGATGATACATGGGGCATTTTTCTTACCCTGTTCGAACATATCGCGCACACGGCTGGCGCCAACACCAACGAACATCTCAACAAAATCCGAGCCGGAGATGGTAAAGAACGGCACATTGGCCTCGCCAGCAATGGCGCGGGCCAGCAATGTCTTACCGGTACCCGGAGGTCCAACAAGCAACACACCTTTTGGAATTTTGCCGCCAAGTCGCTGGAACTTGCCCGGGTCTTTCAAAAATTCGACAACTTCTTCAAGCTCGGTTTTGGCCTCATCAATGCCGGCAACATCTTCAAAAGTCACGCGCCCCTGATGCTCGGTAAGCAGCTTTGCCCGGGATTTTCCAAACCCCATTGCACCGCGTGATCCACCCTGCATCTGTCGCATGAAGAAAATCCATATGCCAATGAACAACAGCATCGGGAACCAGGACAGCAGAATCGAGAAGAAACTCGGCATGCCGCTATTTTCTGGGCTTGCCACGATTCGCACATCATTGGCATCCAGCACGGCAACAATATTGGCACCTTCCGGCATCACACTGGTGATGACCCGGCCATTTTTACTTTCCCCGCGCAGATTGCGCCCTTCAATCAACACCTCGTCAATCTGCTGGGCTTCAACTTCAGCGACGAAATCTGAGTAAGCGAGGTTGTTGGCCGGCTGACCCGATGACGGGCTCTGGAAAAGGTTAAAAAGGCCGATAAGCGCGGCGCCAAAAATCAGCCAGATAATTATGTTGCGTGCCAGATTATTCACATCACTGTCCTGTCAATTACATCTTGTTGTCTGTAAAACGATCTACCGCCCCAAAAACTGTGCTGACAACGCTCTGTCTGTCGAAGTGACGCATGATTTTACCCCTTCTAATTGGGGATAAATAAGGCCGCCGTCAAGGGTATAGAGAACAGGAATTACGCGCCTGACGATATACGGCAAAGCGGCAATCGCATCGGGTGGCGGCGCGGCTGTTGTGGTGCGCTTGAGCTGCAGTGCTGTGCCGGCATTGAGCAGCTTTCCGGAAAATGCTGTGCGTACCCGCCAACAACCGGCAAAAATAACATCATCCCCAGCCGCCACGTCGCATTCCCGGGGAACACGGCCAATTTCACGCACCACATAAAACCGCGCGGTTTCACCCGGCTGCATCGAGCGGACAAACTGACAGCCGCCAAGAGTGCTATTCTGCGCCGCCAGCAACCGTGCGCGCAACCTGTCAAGCGCACGCGCGGACACCCCATAGCGATTACCGCCTACCTGCCGGATCAGGCGGCGCGCATGATACTGCCACATTGAATCGGGCAGCTTTTGCAAGCGACACATATCGATAACCGCATGCCCGCTTGGCGATAAATCTGTCGCGGCCTCCCAGATCGGTGTACTTACCGCCGCACAATGGTCGGATAATGCCGCCATGGCCTGCCCCAGACGCTGTGCCTCGGTGATTGTCGGAAACCCACAGGCCGCGCCTTTGCGTAAAAAGTGCCGCAGCTGAACCCGCTCAAAATCATAATTTCGGTTGCTTGGATCATCCTCAAAGTCACAGCCAAGCAAAGCCAGCACATCGCACAGCTGATCGGCCGACCAGTTCAGCACCGGCCGCGCCACCGGCACCGCGTCACGATGCGTCAGGCCGCGCATACCTGCCAGCCCGGCAATGCCAGAGCCGCGGGCAAGCCGCATCAGCACGGTTTCTGCCTGATCCGCCTGATGGTGCGCAAAAAGCAAGACAGCCCGCTGTTGTCGTGCCTGTTTTGTCAGTAAGGCAAACCGCTGATGGCGGGCCCATTCCTGAATGCCGGTTGATGGTGCCTTGTCCTGCACCGTCACAATCTGCGTCGCAATCGCGCGGGCTTGCATGCGTTGACGGACACGCCCGGCCTCGTCGGTGGCATCACTGCGGATATTATGATTGACAATAATGGCCTGATGCGCGGCGCCACATGATCGCGCGTAACGTTCGGCAAGACAGGCCAGCGCCGAACTGTCTGGCCCGCCGGATAATGCGGTTATAAAAACGCTGCTGTTGGCAAGCTGCAACGCCTGCATATCCCGCGCAAAAGCGGCATCATAAGCGGCTAAACGGCTACTCGGCGCAGTTTGCGTCATCGCTCAGTTTGGACAATTGCGCCAGAAATGTATCCGGTGGCGTGTCAATGAGCTGCGGCAATGACGCATAAATTTCACAAGCCTGTTCCGGCGGTGCGAAATGCGACACTGACTCGGCAATCCACATGGTCGTATCAACAAGACGGGCATCACCAGGATAGGCGCTATTGAATTCAGAAAAAGTCATCGCCGCCTTTTCAAATTCGCCACGCATAAATTGCACGCGGCCAAGCCAGAAAATAGAATCAGCCTCCCGCGCGTGACCTTTATTAAAGGTCCGGAATTCAGCAAATGCCAGCTCTGCCGTTTCCAGATCATTTTGCAAAGCGCGTCCCAGTGCAAAGCGATATTGCTCTTCCGGGCTGACAGCCGGCAACACTTCGGGCTGTGTAGGCGCGGTTTCACCGGTTGATTCAGCATTCGCGGGGATGGCGTTGTCGCCCGCAGCAAGCGCTGTATCGGCTGATCCGGCATCTAATGATCCGTTGTCGGCTGACGCGGTGTCGGCTGATCCGATGTCGGCTGATCTGGCATCGGCTGATCCGGCATTTTCGTCAACTGCAGTTGCCTCACCGGTCGCATTATCCCCCTCGACATTTGCCAGCGCGTCATTTAACGAGTTTTCCTCAACCGACCAGCTTGAAATGCCGTTATCAACGTCACGCGACATCTGCACAGCTGCAGCCTCGCCAGCGCCGATTGTGTCCTGCTGAACCAACGCCGCGGCGGCATCATCACCACCAAGTGTGAGCAATGTCTGCATGCGCTTTTCCAGCCGCAGCAAACGAAACTCGGTGTCTGAGGTGATTTCAAGAGTGCGTTCCATACGACGATTGGTCATCGCCAGCATGTCGCCCAGCTTTTCCATTTGATCGCGCAATGCTTTGAGATCCGCGGTCTGCGATGTGCCGGCCTCAGAACTGCTGCTTTGCATCTGTTCGACCTTCATTTTAATTTCACGCAGATCATTCTCGATGATCCCACGGACATCTTTTAAACCAGCTTCCAGAATATCCATGCGTTGTTGATGCCGTGTAAGCAACGCACTGGCATTTTCGATCACCGTCTCGTCGGTCGATGATTGGGCGTTAACCAGACCGGGAAGCGCGACAATAAATGCCAAAACAATAAAGAAGCGTTTGTTCATGGTAGATAAATCCTAGCAATGACACGGCAGTTACCAAGCAGTAACAGCTATTTTAGGCATAAATTAGGCAAAAAAAAGAGGAGCCACCCGCCCCTCTTTTTGTTGTTTCAAACAGGATTAGTTCAGCACAGTTGCTGCACGTCTGTTCTTTTCCCATGCAGCTTCTGTCGAGCCTTCAACTGCTGGGCGTTCTTTGCCGTAAGATACGGTGCGCACCCGCGCCGAATTCAAACCCTTGGCCAGCAGATAATCGCGCACCGCTGTCGCACGCCGATCACCCAGCGCAAGGTTGTATTCGCGGGTGCCGCGCTCATCAGCATGACCCTCAACAACAATGACCAGGGTTGGGTTCACATTCAAAAATGCGGCCTGCCTGTTCAAAGTCATTTGCGCGTTTTCAGACAGCTCGGAACTGTCAAAATCAAAATAAACCGTACTACCCACTTCAGCCAGCTTTTCAGCTTCGGTCTTTGCGGCCGCAGCAGCGGCCGCAGCAGATGATGATGCAGATGAAGCCGAGCTCGCCGAACTGGTCGAGGCGCTGTCACCACCGACCTCTGAGGCCGTTTCACAAGCTGCGAATAAGAATGTTGCGGCAACTATCGCCAATATGCGTTGAAACATCATGATGCTCCTAATTTTTTTCAGCGAACCTTAAGTTCTGTTTTGCCAAAACAATGCTACGCGCACCTTGTAACAGGTCTATCTTAACGCAGCGCTATTTGTGCACGAATGGATCCATGGCCGGGCAACCGGTCAATTCATAACACGAGACATATAGGATATGGTAAAGTAATGAAACCTAAAAATACACATATTTAGCGAAAAATAGCGATTTTCTGATATTTTTTACTATTTGTCGCCAAATGGCGATTGTCATATTGATACCGCTGATTTTCTGTGCCGCAATCATCTAGCGCAGCAAAGGTGACCATGCCGGATCCGACGCATCCGACGGGGTGACAATTCGCCGCTCATTAAATCCAGTGATATCAATGCGGTAAACATGTGTTGCGCCGCCAGACCCATCAGCTTCAAACGGTTCCTGTTTAAAATACATCAACACCCGACCATTCGGCGCCCAGGTGGGCCCTTCGACCAAAAACCCATCCGCCAACAAACGCTCGCCACTGCCATCGACATTCATCACACCGATGTAAAACTGGCCATTTGCCATCTTGGTGAAGGCAATGATGTCACCGCGCGGCGACCAAACCGGGGTGGCATAGCGGCCAACACCATAGCTGATGCGCCTGACATTGCTGCCATCGGCGTCCATCACATAGAGTTGCTGACTGCCGCCACGGTCAGAATTAAAGACAATGCGATTGCCATCTGGCGCGTAGGACGGCGAGGTGTCAATCGATGCTGATTTGGTTAATTGGTTAATCGATTGGGTGCGCATATCCATTTCGTAGATATCAGTCATCCCGTCCTGTGCCAGGCTCATGATCAGCTTATCGCCATCCGGCCCGAAACGCGGCGCAAATGTCATGCCGGGGAATGAGCCCAACCGCTCGGTGCGACCAGTGGCCACCTCAAAAAGATACACATTCGGCTCGTCATTAAAGTAATTCAGATAGGCAATTTCATTGGCTGTCGGGGAAAAGCGCGGTGTCAGCACCAAATCAAGACCCGAGGTTAAATAGCGGTGGTTATGCCCGTCCTGATCCATAATCGCCAAGCGTTTTAACCGCCGGCTTTGCGTGCCGGATTCAGCCACATAGACAATTTGCGTGTCAAAATAGCCACTATCGCCGGTAAATTCTTCATATACAAAATCGGCAATCTGGTGGGCCAGCCGGCGCAATCCGGATTGATCAGCATTGCCGCCGCCAGCGGTAATATTGCGCTGGATCACCACATCCCATAACACAAATTCAACCTGCAGCATGCCGGCATCGTCAATATAGGCTGAACCAACCAGCAGCCCTTTCACCCCAAGCGGCGACCAATTGGCAAAATTTGGCTTTACCGACGGCGCTTTTGGCGGATCAATAAAGGCCGCACTATCCACTGGCCGAAACAGACCCGAACTTTCCAAATCATCAGAAATAATCTGCGTTAATTGACGCCCGACAGCGGTGACATTGCCATCCGGCCCGGTAAATTCGGCGATGGCAATGGGCGTCGGCGCCACCTGTCCTTCGGTGATTTCAATACGGAGCTGGGCCCCGGCTTGCCCGATAGGGGCTAGCCCCAAAGCAATAGCCAGAAACGCAACAACCGCAACGCAGCGGCACATTATCGGCCGGAAAATTTTTGCTACCATGATAAATTTACCCTTTATGCCCGTTTATTCCGCTTCATTTCGCCCGACCCGACATAGCGACACAATATGACCGATATTTTGGCGCCTATAATCTTGCCACCCAATGGCGGGTTTGTCACCGAGACAAAAACCGCGGGTCAAAAACAAATATAAAGCTCTTCCATTGTTCATATTTTTCCGGTGGCAGCGGCAAAGGCGAACATTCGCGTGTTGCCCGAATGGCCTCTTCAGCTGCAACCTTAAAAATCCGATCTGTGTTAAACCTCAAATTGTTATCAACTTTGGCGCTAAGCACCCGTCCATCACGATCTAACGACACAATTATGTCAACAATGAGGGTATCGCTGCCAGCCGCGCCGATTGGCGGATCCCAGCATTTTGATAAATGCGCCCGCAACCGGTCGATATCGGATAATCCAAGTGGGCCAACCACCGGTTTGTCCGGTGCTTTTAAAACATCACCAGCGGCAGCACTCAGGCTGTCATTCAGCTTTTCTGCGGCTTTTTTACGTTCCTGCTCACGCCGCTTCTTTTCAGCATCATCATTCACCGCCTTGGCTTTTGCCAAATTCTGCATCACCCCGGTCAGCGCATCGGTGCGTTGTTTGGCCAGTTCGTTTTGCCGTGCCAGCTTATTCACCCGTTTTGGCGGTGATTTTGGCAGTTTTGTCGGCATTTTTTGTGCCGCTGTCTGCGTCGGTTTTGGCTTTGGCGGCACCGGCGGCTGTGCCTCGGCTGGCTTTGGTTTTTCCTGTATTTTTTCAGGAATGATCTCAGCCGCCGGATCAACTGCCTTTGGCGTTGATTTGGCCGGTGTCTTTGGCGCTGCCGGTGCTGGTTTTGGCGGCGGCGGTGGCGGTGGTGGCGGGATTTTGCGTTGCGCTGCCTGCTGCTCCTGTTTGGCGGTGCTGACCTCGCTGCCTTCATTCACATTGGTTTGCGGCACCGTTTGCACAATTTCCATTATCACCAGCGGCTGATCTTCAGGCAGCGGTCGGTTCAAAGACGGCAGACCAACCATCGCCAGCACAACAATGCCGAGATGCA
>ERZ802827.492-NODE-492-length-20858-cov-66.3355_pt1 | contig 20858 bp, 22 predicted proteins | sample MGYA00345652_ERZ802827 | MGnify/ENA primary metagenome ERZ802827 (study PRJEB30503, sample SAMEA104212372) | marine metagenome | biome: Westerlies Biome; feature: [SRF] surface water layer (ENVO:00010504) within the epipelagic zone...; material: water... | reverse complement strand
GTTTTAATTTCTATTTTATTAATAGTCTTATTATTGTCTTCAGTTGCTGTTTTATTTGGCAATAAATATTTTTTATCACTTAAGAGGGCTCAATATATAGAATTCCAAAGCGTATCATTAAACATCTTTCGAAATATCGAGTCTTTGGCAAAAGATAAAATTGACAAAGAGTTAAGGTTTAATAAAACAAAGTTAACAAAAAATAATCCACTAATTAGTGAGCCAATGGCATTTAATTTAAATGGGGCAGAAATTATTGGGAAAATTACAGATTCAGGAAATTGTTTCAATATTAATTCAATTGTTACTTTAAAGGACGGTAAATATGTTGAAAATAAAAAAACAACAGCCGCATTTAGAAAAATTTTATCTTTAAATGAAATAGACAATAACATTATCGAAGAGGTGATTGATCAAACTATTGATTGGATTGATAAAGATGCAAATCCAAGAGCTTTTGGCCTTGAAGATTATTACTATTCAGGTCCATTACATAGTCCAAGAGAATATACTGGCATGAGATTAATGGTATCAATTGAAGAATTAAAGAGCATACCAGCTGTAAAAAAAATAGATTGGAATATTTTTAAAAATTATTTTTGTGCAATACCTAAACTAGATGAATTATCTCTAAATATTAATACATTAGATTTAGAGGATGTATATTTATTAAGTTCAATTTTCTCAAATTTAACCATTAAGGATGCTGAATATATTTTGGACAACATTCCAAAATCAGGCTTTAATGATTTAAATAATTTTATAGGCAGTTTTCCCGATTTAGATTTAAAACTTGCCTACGGAAAGATAACAGTTTCATCAAATATTTTTGAGGTTAATTCGGAGATGAGCTTTAACGAATTCATATCTTCTTCAAAAAGTATAATAATTTACGAAGATAATAATAATGGTTTTATTATTTCAAGAACCTATAATGGAATTTAATGAATACCTATATAGCATATCCAGATAATGAAGATTTTAGTTGTGGAATTTTCCATAAAAGCTCTGATGATTATAAACAATCCTATAATTACTCTGGTTTAGATGACTTTTCATCATTTACACATAAGGATAAATTAATTTATTTACTGCCCTCATCAACAATTGGCAGCTATCCCTTTAAAAAAAATAATAATTTGTCAGCACAAAATAATTTAGCAAATTTTATGTCTGATATTGATTCCTTTATCGTAAATGATATGTCAGAGAATGAATTCTTTATTTTTGAGGATATTGGATTTGTAATGGATAAAGGGTTATATAAAAAATTAAATACTTTGCTAAACAAATTAAAGTGTGAGGTAATTTTAGTTCCTGATTACTTTCTTAATAGAACAGTTGATTTTAATACTATTACTGAATTCAATAATAGATTCTTATTTTCATTTGATGATGGTACTGGCTCTTCAACAGATCTTGAATCATTGAAACAATATCTAGAAGTGGTTAAATCGAAATATATTAATTTTGAACCTAGTGTTTTTACCACCACACAGATTAAAGAACTTGAGGGTTATAAACGTAATAATAATGTTTCTATTGAAAAATTTGCATCATCAATGCTCAATAATCTACCCAATCTATATAAATTTGAATATTCATTCAAAAATATTTTTAATAAGTTAAATTTTTCTAAAGTTGAGTTGTATGTATGTCTTTTTTTCATAACTTCATTAATTGCTTTGCCATATATTTTGACTGCTCAAAATAATAAGCAGATTGATATATATGAAACTGAAATATTCAATATTTTTAAAATGATTGATAAAAATACAAATAGAGTCGTTACTCCAAAAATTCAAATCGACCAATTAATTGAACAAATACCTGGATCATCAAAGATACAACCTTCAAGAGATGAATCAAAATTTGAAAATTACGGTTTTTTAATTTCTCTTGGTGAAAAGTATATAGAATCTGTTGAAATAGATTTTAAATTAAATCAGGCAACTTTAGATTTATTAGAATTACCTCAAATGCAATACGCAGTAGTTAAAAATGCTGTTGATACATTTAATGTAAACATCATTGATGAGAATATAATTAGTGAAAATAACAAAATTTCAGGTGAAATTAAAATTGAGATAAAAGATGAATAATTTTTTAAATAATCTTAATACAAGAGAAAAAAATTTAATTTTTATTGCATCATCTTTGATGGTTGTCGCTGCATTATTTTTTTTAATAAATAATACTGTTACAAATTTGAATTTCTCATCAAAACAATTAGATAAAGCTAAATCTGACTATAAGTATGTTGTCTCAAAGGCAGAATTACTTGGCAATAATGCGATAAGCCAATCATCAAATATTGAGGAGATAGAGTTGTTCATAAGGAACCTTCTACAAGAATCCATTTCCAACCTTGTAATTGTTGAAGAGGAGAGTTCTCTGATAGTTTCTTTTAAAACAAATAATTTAAAAGAATCAATTTCAATTTCAGACGAAATAGCTTTTAGATTGGGAAGGGATCTGAGCAAAATATCTTATTCAAATAACGAAGAAGACTCTATAACGAAACTTTTTTTTAATTAGTCTTGAAGAAATATCTATAAATTAAGAAAGCCAAAATGCCTCCAAATATTTGTGCAATACAAAAATAAAGTACGTTTTCTGGATTTATACCAGCAAAGCTATTTGAAAACATTCTTCCAATCGTTCCCGCAGGATTTGCAAAAGAAGTTGAGGATGTGAACCAATATGCAGCTCCTATATAAGATGCAACTACTAATGCTATTTTTGCTTTGTTCGATATCAGTATAAAAAATACCAATCCAAAACTAGCAATAATTTCAGATAGAAAAATATTTGATCCAAATCTATTTTTTTCAGAAAATTCAATTATATCCATGCCAAACATAATATTAGCAATCATAACTCCAGTAATTGCTCCAAATGTTTGAAGCAAAGAAAAAATACAGAATATTTTTAAAGAAATCTCTTTATTTAAAAAAAGAACAAATGAAACAACAGGATTAAATTGATTACTAAAGGACTCAAACGCGGTAATTAAAAAGTATAGTGCAAAAAAAGTGACAATCGCATTTATGAGTAAAATAATAGAATTATCATTACTTAAGTTTTCTGCCATTATTCCAGATCCAACTACGGCGCAAAATAAAAATCCAGTACCTAAAAATTCTGATATGTATTTACTTATCTTCATAAATTGATATCTTTGCTGAGTAAATTTCATGAAAAGTTTTTACAGCAATAGAATCTGAAACCCCCCACTTAGTTGATTGAATAGTCTTAATATCTAGTTGCTTAATTATTTTTTCATAAATTCGCATAGCAAACCCAATAACATCTGCACGATCTGAAGCAAATCCATACTTTTCAATCTTTTCTTTGATATTTAGTTCATTTAGCTTTTTAAATTTTTTATGAAAGCTATCTGTTTTCATTTTCTTTGAATTATGAATATTTAAAAACGATCTTACATTCCCTCCAAGACCAATTATAGTTTCTATATCTTTATGATTTTTTAACCACTTTTCCATTCTTTTCCATTCATTTATTTCATCTTTCTTAAGCATCATTCTAACGCCACCTAATTGAAATGATTGGATGAAATGTTTATTTGATTTATAAATATAAATTTCAGTACTACCACCACCAACATCAACGAACATCTTATTTTTTCCTAGTTGCGCTTTTGGATGAAAACTAATTAATTTAGCTTCTTCAAGACCTGAAATAATTCTAATAGGGTGTTCGATCTTATTTTCAATGTATCTTCTTGCTTGTTCTGAATTAGAGGAGTTTCTTAAAGCGCTAGTTGCAATAATTTCATAATGATTAATCTTATCTTTAATAAATTTTTTCTGATATTTTTTTATTGTATTTACTAGCTCATTAAGTTTTTTATCAGATAATTTTCCTTCTTTAAATACTTCTGTACCAAGTCGAATTGGGGAACGTATTCCATCAATATACTTTATTGAGGTTGGCGTTGTTTCAAAAATCTTAGATTTAACTGCGTTTGTACCAATATCTATGGAAGCAATTTTCATTATAAATCGTCGCTATATTTACTTATGACTATAAATTGCTCATATGAAAGATTGTCAAATTTTACTCCTTCTAGATTTGTTGAATAATTATTTAGAGACTTTGACCATTTTGCAGGTTTGAGAATCTTCTTACCATGATATTCAGTTTTATTTAATAAATATCTCAGAGCCGTCAACCTTGCTATCATTTTATTATTTGAATTAATTGAAACCCATGGACTAATCTCACTTCCAGTTTTTTCAAACATCTGCTCTTTATATAATGTGAAGGCGTTCCATTTAGTAATTACTTTTTCATCATTCTTAGAGAGTTTCCAATACTTAAGTTCAGAATTTTTTCTTGCTTTCATTCTAATTTTTTGTTGATCCTTTGATAACGAAAAATAAAATTTTGTTAATTCAACTCCATCTTGTATTAGGCCTTCTTCCCACTTATTAACTCTTTTCATAAATATTCTATATTGATTTTCAGAGCAATAACCCATAATGGGCTCAGTTATAGCTCGTGTATACCAAGACCTATCAAGAAATGAAATTTGACCTTTAGTTGGTATAACCTTACTCCATCTTTGGAACCAATGTGAAGATTCCCATTTTGTAGGAATTCCAAGCTGTACATAATTAAAGTGTTTTGGCATTAAGTATTCTGAAAAGAATCTAATTGCTGTACTTTTGCCAGCAGTATCTCGACCTTCAAATACAATACAAATCTTTCTATTATTTTTAATTACATCTTCTTGAAGTTTTAAAAACTCAATCCTTAGTCTTCTCTTTTCTAGATCATAAGATTTAGCAGCAAGTTTTTTATATTCAGTTTGATCTAAATTTATAATTTTCATTTTTTTTGAAACTAGATGTTACCTAAAAGTTTTATATTCTTAACACAAATGATAACATTTGCAGCGTAAAATATTTTTATAAATAATATGGAAACTTTGTTCTTAAGTCCTTTAACTATAATAATTATAGCATCTATAGTTGGCTTCTTTATGGCATATGGTATAGGTGCAAATGATGTTGCAAATGCTATGGGAACTTCAGTAGGAAGCAAGGCAATTACATTAAGACAGGCGATTATTATTGCTGCAATATTTGAATTTCTTGGTGCATATTTTGGAGGTGGTGAAGTTACTGCAACAATAAGAAAAGGAATTGTTGATCCAACAATTTATGAGGATGCAAATAAATTTATTATTGGAATGTTATCGTCATTATTAGCAGCAGGAACATGGCTAATTGTAGCCTCAAGAAGAGGTTGGCCTGTTTCCACAACTCATTCAATCGTTGGTGCAATAATAGGTTTTGTTTCAATTTCAAAAGGAATGAGTTATGTAGAATGGAAAACAGTAGGTGGGATAGCTTCAAGTTGGGTAACATCACCCATAATTGCAGGATTACTGGCCTTTTTAATTTATTTAAGTGCGAAAAAGTCTATCCTAGATAATCCTAATCCTGGCAAAAGAGCAATTAAAATAATTCCTGTATATAGCTTTTATGTAGCTTTTATTATTTCATTAGTTATCGCAAGAAAAGGACTTAAGAATTTAGGACTTGAATTAGTAGAGTCAGATATATATATATTTAGTTCAATTTTTGGAATTCTTGCAGCTGTCATAACTTCAATTACTTTAAGACGAAATTTTATAAAAATTAAAAAAGCTGGGGTTGAATCTGCGTTCGCCATTTTAATGGTTATCTCTGCGTGTGCAATGGCTTTTGCACATGGTTCAAATGATGTTGCGAATGCAATTGGACCTCTTGCTGCAGTTGTATCAACAGTAAATTCAAATGGTATTATAGATACCGATTCTCCAGTTCAAGCTTGGATTCTTTTTTTAGGGGCAACAGGAATTGTTTTTGGTTTAAGCATGCTCGGAAAAAATGTTATAAAAACTGTAGGTGAAAAAATTACTGCATTAAAACCTAGTCTTGGTTTTTCAGCTGAACTTGCCACAGCGACTACAGTAGTTGTTGCCTCATATGTTGGATTCCCAATTTCAACAACTCATACACTAGTTGGAGGGGTTATTGGAGTTGGATTGGCAAAAGGGGCTAAACATATAAATACTAAGGCAATAATAAGAATTATTACTTCCTGGTTAGTTACAATTCCAATTGGAGCTTTTTTAACAATCTTATATTGGGTCATTCTTAGAATAATATTTGGAGTTTAATATTTAAATAAAAAACCCAGAAATTATTTCTGGGTTTATAAGTTATTTGTTTAATTTTAATTCATTACCAATATTTTATTTCTAAATAAAGAATCGCATTGACCGGCATATAGTCTTGCAAGTTCAGGTTTCTTATTTTTATTTAGAAAATTAACTTTTAAATCGCAAGTTAATCCTTTATCAATTAATCCCGAACTATGGTGTTGTAGATAATCACTATAGAGTCCGTATAAAACTACATCATGATGGTTTGATGGCACTTTATCACTAATTAAAATGAAACCTCCATCTTCTGATGAGTAGCATCCAATAGAATGTCTAGGACATATCTCAGAAACTTGATCTTTATTATAAATAACATCTATATAAGACGATTCTAATTGAAGATCATTCTTAACATTATTAAATATACCTTCATCAGACTGAATATAATTAATACTAAATATGATCATTGAAAATAATGATAATTTGATTATTTTTTTCATAATTTCTCCTTTATGTGTCAATTGTGTGACATATATGAAGTTATTGTTACATAAATGTGACATAATTGTCAAATTCGATCAAAGATAGGATTGAATAAAACTAATGTTGAATAGCCTTACAATTCTTAATGCAGGCCTGATAGTCATCAGAACTTTTTAAAAATCGTGATCTGGGCTTTTATAATTATATTGATAGTTAATATTACTTAGCAGTCCAGCTAGTCATATATGCAATGACAGCTCTAGATGCTTCAATTTTTCCAATATCATTTAATTTACCACTTTCTTTAGTGTTTAATGAAAATATTGACAGAATAATTTGAGCTACAACTCTGCAAACACCTTGTTTATTAAAGACATTCTCAAGGCTTATAGATTGTTCATAAGTTTCTTGAATCACATTACCTAATTTATGAATAGAATTTGAGTCTATAGGAGGGTTTACAGTATTACCTAAAATTATTTTTTGTGCGATTAAGGAAGAATTGAAATATTCATATATATTATAAACAATATAATTACTAACTTTCACAATATTTCCGGCATTTGCGTTATTTAAGGCATTCTTAGAAAAGCTTTCCAAGCATTCATCAATACATTTTGAAATTATTAACTTTTTAAGGAAATCTACAGTTGGTATGAATTTATAAGTTGAAGTTCTTTTTAAACCGGATATTTGTGCAACTTTTGCTAGAGTTAAATCATCAATTTCGCCTTCTTCAATAATGTTGATTGCAGCATCAAGAATTTTACTAATTCTCTCTTTACTTCTGCTTTGCTTTGCTAGGATATCCACTATTTTATTATGGACAAATGTCTATAAATGTAAATATAAAATAACTTAAAAAGTTCACATAATTTTCACAAATTAATGATATTTCTGTTGCACTTCAAATTTAAAATTTGTCCATCAACTTAGGAGATCTTATGAAAAAATACATATTCCCATTGTTTCTATCACTATCTTTATTTTCTCAAGAGTCAGAAAATAAGGAAGAAAATGAACCAGTTGAAGAGGTTGTAGTAATTGGTACAAAGGCTAGTATTATTTCTGCAATTGAAAAACAAAGACAATCAAATTTAATTGTTTCAGTTGTTGATTCTGATGCATTAGGTGACTTTCCTGATACAACTGCAGCAGAAGCTATTAGAAGACTATCTGGTATTTCAGTTGAAAACGATCAAGGTGAAGGCAGGTATGTAAATATAAGAGGTATATCCGGAGATCTTAATTCAATTGCAGTTAACGGTGCTCTTGTACCAGCTCCTGAAGGAGGAAGAACTGTAATGCTCGATGGTCTGCCAACTGAATTGTTAGATTCAATAGAGGTATATAAGACTTTAACAGCAGATAAAGATGCTGACTCAATTGGTGGAAGAATTGAGTTTAATACCAAAAGAGCTACTTCAATTGACGGAACACTTCTAAAATTTAAAGCAGATACCTCTTACAATGAGCAAACTAAGAATTCTGATAACCCAAAAATGGCTTTTACCTACGGTTCAATGATTAATGAAAATGTTGGACATGTTCTTGGTGTTACATACGCTAGTAAGCAGATTGTTACCTACAACAACGAAACCGGTTTTCCAGCATGGGATACAGACGACGGCAATATCTTTCTTGATGATGATTGGGAGATGAGATTTTATGATTTAACAAGAGAAAGAACAGGTATTACATATGATATCGACATGATGATAGATGACGATACATCAATTTATGCAAATTTTTTATATAACAAATATGATGATGAAGAATTAAGGAATAAAGAAGAATTTGGCTCTCTTAGAACCGGTAACGTATATGCAGGCTCAAGCGAGATTAATAGAGTTAGAAGAGATGCTGAAGTTAGAAAAAGAATAGAAACACGTGAGATTAAAACCGTTATATTGGGCGGTGAGACATTGATTAATGGTTGGTTCACAGAAGTGCAATTTAGCCACTCTTATGCTGAAGAAAATGATACAGATAATGTTGATGTAACTTTTAGAAGTGATAGGATTGATACCGATGATTGCGGAGGTCCCTGTGGCTCATTCTTTTATCAAGATCCTCAAAAAGTTGGTCTGTCTCTCACATCATATGCTCAAGGTGTGCTTTATGCTGATTTAAATGTTGATGCATGGGAAGAAGATTGGAGTCTAATAAAAGATACTGAAACAGCATTTAGTATAGATATGACAAAAGATGGATTTACATTTATGGATGTTCCAACAACAGTAAAGTATGGTTTTAAATATAGATCTAGAGAGAAAAAAGGTGATAGCAATGCAATAGAAGTTGATGATGATGATGTGCAAGCTTTACTTCAATCTGAATTTGGACCCTACATAAGATCTTGGCCATTCGCTGGACAACAGTACGGCCCCCATGCTGATGAAAATCTTTTATATGCAAGAAAGGGTCAATACACTGGCGGTCCTGATTATGATAACTTTGAAGAAGACTTTACAACAAATGAAGATATCACTGCATTATATTTAATGGGTACAATGGAATTTGATAAGGCACTTGTTATAGCAGGTATTAGAGTTGAAGATACCGATTTCGATACTCTTGGATATAATGATGGTGATGTAAATGATGTGTTAACAGCATCAAAGAGTTACACGTTTGTCTCGCCAAGTTTAAATGTTAAATATTTCTTAGATGATCAAACTATCATTAGAGGCGCAATATGGAGAGCATTATCCAGACCAGGCTTTGGTAAAGCAAACTTAATAGCAGATATAACTGAAAGAGATGATGGTAATTATCGAGGTGAGATGGGTAATCCGGATCTTGACCCGTATGAAGCAACTAATTTTGATTTATCAATTGAGTTTTACGGTGATGACTCATTTGCATCATTTGGATATTTTAAGAAAGATATTGAAAATGCAATCTATCCACTCGCAGTCGCTAATACAACTGTAAATGGCTTGTTTTTTGATGAATTATTAACTTTTGTAAATACAGATGACTCTGATGTTGATGGTTTTGAATTAAATATATTTCAAGAGCTAAATATGCTGCCTGAACCTTTTGATGGTCTATTTGTTTCGATGAACTTTACTCGTACGGATGGATCATCCTCTTTAACAGTAGATAATGGAACTGTAACATTTCCATTTAGAAAATTATCAGAAGATGTTTCAAATATCTCTATAGGTTATGATAAAAATAAATTTGATGTTAGGTTATCATATGTTTCAAGATCGCCATATTTAGATTACCTTGCAGATGATGATAGCGAAACCATTCAAGAGGATTTAGATAATAATAATATTAGGTATACTGATGATCACACTCAAATTGATTTTAATCTTAAATACAAGATTAATGACAATCTAAGTGTTAAATTTGATATCAATAACATAACTGATGAACCAGAGTTCTATTATTGGGGAACTCCAAACAGATTATCTCAATATGATGAGTATGGAACTACCTATTCAATTGGAATAAGATATAACCTATAATTCACCTGAATTTAAATAACAAGGCAAGTTAAATACTTGCCTTGTTTTTATATGAAATGAAATACTTATTAACAACATTATTTATATATTCGCTATCTGCAATATCTGATCCTATAGATAAAATTATTCATATAGTTCCTGCAATAGATGAGACTCCTCAAGTAATTTCAAAAGGAGATGCAGCAGATGATCCTGCCATTTGGCTAAATAAATTAAATCCAGATAGATCACTAGTATTTGGAACAGATAAGAGAAGCGGTATATATACATATAACTTAAAGGCTGAAAAAATAGGCTACACAGAAATTGGAGATATCAATAATATTGATGTTAGAACAATGAATGTTACTGATGATGATAACAAAGACATAGGTAGTTATTCATTTATCTTTGCATCAAATAGAACTACAAACACACTTGATATTTGGGTATATAAAGACACTAATATTGATAAGGCTATAAAGGATAATAATTTTGAAATTTCAAAAGAGCCTTATATAAATGCTAAAGCAAACATGGTAGTTTATGGAGTTTGTGCAGGTATTGATTCGAGATATGGATTAATAGCATTTCTAACAGAAGACGAGGGACCAAAAGTACAGATGTGGAATTACGGTCCTTTTGGAATGACTCTTTTAACAACATTTGATAATGAAAATGCAACTCAATCTGAGGGATGTGTTTACGATGATGAAAACAGAACTCTTTTTATATCTGAAGAACAAGATAGGGGTGTTTTAAGAGCCTATAAGATAAATAACGAATTAGATTTTTCAAATCCTATTATTATTGATAATAGATCTGGAAATATAGATGGTGATCCTGAAGGAGTAACTGTTTATAAGTCGTCTGAAAAAGATGGGTATCTTATTGTTTCATCTCAAGGTGATAGTTCTTTTAATATTTATAATCGACAAGAGCCATACAACTATTTGGGCAGTTTTAAAGTTGGTAGTAATAAAGATATTGATAATGTTAATGATACTGACGGAATAGACGTTATTAATTTTAACCTTGGTTATAAATATCCTTTGGGTTTGTTTGTTGTCCAGGATGGAACAAATGATGGAAAAAACAAGGTTAAGAGACAGAATTTCAAATACGTTTCTTTTGCTGATGTTCTAAAAAAATTAAAACTTTAGTTTATTTATAAACTCTATAATATCCTTTGAAAGTGATTCGGGTTGCTCTAAGGCCGCAAAATGGCCTCCATCGTATTCATTCCATTGAACAACATTATAAATTTTTTCTGCCCAAGCTCTTGGCGGGAGCATAATATCTCTTTTGAATATTGCACCAGCCATGGGTTGATTAATTTTGTTAAATGAAAATCCAAAATCGCCGTTTTCTTTATAGATTCTTGCAGACGAAGTTATTGATTGTGTAAACCAATATAAAGATATGATGCTGAGGACTTCATCATTTGAAATGACTAAATTATTATCTTTTTCTTCAAACCAGCCATAAAACTTTTCCGATATCCATGCTGCTAGTCCAATTGGAGAGTCGTTTAATCCGTATCCTATTGTTTGTGGTTTTGTTTTTTGAATTTCATAATATCCAAAACCTTGTGATTTGTATTTATCATAATTCTCTAACATTTTTAATTCTTCAGAAGTTACTCCTTGCATGGGATTATCTCCCTCTGGAGGAAAAGCTATAACAAGATTTAAATGAATGCCTTTACAGTTTTCTGGATAAAGCTCTGCCATCCACTTACTTACTGTTGAACCCCAATCTCCTCCTTGAACAACATATTTATTGTAACCAAGACCTATCATCAATTCATGTTGTAGCTTTGCAATCTCTTGTGAGTCCATCCCAGTTTCTGTAGGCTTATCTGAAAAGCCAAAGCCAGGAAGAGAAGGGCAAATAATATCAATCGGAACATTAGATTCTTTGTGGAGTTCTGGAATAATTTTTAAAAATTCTTGGACGCTCCCAGGCCAGCCATGAGTCATCATTAACGGAATTGCATTTTTATTATTAGATTTGCTATGAAGAAAATGTAATTTCAATCCAGATTGTGTTTTAAATTTATAACTCCCAGCTTCATTAATTTGTTTTTCATGATATCGCCAATTAAATTCATTCAACCAATGGTCTGATAACTTTTTTAAAAAGGACATACTGGTACCGTGTGACCATTGCTCGTCGTTGATTTCATCGGGCCATCTTGTAAGTTGTATCTTTGAATGAAGAGAATCTATCTCTTCATCGGATATATGGACATCAAATTTTTCAATCATACTTTTCTTTGATATAAATTTATATTAATAGAACTATAGTACAGAGAAATAATTAAAGTAAAATAGAATAATATTTATATTAATTAGTAGATATGTTCGAAAAAATTGAATTATATTTAAATGCAAATGCAGAGTATGCATGGATTGTTATCTTATTCTTTGCTTTTCTTGAATCTTTCATTTTATCAGGTGTGATAATTTCAAGCGCAATATTATTTTCAATTTGTATTTTTATTTATAATACAGAACTTCTTCCTTTGTTTTATATAGTTCCTGTGGCGGTATTAGGAGCTCATTTAGGAGATATGACAGGCTTTTTATTTGGTAAAACTATTGGTCCTCAATTACTATCCACAAAAGTTATGGTTAAAAGAGAGAAACTAATTACTAGAGCTCAAAAGTTTCTTGATAAAACAGGCTCATATACTGTAATTTTAGGTAGGTTTATACCAGCTGTAAGGCCAATAGTTCCATTTTTACTTGGAGTTTCTGACCTAAAGCTTGTAAGATTTTACATTGCAGACTTAATTGCATGCATCTTTTGGGGAATTGCATTAGGTTTTTTAGTTACAGGAGTGGGTTCCTTATTTGGGTAATTTATTATGTTAAGTGTTTTTATTTTAGTCGTAAGTACAATCGCAATTATTTATCTCTTAATTCAATTAATTAGAGCTAAAAGACAAGGCCGTCTTCTTCAAACGTTGAGGGATTTATTAGTAATATTACTTGCAATACTTATGACAGCTGCAATTTTTTATATTGGTTTTAGATTTTTTAGAACCTTCTAAGGGATATGTCTGAAACACTATTTAAAAAAATAATACAAAGAAAAATTCCAGCTGAGATTATCTATGAAGATGATTTATCCATTGTTATTAATGATATACATCCACAAGCTCCAATTCATCTTTTAATCATTCCCAAAAAAGTTATTCCAAAGTTATCAGATGGAGTTGGTGAAGATCAAATGATTCTTGGACATCTAATGCTAGTTGCAGGAAAGGTTGCGGATCAGCTTAATCTTGATGAAACCTTTAGAATTATTATTAATAATGGAGCCAAAGCTGGGCAAAGTGTTTTTCACTTACATTTGCATTTACTCTCAGGAAGACCACTTTCATGGCCACCAGGCTAATAAAAAATAAAAGCTACAAGTCCTAATAGGAATACAGTTATTCCAATACCCACAACAAAATAGGCACCTTGTTTAATAGTCGTACTATCGTCCATGTTTACCCCCTTAAAAAAATATATCAAATTTTTTTACAATTACAAGGCAATTTTTCATATAAAATGTATTTAACCAAATACAAAAATCTATTTTGAACACCGCAACCACAAAAACTTTCACCACAAAAGTTAAGTCTTGGATTGCTTATGATGCAGGAAATTCAGCATTTGCTACCACTGTTATTGCTGCATTTTTTCCAATATTTTATCTAGAATATTGGGCATCAGATATTACAAAAATAGACGCCTCAATTTATTACAATTGGACCATAGTTACTGTTAATACAATGATTCTTTTAACAGGTCCCATTATAGGCTCTATGACTGATATCAATAGATCAACTAAAAATGTTTTAGTAACCTTTACAATAATAGGGGTTGTATTTACAGGCTTGCTATATACGGTAGAAATTGGAGCATGGATTTATGCTTTAATATTTTTTGCCATTGCAAGTTACAGTTTTTCGATAAGCCAAATACCCTATGACAAAATACTTACAAAAATTACAACACCTAATAAATTTTCAATTGTATCTAATCAGGGTTTTGCTTGGGGCTACCTAGGTGGAGGAACTTTATTTTTAATAAATGCAATGATGAGTATTTATCCATCGTCATTCGGTCTTGCATCTCAATCAGAAGCTATAAAAGTTTCGTTTTTAATGGTCTCTATTTGGTGGTTAGTATTTTTAATTCCTCTATATATAAATTTTAATGAAAATAAAATACAACAAAAAACAGTTCATACATTTAAAAATTCCATTAGTAATATTTTCACTACTTTTAAATCAATCTATCAATATAAGAATGCTTTCATTTTTTTAATTGCTTTTTTTCTTTTTATTGATGGAGCCCATACTGTCATATATTTAGCATCAACTTTTGCACTTAATTTAGGGCTGGAAACTAGTGCAATAATACAGGCTTTGATTCTGGTCCAATTCATAGCATTTCCGGCTACTTTGGCATGGGGTTATTTTGCAGATAGATATGGAGATAAGTTAGTTTTGTATATAACTATAACTTCCTATGTATGTATTATTTTCTATAGCACCACATTAGACAGCGCACTAGAATTTTATCTCATGGCAGCCTGGGTTGGTTGTGTTCAAGGTGGAATTCAGGGAAGCTCAAGAGGTTTGTTCGGAAAATTAATACCTGAAGAAAAAGCTGGTGAGTTTTTTGGATTGTTTAATGTATTTGGCAAAGCAGGAGCTATATTAGGACCTTTGATGGTTGGCAGTCTTCTTGCGATCTCTGGAAACATAAGAATTGCTTTAGTGCCAATAGCAATCCTTTTTATTTTAGGCGGATTACTTTTAATAAAAGTTAAGGAAAAAAATGAAATTATTTAGTAAGGAATCAATTATTTTCTACAGTATCCTAGGCGCTATTACTGGATTTGTTATTGCTCCTTTTATAAGAAGTCTGATGGATTTATCTACACCTCTTGAACTCATTATTACTACTGCAGTAATAATACCTATGTATATTGTTGCAAAAAGAGTACTAGTAAAATTTATTATTAAGGATTAATTTTCTAATAACTGCATCAATAATTTTGGCTTATCAGTGATGATGCCATCAACTTTCATATCAATAAGCTTCTTTAAGGTTTTAGGATCATTTATTGTCCACACTGAAATTTTTAAACCTCGGCTTTGAACGTATTTAACAAACCTTTGAGTAACTATCTTAATAAAACCATATTGATATATAGGCACTTGCAAACAATCACCACGAATATCTTTATTGTATAAATTAAAGCTAGCTAGCAAAAGTTTAAAGACTTCAATTGGCCCCATAGACAAACAGACTTCTGGACAATTTTTATATACGTTATTAAGTCTTTTGCTATTAAAACTTGCAATACAAACTCTATCAACAGCATTACATTTTTTAATTATCTCTAGAGCTGGTATTGCTACTTCATCTGTTTTGACATCAATCTGAAAAAACATTTTTGGAAAATCATTTAATGCTTTTTCAAGAGTTGGAATAGGGTGATTATTAAATATAGAAAGCTTATCTATCTCACTTGAATGAAGTGAACTAAAAATAATATCTTTTTTAAGTATTCTTGTTAGAGTTTCATCATGAAAAATATATGGGATTCCATCAAGAGAAATTTGTACGTCTGTTTCAATATATTTACATCCTATTGATTGAGAATAACTAAAAGATTCCAAGGTATTTTCAGGAGATTCTAAAGATCCACCCCTGTGAGATTGAACAGCTAATCCAGAATACTTTAGATAGGTCTTCATGTCGTTATTGTATACATTATTAAGGTAAAATATAGATACGCTAAATTAGAACTCGTATATTTTGTGAATAAATTTGATTCTATAAGACCTTACAAAGACGATGAAGTAAAATCTGTATTATCCAATCTATGCAATGATTCTAATATTGTAAAAGCTTTTATCTCGTTAAATAAAACAAGAGCATTCAACTATCTGCCTTTTAAACATTTTTTAATCACCTTTTATTTAAAAAACAAAGTAAAAAAAGTTAACTCTATAAAAGAATATCAAGATATTTTTGAAGCCATTGTTTCTGATGTAGTAAAAACTTCAATCAATAATTTTACTGTTTCAGGTTTGGAGAATATTCACTCTGATAAATCTTACTTATTTATTTCTAATCATAGAGATATAACATTAGATTCTGCGTTACTTAATTTAACTCTTCATCAAAATGGGTTTAAAACTACTAATAATGCAGTTGGAAATAATCTGCTTGAAGAAAAATGGGCTTCAGATTTAATGCGTTTGAATAAAAGTTTTATTATTGATAGAAGTGATAAATCAAAAAAAGACATTTATAAAAGCCTTCAATTAGCATCTGAGTTTATTTTTAATTCCATTATTAATGAAAATAATTCTATTTGGATTGCTCAAAAGCAAGGTAGATCGAAAGATGGTCTAGATTATACGGATCCCTCAGTTCTTAAAATGATACATTTAAATTCTAGAAAGTTATCAAGCATTGATGATTATTTTAATAAATTATCAGTAGTTCCAGTATCTATATCCTATGAAAAAGATCCTAACGATATATTAAAAGCAAAGGAGTTATATTTAACTTCCTTGAATAACACCTACCAAAAAGAAAAAAATGAGGATCTGCAGAGCATTTCAGACGGAATCACAGGTCAAAAAGGAGATGTACATCTATCAATAGGAAGTGAAATGACTTTTGAGGATACAAACTATAATGAGGTTGCAGATGCAATTAGTGAAAAAATTAAATCTCAATACAAGATTCATTCTACAAATGTTGCCGCATGTATTATGCAAGGCATTCCTGTAAAAGAAATAACTTTTACTAATGAGGAAATTGATAGCGCAATGATTTATCTAAAAGAGCGAATGCATACCATCCATGATGATATGCAGCCTTTCTTTTTATCTCAATATAGCAATTCGGTTTATAAGCTGTAACCTTGCTCATTGTGCTCGCTTACATCTAAGCCTATATCTTCATCTTCTGAAGAAACTCTAACGTCTACAAAAATGTTTATTGCTTTGAGTATCAAGTATGTAGCAACACCAGTCCATGCACATATTATTAATATACCTTCAAGTTGAATCATTAACTGAGCCATAAACCCATCCTCAGAAATTCCAGCAGCACCTGAGCCTAAAAATCCATCTGGATTTCCAACAAAACAAAGCATTATGATTCCTAAAATTCCTCCAACACCATGAACTGGAAACACGTCAAGAGAATCGTCAATTTTAAAATAAGATTTCACAGCTTGAGTTGCATAAAAGCAAACTAATCCAGCCATAAATCCTATTAAAATTGCTCCAGCTGGTCCAACGGTTCCTGAAGCTGGTGTAATAGTAGCAAGTCCTGAAACCATTCCAGTAGCTATTCCAATCATTGTCGCCTTACCTGATTTAATCCATTCGATAGATACCCAAGTCAAAGCACCCATAGAAGCACTAATATGTGTAACCAACATAGCCATTCCTGCTGATCCGTCTGCGGCAACAGCACTACCAGCATTAAAACCAAACCATCCAACCCATAACATAGCTGCCCCAATCATTACCATTGTTCTATTATGAGGAGGCATAGGTGTTTGCATAAAACCATTTCTTTGACCTAAATACATGGCAGCTACTAATGCTCCAACTCCACATGTAGCATGGACAACAAGGCCACCAGCAAAATCAATAACACCAATGCTTGCTAAATAGCCACCACCCCAAACCATATGACATGCAGGCAGATAAACAAATGTAAACCAAAGCACTGAAAACATGCACATAGATGCAAATTTCATTCTTTCTGCAAATGCACCAACAACCAATGCAGGAGTTATGATTGCAAAAGTCATTTGGAAAGTTATAAATACAGTTTCTGGAAGAGTCCCCGATAATGAATCTCTTTCAACTCCATTTAAGAATAAAGCACTAAGATCTCCAATAAACATACCTGAACCCTTAAATGCAAGACTGTAACCATAGACAACCCAACAAACAGAAATCAAACAAGCAATAGCAAAACATTGCATTAAGACTGATATCACATTTTTAGATCGTACTAACCCTCCATAAAAAAGAGCAAGACCTGGCAAGGTCATAAATAGAACTAAAGCTGTGGACGTTAAAATCCAAGCCGTATCCCCAGAACTCATTTCTTCAGCAATAAGTGATGGAATAAAAAGAAAAATAGCCCCTAAGCCTAACAACTTATTAAACATAATATCTCCCTAAAATATATTATTTTTATTAATATATAAAACATGCAATTTATATGCCATAAAAATAGATACAAAATGCTATATATGGATATCAAAAGCGATTAATTTTAATTAAATGACTTTTTTTAGTGCAAAAAAAGAGCCGCTAATTAGGGTTAGCGGCTCTACGAGAATATAGGTTAGATTTAGGGGGGAGAACCTAACCTATAATTTAGAATTCTGGATAAGCATCTACTCCTATCTCAGAAACATCTAATCCAGCGTATTGTTCTTCATCACTTGCTCTAATAGGCATAAAACTATTAATAAGTAGGATAGTTCCTAAACTTGCTAAAAATGTAAAGCCTGCAATTGATACTGCTCCAATAGCTTGATATATAAATGATGCATCGGATGTTAATGGAACAACCATCACACCTAATATACCTACAACACCATGAGCAGAAATAGCACCTACTGGATCATCTAATTTTAGTGTCTTATCAAAGAATAAAATTGAGAAGTAAACTAAAGCACCACCAGCTGCACCAATTAATACAGCAGCACCAGCTGAAGGAGCACTTGGGCCAGCAGTTATTGCTACTAAACCAGCAATAGCACCGTTCATTGCCATGGTTACATCCATTTTTCCTGTGAAAAATAAACTCATCAGAATTGCAGCAACCACACCACCACAAGCAGCCATATTTGTATTCATGAATACTTGACTGACTGCAATAGCAGCAGCTTCATTACTTACGATTAATTCTGATCCGCCATTAAAACCGAACCATCCTAACCATAGAATCCATACACCTAATGCTGCCATGGGTATATTTGATCCAGGCATTGGTTGAGATGTGCCATCTGCAGCATATTTACCATTCCTTGGTCCAAGAACCATAACTACTGCAAGCGCTGCAGCTGCACCACATAGGTGCACTGTTCCAGATCCTGCATAATCGGAATATCCCATTGAGCTTAAGAAACCGCCACCCCAATTCCAAGCACCTTGGATAGGGTATATAAGTCCTGTTAGCACAATTGCAAAAAGGTAGAAAGGTAATAACTTCATTCTTCCAGCAACTGCTCCTGAAACGATGGACATTGCTGTCGCTACAAAAACAACTTGGAAAAAGAAATCTGCCTGCTGTGAATAATCCATACCATAAGGCATTCCAATATCTTCGTTAGGTAATGAAGTGGATAGACCGAATGAGTTAGTGCCAAAAATTGACGGCAAGACACCTTCAATTATGTATGAACCAGGGTACATTATTACAAAGCCACAAGCTAAGTACATTATACAAGCTATAGAATATAGCCCGATATTTTTAGTTACAATTTCAGATACATCTTTCTTTTGAACTAGTCCAGCTTCCAGCATGGTAAAACCAGCTGCCATAAACATAACTAAAGCTCCAGACATTACTGCGTAAAATGTATCTAACGCAAATGAAAGTTCTTCCATTTTTTACTCCTTATATTGCTTCAGAACCAGTTTCACCGGTTCTGATTCTGACGACTTCATCGACAGGGGTTATAAATAATTTTCCATCACCAATTTTTCCAGTCTGAGCTGTTGTAACTATCGTCTCTTTAACTAAATCAGCTTGAGCATCATCAACTAAAATTTCTAGTTTTATTTTTGGTAACGTATCTACAGAATATTCAGATCCTCTGTACATTTCTGTATGTCCTTTTTGTCTTCCATAACCTTTTACTTCAGTTATGGTTAAGCCTTCTATTCCAGCTTTAACTAAAGCCTCTCTAACTTCTTGAAGTTTAAAAGGCTTAATTATTGATGTTACTAATTTCATAATAAAGGGAAATTAATAATTAGAGGCTAGCAGATACTGAGAATACTAAAGCATCTTCATCTGGTCCATATAAATAAGAACCGTCCGCTGCCGTATCACCAGAAAAGTCAGAATAAGCTATACCGCAATCATAGGCACCACATGAAAAGCCATATCCAATTAAAAAGTTTGAGCCATAACCGTCATAGTCTCCAAAAGATACAGATACATCACCAATACCATAAGAGACTTCTGTATAGTCGTAGTCACCAAATGCAAATGAAAGACCAAGGTCCCCAAAGCTTAAACCTAAATATGTTTCATCAAACGTACCATCTGGTTCGCTATCAATATATTCATAGCTTATATAGCCAATATCGACACCAATATCACCGACTGAGAAACCGTAACCAGCATAAAGATCTAATTCACTTCCTGCACCGTTGTTAAAGTTAACATTTGATCCCCAAATGCCAGCATAAAAACCACCTTCAGACTCATAGTCGAATCCACCTTGAATAGCAGGTGCGTCTGATTGAGTCATTCCTCTCCAGATATAATCTGAGGTAAAACTTACATTAGCACTAACAGCCGCAAATGATGGAAGTGAGACTAATAGTCCAACCATTAAAAATAATTTTTTCATGTTTACTCCTTTTTATGAAAAATAATTTATATTCACTTACACATAATGCAATTTCAGTGCCAATTTTTATTTTTTTTATACTTTAATTACTAAAA
>ERZ802827.487-NODE-487-length-20967-cov-14.8249_pt1 | contig 20967 bp, 23 predicted proteins | sample MGYA00345652_ERZ802827 | MGnify/ENA primary metagenome ERZ802827 (study PRJEB30503, sample SAMEA104212372) | marine metagenome | biome: Westerlies Biome; feature: [SRF] surface water layer (ENVO:00010504) within the epipelagic zone...; material: water... | reverse complement strand
GGAAAATGGCGCGCTCGGGAAGATTCGAACTCCCGACCCCTAGATTCGTAGTCTAGTGCTCTATCCAGCTGAGCTACGAGCGCGTTTTGTCTAAACTCCACCAACCTCTGCTGCCATTGATGCGGTTCCAGACTGCTTATTTAGAGTGAAGACGGCTGCAACATAGGTCAAGCGTGGCAGGCTTGCAAGTAAATATTCGTCTCATAATAGCGGGTCATAACAGGTCGAGGGGCTACATTTGTTTAATGTGGTTTTGGCTGGGCGCGTTGGCTGTGATAAAATAAAATCGGCGCTGCAGGTCACCGAGGCTTTACAGATTTTGTCGCGGTCTCATATGATGGCGCGGCCCGGCAGAAGGGGTGCCATCATAACCTGCAGATTTGGGACAAACGCATGACTGAGCAGACAGACAAGGCTTTTCCGGTTTCATGGGAAGAGTTACACAGGACATCAAAAGCGCTGGCCTGGCGGCTTTTGGAGCTTGGCCCGTTTGACGGGTTGGTTGCGGTCACCCGCGGCGGGCTTGTGCCAGCCGCCATTGTCGCGCGCGAACTGGAAATTCGGCTGATCGATACCGCCTGTATGGCGTCTTATCAGGGCCAGGAGCGCGGCAAGGTCAGCATTCTGAAAGAGGCCAGTCTGGCCTGTGACGGCAGTGGCTGGCTGATCGTTGACGACCTTGTCGATACCGGCGAAACCTCAAAAGCCTTGCGCGCATTATTGCCAAAAGCGCATTTTGCAACCGTCTATGCCAAGCCGGCCGGCCGGCCATTGGTCGACACATTCGTCACCGAAGTGTCGCAGGATACATGGATTTTCTTCCCATGGGACATGGAACCGCAACCGTCGACGCCAATCATTGGCCGCCGTGTGTAATTGGCTTGTGTAATTGCCGCGTGTGAATGGTCAGTGTGGCTGGTGGCTGGCGCGTTGGCATCACGCAATATGCGCAAAATCATATCAACGGCGCCATTTCTGGCATTTGGCTGGCAAAATTCACCGCCGGACGGGTAACAGATATCGCCAGTGAGGCTCGGTTTGGTTCGCATTTTTGCGCGGGCTGATGGTGCAAAGTGCATTGACAGGCCGGGTTTGACAGCCTATACCCCGCAACAGCTAATTCACAGTTCAACAAATTGCAAAGGAGCGTTCAGATGAAACGCACCTATCAGCCAAGTGTTCTGGTTCGTAAACGTCGTCATGGCTTCCGGTCTCGGATGGCCACAGTTGGCGGTCGCCGTGTGATCCGGGCGCGTCGTGCAAAGGGTCGTGCGCGCCTTTCTGCCTAGATGTGGCGGCACCATTTGAGGGATACCTGAACGGTGTCTAGACTTCAATCCATGCCAGCGCGTCGCGATTTTCTGCAGGCGCGACATCAGGGTGAAAAAGCGCTTTCTCGCGGCCTCGTGATTCAGGCTACCCGCCGCAACCGAGATGACTGGCGGGTAGGCCTGACAGCTTCCAAAAAAATAGGGAATGCGGTTTGCCGCAATCGCGCGCGCCGCCGTATGCGGGCGCTGGCGCGCTTGCATCTTGCCCCGCTGGCCCGTCCGGGCGTCGATTATGTGCTGATTGCGCGGCATGACACCAGCAGCTGTGACTGGCAGGATCTTGTCACTGGTTTGCAAAAGGCCATCGGCTATTTGCACCATAAATTGCCGGCATCACCGACGGTGTCATCACGATGATCTGGCTCACCCGCAAATGCTCTGCTGTTTTGGGGTTGGTTTTAACCAGTTTGATCAGTTTTTATCAGCTGTTTCTATCGCCACTTTTGGGGGTGAATTGCCGGCATTTGCCAAGCTGTTCTCACTATGCAAAAGATGCGTTAAAAACGCATGGGCTCTTGCGTGGTTCATACTTTGCGTTAAAACGTATTGGGCGCTGCCATCCATGGGTCGAACCAATGGTGGATCCGGTGCCGCCGCCGCCGTCCGACGGGTCGACGCCTGTCACTAAAGTCAAAGGTTAAGTGAATGACACCCGAAAATCGTAATCTAATTATGGCAGTCGCCTTGTCGATGATTGTTTTGTTGGGCTGGCAGATATTTGTCATTCAGCCGGAAATGGAAAAAGAAGCTGCTGAGCAGGAGCGGATTGCAGCGGAAATGGCGCAATCTGCAGCCACCGCAAATGATAGCGGCCAGCCAAGCGCATCAGCGACAAGCGGTACGCCAGCCATCATCAACAATACCGCCCCGGCAAAAGCTGTCGATACAGCCAAACGGATTGTCATTGACGCGCCATTGGTACGCGGCTCGTTTTCGGTGCGCGGTGCGCGTCTCGATGATGTGATTCTGACCAGCTATAATGAAACGCTCGATGAAAATTCGGAAAATATTCACTTTTTAAAGAAGATTAGTTCAGACACCCCGTTTTTTGCTGAATTTGGGTGGTCATCATCTGATTCGGGCCAGACCATGCCGTCTGCCGACAGCCTGTGGTCTGCTGACCGCGATGTTCTGTCACCAGCGACGCCGGTGACGCTGACATGGGATAATGGGCAGGGCCTGCAATTCACCCGGCGTATTTCGATCAATGATGATTATCTGTTTGTCTTTGAAGATTCGGTAACAAGCACATTACCCGGTGACATTACATTATATCCCTATGGGTTGGTGCGGCGGCACGGCACCCCGGCCACCACCGGCATGTATATTCTGCATGAAGGCCCGCTTGGGGTGTTTGATGAAACCTTGAGTGAAGAAGATTATGATGATCTGCGCGATGCTGGTGCGGCTGGCATAAAAATGACCCCGGAAACAGCTGGCGGCTGGGTCGGTATCACCGACAAATACTGGCTGGCTGCGTTATTGCCGACACAGGCGAAAAACTATAATTTCGGATTTCAGTCTTTGGCCGGAAATACCGATCGGTATCAGGTTGACTTTATTGATCCGAATGGCTTGTTACTGGCTGCTGGCGGCGCCATTACCAGCGAAAGCCGGTTGTTTGCCGGTGCCAAAAAAGTGGCATTGCTCGATTATTACGCCGAACAGCTGAACATCCCTAATTTTGACCTCGCCATTGATTTCGGCTGGTTTTATTTCCTGACCAAGCCGTTTTTCTATGCGATCAATTGGCTGTTTGGATTATTTGGTAATTTTGGTGTTGCGGTTCTGGCCTTCACCGTTCTGGTAAAGCTGGCGTTTTTCCCGCTTGCCAATAAATCCTATCGCTCGATGGCAAAGATGCGGCTACTGGCGCCAAAGCTGCAAACCCTGCGCGAGCGTTTTGGCGATGACCGGCAAAAGCTCAATCAAGAGATGATGGCCTTATATAAAACCGAACAGGTCAACCCGGCGGCGGGTTGTCTGCCGGTTTTATTGCAAATTCCGGTATTCTTTGCGCTGTATAAGGTGTTGTTTGTCACAATTGAAATGCGGCATGCGCCATTTTTCGGCTGGATTACTGATTTGTCTGCGCCCGACCCAACATCAATATTTAATATGTTTGGTTTGCTTCCCTATTCAGTGTCATTCCTGCCGCCATTTTTACAGCTTGGCATATGGCCGATTTTAATGGGTATTTCGATGTTCCTGCAAATGCGGTTGAACCCGGCGCCACCTGATCCAATTCAGGCCAAGGTCTTTCAATTCATGCCTATTTTCTTCACCTTTTTGCTGGCAACCTTTCCGGCTGGTCTGGTGATCTATTGGACATGGAACAACCTGCTATCAATGGCACAGCAATGGTACATCATGAAACGCGTGGCCCGCGGCTAGACGCGGGGGATCTTGAAACAGGTCGGTTGTTATTTGCCGGCAGTTGCGACTTTATCGCGGCTGCGAACAATATGAAGGCACTACCGCCGGTCAGCTTGCCCGAAATTTGTTTTGCCGGCAGGTCTAATGTTGGCAAATCGTCGCTGGTGAATGCGCTGACCGGGCGGCGGATGCTGGCGCGCACATCACAAACCCCCGGCCGCACCCGCCAATTGATATTCTTTGCTTTGGCAAACCGATTACAATTGGTTGATCTGCCGGGCTATGGCTATGCCGCGGCACCGAAAGCAGATATTAAGGCATGGACAGGGCTGACCCGCAAATTTCTGGCTGGCCGACCATCGCTTCAGCGCGTCTTTTTGTTGATTGACAGCCGCCGCGGGGTTGGTCGTGCAGACGAGGACATCATGGGCTTGCTTGACGAAGCGGCGGTGTCATGGGCGGTGGTGCTGACCAAATCGGACAAGCTCAAGCCGGCGCAAATTGACAAAATTGTCAAAGACAGCTCGGTCACAATCAGCCGGCATGTGGCTGCCTATCCGGAAATATTTACCACCTCGTCAGAGACCAAAGATGGTATTGAGTATCTGCGGGCGCATATCGCTGGCTTTGCCATGCCAAAAACCACAAACACAAACGGCGCGTAGCTGATCAACGATCAGCACTTGCGCTATCGCGCGGATTGCCGATAATCAGCCAGTGGCGGCGCCTGCGTTTTACCCGCCGACGAAATAAACCAGGGCCGCCGGCGAAATAAACAAGGGCATAAGCAATGACCAGGACAGACGAAACGATGCATCAGGATTTGATGATGAAAACCGGTATGCTTGTCGAGGCGCTGCCTTTTATGCGCCGCTATTCGGGCAAAACCATCCTGGTCAAATTTGGCGGGCATGCCATGGGCAAGGCCGATTATGTTGCCGCGTTTGCATCTGATATTGCGCTTCTTGATCAGGTGGGTGCACGTCCGGTTGTGGTGCATGGCGGCGGCCCGCAAATTGGGGCGATGCTGGACAAGCTGAAGATCGAATCAAATTTTATCGACGGGCTGCGGGTCACTGATGAAGCCACCATATCGGTTGTTGAGATGGTGTTGGCCGGCGGTATCAATAAGGCGCTTGTCGCCGCAGTGGCAAGTGCTGGTGGCCGTGCTGTTGGCGTCTCTGGAAAGGATGGCGGGCTGATCACCGCCCGCAAGCTGTTAGCCAAGGCAAAAAAAACTGGCAGTGCGATCCATGATGCGGTTGATCTGGGGTTTGTCGGTGAGCCGTCGGATATTGATGTCACCGTGCTTGATGCGCTGATGCAACATCACCTGATCCCGGTGGTCGCGCCGGTCGGCTGCGGTAAGGATGGTAAGACCTATAATATCAACGCCGATACGGCCGCTGGTGCCATTGCAGCCGCGCTGCATGCCACCCGCATGCTGATGCTGACTGATGTTGCCGGGGTGCTTGATAAAAATGGCGATTTGATCCCGGCATTAACCGTCAGCGAGGCCGAAGCGCTGATCCGTGATGGCACCGTGAAAGGCGGCATGATCCCAAAAGTCGAGACATGTATCGATGCCGTGCGTGGCGGCGCCGAGGCGGCGGTGATCATGGATGGCCGCGCCCCCCATGCGTTGCTTGTTGAGTTGTTTACAGAACATGGTATGGGCACCATGATCAAAGCCGATGAGGAGTTATCATGACGCAACGCATTGCGCCAATTACAGATTTTCCAACGACCAGTATCAATGACTGGATTTTTGATCTGGACAACACCATTTACCCGGCCCGCACCAATTTGTTTTTGCGGGTGGCTGTGCGTATCACTGAATTTGTTGCCAACCATTATCTGGTGCCGCATGACGAAGCGCGGGTCATTCAAAAAGACCTGTTTCACCGTTATGGTACAACGATGCGCGGGATGATGACCGAAGAGGCGATTTGCCCGGATGCCTATCTGAGTTTTGTGCATGATATTGATCTGAGTGATATGCCGCTGGATCATGAGCTTGACCGGATGATCGGTGCGTTACCCGGTAGAAAACATATTTTTACCAATGGCACCGTGCCGCATGCAGAAAATGTGCTCGACGCGTTTGGTGTGCGGCATCATTTTGACCAGATCTTTGACATTGTGGCAGCCGACTATATCCCCAAGCCGGAACAGCATGCGTTTGATCAATTCATGCAAAAAACCAATATCGACCCCACCGGTGCGGTGATGATTGAAGATATGGCGCGCAATCTGCAACCGGCCGCGGCACTTGGTATGCGCACCGTGTGGCTGGATAGCGATATTGAATGGGCAACGCAGGGCGCCGATTCCGATTATGTGCATTATCGTGCCGATGATCTGAAAGGGTTTTTGGCTGCGGTTGCGGCATAACACCACAGCGAAAGATCTGACTTCAAATAGATAGCTATTGTTTTTTTGGCGGTGTGATGCCACATCGGCTATAAGGATAACTCAGCGCCGGACACGCAGGAGATAAAAATGGATTTGGCCCAGCTCGAAACTGAAATCAATACCGCATGGGAAAACCGCGATTCGGTAAATCTCGACACCAAAGGCGCTGTGCGTGAGGCTGTTGTCGAAGCGCTCGCGCTTCTCGATAACGGCACAGCGCGGGTTGCAGAACCAACCGGCGCGCATCAATGGGTTGTAAACCAGTGGCTGAAAAAAGCTGTGCTTTTATCTTTCAGGCTGAATGATATGCAGCTTATCCCGAGTGGCACGGTCTATCCGGGGTCTGGCGAATCCGTCTGGTGGGACAAGGTGGCGCCGAAATTTAGCGGCTGGGACGAGGCGCGGTTCCGGGCAGCCGGGTTTCGCGCGGTGCCGGGATGTGTGGTGCGCCACTCTGCCTATATTGCGCCTGGCGTGGTGATTATGCCCGGCTTTATCAATCTGGGTGCCTATGTCGATAGTGGCACAATGGTTGATACCTGGGCGACCGTCGGCTCTTGTGCGCAGATTGGCAAAAACGTGCATCTGTCCGGTGGTGCCGGCATTGGTGGCGTTTTGGAACCATTGCAGGCGGGGCCGGTGATTATTGAGGATGATTGCTTCATCGGGGCGCGTTCAGAAGTTGTTGAGGGCGTTGTTGTTGAACAGGGTGCGGTGTTGTCGATGGGCGTATTTATTGGTGCCTCGACGAAAATTGTTGATCGCCAGACGGGTGAAATCCATATCGGACGTGTGCCCGCCTATTCGGTTGTGGTGCCGGGCAGTCTGCCGGGTAAACCGCTGGCTGATGGCAGCCCGGGCCCGTCCTTGTCATGTGCGGTCATTATCAAGCAAGTTGACGAAAAAACCCGCGCTAAAACATCTGTTAATGATTTGCTCCGAGATTGATGACCGAACCGTCCTATGCTGTTGATTTGGCCGCCCGCCTCATTCGCTGTGAGTCAGTGACCCCAGCCGAAGGCGGCGCATTGCGCTTGTTGGCCGACGAGCTTGGTGATCTTGGTTTTGAATGCACATGGCTGCCCTTTGGTGATGGCGCGGCGCGCATCCAGAATCTTTATGCCAGACGCGGTGATGCGGCGCCGCATTTTGCCTTTGCTGGCCATACCGATGTGGTGCCGGCTGGTGATGCCGCTGCCTGGCAACATGCGCCATTTTCCGGCACTCTGGCAGATGGCAAATTATTTGGTCGCGGTGCGGCCGATATGAAAGGCGGTATCGCGGCATTTGTTGGTGCGGTGCGCCAGTTTGTAGCGCGTCATCCGGCGGGATCAATCAGCCTGATCATCACCGGTGATGAAGAAGGCGATGCCGAGTTTGGCACGGTTAAAATGGTCGATTGGATGCGGCAGCATAATCATCGGCCTGATCTGTGTGTTGTTGGCGAACCAACCAACCCGCATCAGCTTGGCGATGTGATCAAAAATGGACGTCGCGGCAGCTTGTCCTGTGCGTTGCGGGTTGACGGGGTGCAGGGGCATGTTGCCTACCCGCATCTGGCAGATAACCCGATTGTGCGTTTGCTGGCGATGCTGGCACCGGTCAATGGCGTCACACTTGATGCTGGCAACGCATATTTTGATGCATCAACAGCGCATGTCACAACAATCGATACGGGTAATAAAGCCGGCAATGTGATCCCGGCAACGGTGTCCGCAAGTTTTAATATCAGATTTAATACCGAACATAAGGCCGAGGATCTGATCGGCTGGCTGGAAGAACATTTTGACCGGGTCGGGGGAAGCTGGCAGGCAGATTGGCGGGTGTCGGCACAGCCTTTTGTGACGCCAGCCGGCCCACTGACTGATTTGATGCAGGCAGCGATCAGCGATGTGACCGGTAAAAATGCCGAATTGTCGACAAGTGGTGGCACCTCTGATGCACGCTTTATCACGCATTTATGTCCGGTTGCTGAATTTGGTCTGGTCGGGCAGACTATGCATAAAGTTGATGAACATGTGTTGACTGACGACATTGATCAATTAACTGCTATTTATCTGGCAATGCTTTCACGATTTTTTGAGGTGGCGCGCTAATGTCTTTATCAACTGGCCTGACGCCGCAAATCCTGCTTGGTAAAGTTGCTGTCAGCCTGCGTGTCATGGCTGGCCGGCAACCGGTCGTGGGCAGTTTTGCAACGGATCAGGATGACTTATGGCAGGCCATTGCTGCCGGTATGATTTTTACCTTGCTGGTGACGGTTTATCCCGGCGTCGGTTCCAGCCTGTCACTTTTCGCCGGCACATTTATTGTGCAATTTACCGGCGTTATTTTGATGTTGCTGTTGATGCATATGATTTTGCGGGCAGTCGACAGGCCGCAAAAATTCCTGCCTTTTGCGGTGCCGTTTTTATGGATTGAAAATGTGCAACAGCTGTTGGGCGGCATCATCCAAAATCTGGTGATCGTAACAAATGACCACACCATTTTGATATTGATTCTGCCGCTGGCTGTCTGGACCTGCTATTGGATGTGGCGGATTGGTCGGGATGTTGTTGGCAAGGGCGGTTTCCTTGCCGCTGCTTTTGTTGGCTTGTCGATGATGGTGGATGTGACGCTGCTATTCGTTGTGCAGAGCCGCGCCTTGCCCTAGCTCGGCATAATCAACCCCGACAAGATACAGACCCCATGGCGGTGCGGTTGGCCCGGCGGCGGCCCGGTCACAGGCAGCAAGCGCCTGTTGCAGATCGGCAATGTCCCACTTTCCGATACCGACAAGCGCCAATGTGCCGATAATATTACGCACCTGATGATGCAGAAATGAACGGGCTTCAGCCTGCAGATGTATTTCATCACCGACACGCTGAACAGATAATCGGTCGACTGTCCGCACTGGTGAGCTGGCCTGACACTGGCTGGCCCGAAAGCTGGTAAAATCATGTCGGCCAACAAGTATTTGTGCGGCCGCGTGCATGCGTTCGCTGTCGAGTGGTTTCCGGTGGTGCCATACCCGGCCTAAATCAAGTGCCGGTTTTTGGCGTTGTGGCAAAATACGATACAGATAGCGCCGGCCGGTGGCGGAAAATCTGGCATGTAATGTTGCCGGCACTTCGCGGGCGCTGTGAACGGTCACCGGCACCGCACCCAGATGTGCATTCAACGCCTGCATGACCCGGTTTGCATCAAATTTTTCAGGCACATCAAGATGCGCGGCCTGGCCAGTGGCATGGACGCCCGAATCGGTGCGGCCGGCACCGGTGATGGGGGTTGGCGCACCGATAAAAGCTTCGGCGGCAGCCTCTAGCGCGGCTTGCACCGAGGCGCCATTATCCTGCCGCTGCCAGCCAACAAAGGGGGCGCCATCATATTCAATTGTGATCAGAATCCGTTTCGTCATAATCTTTGGTCAGCCTGCCTGTGCGGTGAAAAGCTGGCCGCTGGTCAGTTTTTGCCCATTCAGAAAATCCGCCACTGACATCGGTTTTTTGCCAGCCGGCTGCAGCTGTTCGATTGCCAGAGCGCCATCGCCAGTGGCCAGATGCAGGGCGTTTTTGCTGACGAAGACGACGCTGCCGGCGGCTGCATTTTGCGGCCGCTCCATTGCCACTGGCCGGGCGCGCAGAATCCGCAAGCGGCCTTTTGGCCCGTGACACCATGCCCCCGGAAACGGGGTAAAGGCGCGGATATGACAATCCAATGCGGCGCTGTCGCGTGACCAGTCAATTTCCGCCTCTTGTGACGATATTTTGGCTGCATATATGGCCTGACTGTCATCCTGCGGTGTTGCTGCCGCGCGTAAACTGGCGATATCCATGACCACATCATCCAGCAGCTTTGCATTCAGCGCGGCCAGTTTATCATGCAGGCTGCCGGCTGTTTCGGTATCGTCTATCTGACAGGCGCGCCGCGCCAACAGCTTGCCGGTATCAAGCCCTTCATCCATCAACATTGCCGAGATGCCGGTCTGGCGATCACCAGCCGCGATGGCACGCTGGATAGGTGCCGCCCCGCGCCAGCGTGGCAGCAAGGATGCGTGGCCGTTGATACATCCAAATCGTGGCAGTTCCAAAACAGCTTTTGGTAACAGCAGGCCGTAAGCCACAACGACAAATAGATCAGCCTTGTGTGCGGCAAGCTGTTGATGCACATCATCAGCCAGCAGCGATTGCGGTGAAAATAATGCCAGCCCGGCATCTTCGGCATAGGCGGCGACTGGCACGGGGGTTGGTTTCATGCCGCGCCCGGCTGGCTTGGCGGGCTGGGTATAGACCGCGCAGATATGATGTTTTTCGGCCAGCTTTTGCAGCGCCGGAATGGCAAAATCCGGGCTGCCCATAAACACAATCCGATAGCGCGGCATTGCTCCCCCCTTACTGGCGGTTATTCTGCTGGTTATTTTACACCTGTCGACTGACGCAGCTCTTTCATCACCCGGCGGGTAATCATATCGCGTTTCAGACGTGAAATATGGTCAATAAATAAAACGCCGTTCAAATGATCGATTTCATGTTGAATACAGGCCGCCAAAAGCCCGACGGCAGTCATCGTCTGTGCGGCCCCATTTTCATCAAGATAGCGCACCGACACTTCGGCTGGCCGTTCAACATCAGCGGTCTGATCGGGGATCGACAGGCAGCCTTCTTCTAAAACCGCGCGCTCGTCAGACAGCGAAATGATTTCCGGGTTCACCATCTTGTACAGTTCGGCTGTCTCATCGCTACCACAATCAATCACCACAAGCCGCTGACTGATATTGATCTGTGGTGCGGCAAGGCCAATCCCCGGGGCGTCATACATGGTGGCGGCCATATCATCAAGCAGCTGGCGCACCCCGTCGGTAATCTCGGCAACCGGCTGGGCGATTTGCCGCAAAACCGGGTCAGGCATTTTCACGATGGGAATCAAATTGGCGGTGCTGGTCATGATACATAATCCTGCTGGCAAACAATTTCGCGCATGGCTAATCACCCGGCTTAAAAGATGGTGTCGTTGCAGTCAAGACGATAGCGTGTCACATTAGGGCGCCCGAGCTGGTCATCCAGCCACGAATAGCACAAAGGATTGCATGATGACGCCATTCGAAATCGCTATCTATGCCGCGCTGATCGTGATTATTGGTGTATTGCTGGTGATGCTGCGCAACCGGCAACCAAATGCCAGCGCCGATTTGGCTGAATTACGCGGGCAGCTGGCGCAAATCTCGAGTCAATCTGGGGCAATCCAGACATTGATTGCTGACCAGATGGCGCAAAGTGAGGGGCGGCTGGGGACAAGGCTGGAACAATCATTGCGTGACCAGAATGACCGGACCACAAAATCGCTGACAACCATGGCAGAAAAGCTGGCGGTGATCACCGAAGCCAATGCGCATATCACAACCTTGACCGGGCAGGTGTCGCAATTACAAAATATTTTGTCAAACAAACAGGCACGCGGCAGCTTTGGTGAAGTGCAGTTAGAAAATCTGGTGCGCGATGCGTTGCCTGACAGCGCCTATGATTTTCAGGTGACCCTGAGCAATGGCCGCCGCGTTGATTGTTTTTTGAAACTGCCCAACCCGCCGGGGCCAATTGCCATTGATTCAAAATTTCCGCTTGAATCCTATCGCCAGCTCGTGGCCGCCGCCGACGAGGCGGCGCGTGATGTGGCGCGGCGGCGGCTTGAGGCGGATGTGAAAAAACATATCACCGATATTGCGGCCAAATATATCATCCCCGGTGAAACGGCCGAGAGTGCAATTCTGTTTTTACCATCCGAGTCAGTCTATACCGAGATCAATCTGCAATTGCCAAAGCTGGTCGAGGCCAGTCGGCGGGCGCATGTCTATATGGCCGGGCCGGATAATCTGATGCTGATTTTACACACCGTGCGGGCCATTTTGCGTGATGCCCGCATGCATGAAGCGGCTGGCCTGATCCAGACCCAGGTTGATTTGATGATGCAGGATGTTCACCGGCTCGATGAGCGGGTGAATAAATTGGCGACACATTTTGGCCAGGCTGAACGTGATATAAATGATATCCAGACCTCAACCCGCAAAATCACGGCGCGTGGTGATAAAATCGCCGAAATCGAGGTTATGGACGCAACGGCCGTATCTGGCCCCGCATCTGCTTCGGAGTCTGCTTCGGGCTCTAGCCCGGCAGCCGGTTCGGCAAAATCCCAGCAGGATTTACTTGGCTAGGCAGGCAGGCCTGTCATTCAAAATTGCAATTTGGCGCGGGCTTTAAGCGCTTGTGCGAGGGTGCCGTCATCCAGATAATCGAGCTCTCCACCCACCGGAACGCCATGCGCCAGCCGGGTCACGTCAACGCCGCTATTTGCCAGTTTTTCAGCGATATAATGCGCGGTTGTCTGGCCATCGACGGTTGCTGACAGGGCCAGAATGACCTCGCTTGTATGGCCGGTGCTGGCGCGATTGATCAATTTATCGATATGCAGATCATCAGGGCCGCGACCATCAAGTGCATTTAATGTGCCGCCAAGAATATGATAAACGCCGCGATAGACAGCGGCGCGTTCCATCGCCCATAAATCGCCAACATCCTCGACAACACAAACACAGCTATGATCGCGTTGTGTATCGCGGCAAATGCTGCATTTATCGCCATGGTCAAGATTGCCGCATTCGGCACAGCTGCGCACCTGACTGGCAACATCAAAAAGATCCTGCGCCAATGGCAGCATCAGCCGGTCACGGTTTTTCAGCAGATAGAGCACCGCACGGCGCGCCGACCGCGGCCCCAGACCCGGCAAGCGCGCCAGTTTGCGTATCAGATTATCAAGTGAGGCATGCATGTCAGAATGGTAAATTCATGCCGGGTGGCAGTGGCAGTCCGCCGGTAATGTCTTTCATCAGACGGGCTTTTTCTGCACTGGCGGCAGCCTGCGCGTTGCGTGTAGCGAGGCAAATCAGGTCTTCAAGAATTTCGGCGTTGTCCGGATCAATGACGCTGTGATCAATTTTCACCGCATGTAAAACCCCGCTTCCGGTCACCGTCGCGGTGACATGATCATTGCCGGCACTGGCAGAAAAACGCTGCGCTTCAAGCTCGGTCTGCAGATTTTCCAAGCGCGACTGCATGTCCTGAACTTTTTTCATCATGCCGGCCATATTACGCATCATCCTGACATCTCCTCATTATTGGCACTGGCTGTATCATCACTATCTTGCGGGTTCGTTTCGGGGCTGGCTGCAGCGGTGATCGAATCAATGCTGGCACCGGGGAATATTTCCATAATTTTTGTCACAAGCGGGTCTTCGGCGATGGCATCGTGGATTTTGGCAGCCGCTGCGGCGGCATCCTCAGCCAGCGTTGTGCCACCTTGCTCATCGGATAATGAGACCAGCCATCTTTGCCCGGTCCATTGCCCCAGCTGTTTGGCAAGATCACCGGCCAGCGTTTCCGGGGCGTTGCCGGTAAGCGCGATTTCCAAGCGCCCACACTGCAGGGCGACAAGCCGCACATGGTTGCGGATGCGCGCCGCTAACAGCATTTCATTATGCGTTTCGGCGAGCGCAACAATATCGGTGAGTGTGGCGAGTGCGGATGCCGGATTGGCGGCAGTATTTGGCCGCCCTGACATATCTGATGGCGGTTCATTGACCGGCATGGCGGTATGGTGCTGATCAGCATCGTCGCGGTGGTTTTCGGCATGGCTGTCTGTTTCTGGCGGTGACGATGCTGGCAGTGAAGATGCTGGCTGCTCAGCCAGTTCTGCTGATGCGGGTGACGGCTCTGCCGGTGCGGCGGCGGCAGGTGGTGCGTTATTTGTTGCGGCGACCGGTGCTGTTGGCAGTTTTTGCAAAATATCGCCCGGGGTTGGCATCTGCGCGGCATGTGCCAGACGGATGATTAACATATCACATCCCGCCGCCGGATCGGGTGCGTGCGCCAGTTCACCATGCCCCTTTAACAAGAGCTGCCATGCGCGTCCAAGCCGCGCAATGCCAAATTCGGCGAGGCTAAGAACGGTTGCTTTGTCACTGTCGATTAAATCGTCTGATGCCGCGCCAGCCGCTTGCATACTGGCCAGATGAATCAAATCGAGCAAATCAGCGACCAGCATGTCGGGTTCGGCACCGCGCGCATAGGCATTGGCAAAAGCTGTCAACGCTGCGTTGGTATCACCGGCCAGCGCGGCGGTCAGTACCGCCTGCGACTCGCTGCGGCCGGGCCGCCCCAACATATCCGCCACCAGTTCCGGTGTCAGTGCGTCAGCCGTCATGGCGGCGGCCTGATCAAGCAGTGATAAGGCGTCACGCACCGACCCTTCGGCCGCGCGGGCAATCATCGCCAACGCTTCCGGCTGCGCGTCAATGGTTTCTTTTTGACAAATTGTGGCAAGATGGTCGATCAGCAAACCCGCTGGCACACGGCGCAAATCATAACGCTGACATCGCGACAGGATGGTCACCGGCACTTTACGAATTTCGGTTGTGGCGAAAATAAATTTTACCGCGTCGGGTGGTTCTTCCAGCGTTTTTAACAGGGCGTTAAAGGCATTTTTTGACATCATATGAACTTCATCAATGATGTAGATTTTATAACGCGCCGACACTGGCCGATAGCCAACCCCCTCGATAATTTCGCGGGCATCGTCAACGCCGGTATGGCTGGCAGCGTCCATTTCCAGCACATCAACATGCCGTCCGCCGGCAATCGCCTGACATGGTTCGCATTGACCGCATGGCTCAAGCGTGGCGCCACCATTGCCGTCGGCACCAATGCAGTTCAAGCCTTTTGCCAGCAACCGCGCTGTCGAGGTTTTGCCAATGCCGCGGACGCCGGTCAGCACAAAAGCATGCGCCAGCCTGCCCAATGTCAACGCATTGCTCAGGGTGCGTACCAGCGCTTCCTGCCCGATTAATTCAGAAAAGGTCTCGGGACGATATTTTCGCGCCAGCACACGATAGGTTTGTTGGGTGGTGTCGTTCATCTGACAATACGCACCTTATCGCAAGATCATCAAAGCAAAAGTGATCGCAGCTCACTGATCAATCCCTGAGCCAGGATTTAGCGGAAGACTGGGCAACCCGTATGAAACCTACTGCGGCTGCTTCCTCTCGGACCTGACCGGGTAAGCAGGGACTACGTCTACCCAGACTTCCTGTGTCCTGTATGAAACAAACCAGCCATCACGACAAGTATTTTATCAGCTTTTTGCAAAACATGCCGCACACAGGCTGGCGGTTTAGCCCTGCTGATGACGATCCGGGCTGGCGGCGTAGCTGCCAAGCACTTTGACCTCATCTTTCATGCAGTAAAACCGCAATTCTTCCATCGCCAGCCGCATCGCCGGTTCATCAATATGGCCTTCAACATCCATATAAAATTGGGCGCGTTCGCTGACCCCGGGGCGCAAATAGGATTCCAGCTTTGTCAGATTGATTCCATTCGTGGCAAATCCACCAAGCGCTTTATACAGGGCTGCCGGCACGCTGCGCAGTTGAAAGACCAATGTTGTGATCATTGGCACATCGCCAATTTCCGGCACGATTGGATCAGCCGCCATAATCAAAAAGCGGGTGGTGTTCTTTTTGTCATCCTCAAGTGAATCGATGATGATCTCGAGATCATAGATTTGTGCCGCCAACCGTGAGGCAACGGCTGCGACACTGGGGTCGCCAGCAGCGGCAACATCCTTGGCCGCGCCGGCGGTGTCAGCATGCATAATCGGGGTCAGTCCCAGCTGGCGGATCTGCTGGCGGCATTGCGCCAGCCCCTGGGCATGACTATGCACAGTTTTCAAATTCTCTATGCGGCTGCCACGCGGTGCTAAAAGATGGTGATTCACGCGCTGAAAATGCTCGCCGATAATATGCAGGCCCGATTGCGGCAGCAGATGATGAATATCAGCCACCCGTCCGGCAGTTGAGTTTTCCACCGGCACCATCGCCAGTGCGGCGTGACCTTCCTGTACCTGGGTCAGCATATCTTCAAACGAGGCGCAGGCCACCGCATCCATATCCGGTTTGACCAGTTGACAGGCCATATGCGAATAGGCCCCGGGAACGCCCTGAAAAGCAATTTTGCGCGATGCGTCTGCCACAATAAATCCTTTTGCCTTAGTTTGAAGAGGTTATCCTTATGAAAAAGCGCAGCGTCAAGCGGTGATTTTTTCCTAAGATCACATTAGCTGTCTGGGCGATCGCATTAGCTCTCTGGTGCCGCCGCCAGCCGTTGCCGGACGGCTTGCAAATCTTCCGCTGTGTCAACGCCGCCCGGTGCGGCTGCAATTTTTGCGACCCCAATGCGCATGCCTGCCTCAAGCGCGCGTAATTGCTCCAATTTTTCGGCCAGTTCCAGTGGTGATGGCGGCAGGCTGACAAACCGCGCCAACGCTGACCGACGCCACCCATAGACGCCGATATGGTGATAGGCCTCAGCGGTGCCGGTGGGCACGGCAGCGCGGCTGAAATATAAGGCATCACCAAACCCATTCGCTTTCCAGCTGATCACAGCTTTCACAATCTGCGGCTTGGCTGTCTCTTCCGCGCTGGCCGGGGTGACAAGTGTGGCCAGCTCGCAATCGCGATGCTCCAGCGTCGCGGCAAGCTGATGCGGAATATCGGCCGGCATCTCAGGCAGGTCGCCTTGCAGATTCAGCACATGCTGAAACCGCTGCTGTGGATCAATCGCCTCGACAGCTTCAAAAACCCGGTCTGATCCGGATGGGTGATCAGCCCGCGTTAATATCGCTTTACCGCCAGCCTGTTCGATGACATCGGCAATACTGCGATCATCTGTCGCAACATAGACAGGCGCCAGATCAGCCGCCATGGCGCGTTCCCAAACATGCTGGATCATTGGTTTTCCGGCAATATCAGCAAGTGGTTTATTCGGCAGGCGGCTGGCCCCGAGACGTGCCGGAATTATGATGATTTTTGCATTATTGTTTGTCATGATATGGCAATTCATCACAAATTTGATGTCAGCGCAAAATAAAACAGCGAAAATATCGTCGAAAACCAGCTGTTGAGGGGTTGAGAGACTGCGCAAATTTGGGTAATGAATCAGACCAATGTATCGCCTCAAGCGGGGCGATGCGGGTGAGGTTTTAACAGGGATGGACAGCACGGGTCCATCTAGCTTATTGGGGGAGCCCGGTATCGGGAATGACGCATGGATGAATTGCGGTTTAATAAGGTTTTTGCAGGCTTTTTGTTTGCCGGGTTATTGATCATGGCTGGCATCCAAATTGCGCATGTTCTGGTACCTGAACAGCAATTGGCTGAAAATGCCTATGTCATCGAGGTGCCAGAGGCAACGGAACTGGCCGAAGCCGCACCAGAGGATACCGGCCCGGAACCGATTTTGGCATTGCTTGCCTCGGCAGATGTGGCGGCTGGCGCAAAGCTGGCGAAAAAATGTACTGCCTGTCACGTGTTTGAGGCTGGCGGCGCGAACAAAGTCGGCCCGGCGCTATGGAGCATCGTCAATCAGGCAAAAGGCAGTGTCGATGGTTTTGCTTATTCATCAGCCTTGGCCGGATTTGGCGGCAACTGGGATTACCAGTCGCTGAATGCGTTTCTGGCCAAGCCGAAAGCCTATATCAGCGGCACCAAGATGAATTTTGCTGGTTTGAAAAAACCTCAGGACCGGGCGAATATGGTGGCCTGGTTGCGGACCATGGCTGACAGCGAAGCACCGCTGCCAACAGCCGAAGATATTGCAGCCGAAAGTGGCAGCTAATCCGCTGCCAAGTGTGCCTGAAGGCGTGACCTCGGCGGCGCAGCTGGATAGCGCCGACTTGCTGAAATTTTTAGCCGGCTTGCCGCAGGTAAGCCGGCCTTTCATTGCCAAATGGTTCCGCCAAAATCCGCATACCACGCAAAAAGTCGATTTATCGCCAGTGACCATTGCCGATCAACAGGTTGAAACCGCATTGCGTGATGTCATTCAGGCGGCCTTTCCCGATGATGCCATTCAGGGCGAGGAATTTGGGTCAGCAACAATTAATGCGGCTGGCCGCTTTTGCTGGGTGATTGATCCGATTGACGGCACCAAGGCATTTATCAGTGGCAAGCCGGTTTTTGGTACGCTGGTCGGATTGACTGATCAGGGGGTGCCGCTGGCCGGGATGATCGATATGCCGGTTTTGGACGAAACCTATATTGGCCATTTGATCGGGCACAACCCGGCCGACCAGCAGCCTCAATCTGCCTGCCGGATGAATGCCGCGATGGTGCGGCCTTCACCCTGTCAAACTCTGGCAACAGCGCGGCTTGCCACAACATCACCATTGGCCTTGTCGGCGGCGGGCTTAACCGGCTTCAATCATCTGGCGGCACAGGCAGCCTTGACCAATTATGGCGGTGACTGTCATAATTATGCCTTGCTCGCGGCGGGTCATATTGATCTGGTTATGGAAGACAGTCTGGCACCGCATGATATGATTGCCGTCGTCGCGGTGATGCAGGCCGCTGGCGCAGTTGTTACAGATACAGCCGGACAGCCGATCCGGCTTGGGCAATCGAGCAGCATTCTGGCGGCGGCGACAGCAGATCTACACGCCGCAGCGCTGACCGCGCTGGCCGAGGTGGCGGCAGACTGAGATAACGCATCACGGGGGGCCATGATGATTCGTATCGCATTTTACAGCGCATTCGACCGTTGGCAGGATTGGGCAGAACGGTTGTCACCGCTGCTGCCGGCCATCGAATTTGTTGATTTGATGTCGGATGATGCGCGCGAGGCGGATATTGCGCTGGTGTGGACGCCGCCGGCTGGCCGGCTGGCGGGATTGCCGAATTTGCGTGGAATCATTCTTCAGGGTCAGGGTGTTGACCATATGATGGCGGATCCGACAACGCCGCAAAATATTCCGCTGGTGCGTTTGGTTGACCCGGAAATGGCAGCCGCGCTCAGCCATTGGGCGATATTGGCGGCGCTCGATTTCTGGCGGGATGGCCCGTATTACCGCCAACAGCAAGCGCAAAAAATATGGGCGCCAAAGCCGCAGCGTCCGGCGCAGGGCGGTGTTGTCGGGGTGATGGGTGTCGGCGCCATCGGATCGGTGATTGCGACGCGGTTTGCCGGGCTTGGCTTTCAGGTTAAAGGCTGGGCGCGCAGCCCGCGACAGCTGGCCTCGGTTGACGTTTATGCGGGTTTGGATCGGCTTGATGAATTTTTGCAGGATGTGCAGATTTTGGTCTCGGTATTGCCGCTGACACCGCAAACACGCGGTATCATGAATGCAGATCTGTTCAGCAAGCTGGCACCCGGCGCCTGTGTGATTAATGGGGGGCGTGGCCCGCAAATTGTTGAACAGGATTTACTGGCGGCACTGGCGTCTGGTCAGCTTGGCGCGGCGGTTCTTGATGTGTTTGACACGGAACCGCTGCCAACGACACACGCTTTTTGGTCGCATGATAAAATCGCCGTTTGGCCCCATGTTGCGGCGCAGACCAACCCACAAAGCGCCGCCGAGCAAGTGGCTGCCGCCATCACCGCCATTATGGCCGGCCAGACACCGGCAAATCAGGTTGACTGGCAGCGCGGCTATTAGCCACCTGTGCCCAGCGTGTTTATATAGTCAAAAAGCGCACGCAGCCCCATCGCCTCGCCACCTTTTGGCCGCCCCGGGCGTGCTGCCAGATTCCACGCCATAACATCAATATGGGCCCAGTTTGTGTCAGCCCCGGCAAACCGCCGCAAAAACAGCGCGGCGGTAATGGCACCGCCATAGCCGGATGGGCCGGTGCTTGACAACGCCGCATAGCCAGCATCGAGATGGCGGTCATAATCATCGAATAAGGGCAATTGCCATAATGGGTCGGCAACACGCCTGCTGGCTGCCAGCATGGCATCAGCGGTCTGCTGATTATTCGCAAAAAGCGCTGGCAGTTCAGTGCCAAGAGCAACCCGGGCCGCGCCGGTCAATGTGGCAAAATCAATCATAAAGTCGGGCGTGTCTTCAAGCGCATAATCCAGCGCATCGGCAAGAACAAGCCGCCCTTCCGCATCGGTGTTGCCAACCTCCACCTTGATACCGGCCCGTGTGTCAATCACATCCAGCGGCCGCATGGCGCGGTCTGAAACGGCATTTTCCGCAGCGGCAACAAGCACCCGCAGGCGGATTTTGGTGCGGTGCGTCATCAATGCCGTGGCCAGACCTAAAACCGTGGCAGCGCCGCCCATATCTTTCTTCATCATTTCCATGGCTTTTGATGGTTTCAGATCAAGGCCGCCCGAATCAAATGTAATACCCTTGCCGATGAGGGTGATTTTCGGGCCGCTGTCACCCCAGCGCATATCGATCAGCCGCGGGCCGATTTCGGCCGCCCGACCAACCGTGTGAATTGCCGGAAATGCGCTGGCCAGCTGATCGCCATCATGCACCGTAATATCGGCATGATGTGTCGCTGCCAACTGCCGCGCCTGGCTTTCCAGCTCTGCCGGTGTCAGGTGGTTTGGCGGAAGATTGATCAGATCCCGACACAGATAGGTGCCGGCAAGCAAACCGCTGAGTTGCGAGATGGCGACTGTTTCCGGGCAGACAAGCTGGTTAACCGGCGGTTTCGCTTTGTCGCGATACCGGTCAAATTGATAGGCCGAAAGCCCCCAGCCAAGCGCCAGTGCGGCAAGATCTTCGCTGTCGATACATTGCGCATAGATTTCTGGTTTCCAGACAGATTTCGGCAGCGCCGTTGCCAGTCTGGCGCCATCCCAAATATAGGGAGCGGCCACAATGCCGATGGCCATATCGATATTGCCGGCAGCGTCCGGCAGGCTGATCGCAGCGCCGGGCTTGGCCGTAAAATTATGCGCTGCCAGCCAGTTCTGCTGCAATTCCCCAAGGCCAGCATGCCAGTCATCATAGCAATCAGCGGTGACGATAT